>MDSZ01179242.1_pt1 | contig 10932 bp, 20 predicted proteins | sample 811201 | NCBI WGS metagenome assembly MDSZ01 (sample SAMN05326647, study PRJNA326480) | marine metagenome | isolation source: seawater | place: Indian Ocean: North | collected 2010 | reverse complement strand
GGCTGATTTTGAACGCTTAATTGAGAAAATGTCGCAAGTTGGTCCAACTCAGACGTTGCGAATCGAACAAGCTCCAATTAAAATTACTACAGTGGATAACAAGACCTCTCTTGAGTCTTGAATTTGAATGTATAAGAGAGAAGGAGTGAACTGGACAGCACTTGGTTTAGGGGCCTTTCTAGGCGTCTCTAATATAGGCTTAATGGGCTTATTAGCAGGGCGTAGTGGACTTCCAAACCTAGATCTACCAGTTGGTAGTTATACGTCATACGATGTACAAGCATCAAAAGATGGGTATAGCATTAGGTATAACTCTAATGATCCGAAGGTAATGATAAAAACAAAAGATATTGAAGAGCCAGGAAGCCTTTTTGGTAGTAAGAAAAGAAAGATAAAGCTTTATGAAGAATATACGATGAATGGGAAAGTCCATCTAGAGGGTGGTGATAACGCTGCAATACTTACTGCTAAGGAAATCGCCTGCATCAAAGCAGAAGGCTCTGGGGAGTCAACGGGAGGGCTTCTAGGAGCCTCTGTGGGCGCTCAAGCGGCACCTGCCTTGTCAAATATACCTATCATCGGCTGGGTAGCCTCTGGATGGGTCACAATGTTCGGACAAAGGAAAGGGGCCGACTTAGGCGGCGATATAGCGAAAGCTGTTGAAGGTTGTTAATTAAGTGACGTGAAAGTATCGTCTGTTTTTTTCGATCTTATTAAGACATTTGAGGGGGCAAATCTAACAAATAAAGTAGTTGATAATTTAGAGAAATCGGTAGCAGAATTAATAGATGCTCCTTTAAATCAGAATCAATTTGATGCATTAGTTTCTTTTGCATCAAATATGGGTCTTTCAGTATTAGAAAATTCACAACTTCTTTTTCGGATCAATAAATTAGAAGATCCTTGTGAGGTCGCTAGAGAAGAACTACATAAATGGAATAAAGATGGTAATCGAGTTTTCCAAGGTTTATCTCGTCGTCGTTCTGCTGAATTAGATTTATTTTGCTGTAAACCACCTGAATATAAATGGGGATGGGTAACTATTACTTCACGATGTCATACGTACTTAAAAAAACAACCTAAATCTCATTCTGAATTATCTCAGGATGAGCTTGCAAAGGTTATCATTTCTCGAACTATTAAAAGATGCAGAGTTTTAGAACGAAGAGATGGCCATACATATCTAGAATTAGGATTTGGGTTAGGCGATTGGTGGATAGTAGATAGACATTGGAAAGGGCTTAGAACTGAGATAGAAATTATGCCATATGCAAAAGACAAAGATCTTTTCTATTTACGGAATTTCCCTTACCTATATCAAGGTCCCAACGACGCTGCTGATTGGAGAAATAGTCAAGCATGTTGCATTGCTATGTGCTTAAAATACATCGATGTTCCTTTTATTAACTCTGTTAATGACTATCTTAATGTTGTTAATAAGCATGGATCTGTTGTTTCTAAATACGTTCATAAAGCTGCAATGAACGATTTAGGTTATAACGCTACTTTTAATTCTTCTGCTGATTCTACAGATCTAAAAAATTCTATTGAACGAGGTTTACCAGTTGCTGTAAGTTTAGTTTCTAAACGACATGTCTCTTCGCCAGTAGGCGGAACACATTTTGTAGTTGTAACAGGGTATTCAGATAAAGGTTGGTTAGTGCAAGATCCTTTTGGAAAATTAGATTTAGTTAATGGTGGCTGGGAAGATAGAGGTGCAGATGCTGGTCGAAACGTTATATATGACTTTGAAAATTTTGAAAGACGTTTTTGTGTTACAGGGGGAGCTACTGGATGGTGCTGGTTAAATTTCCGTGAAAAAGATTAGATTAAGTAGGGCTATTCTCCTAATGAAGTAAAAATTCCATTTCAATGACTACTACTGCTGTTAAGTCTTTAGAAGATCAATTATTAGATCAAAAAGAACAATTAGAAGGTGATATTAGACAAACTGAAGCTACTTTAACTAGAATAAAGGAACAGTATTTAAAAGTTTTAGGTGCTCTTGAATTTTCTGCAATTCAAAAACAACAAGCTGAAGATGCTGTAAAGACTTCCACAGGGGATATAGACCCTTAAGATCATGCTAAGTGAGTTAAATAAAAGTCGATATCGTGCTTTAGAACTACTTGCTGAACATGTTAGATCTCCGTCCAAAGAGTTATCTATAAACGCCATAATTTCTGACATCAGTGATGAAGATTTACGATGGGTAACAGATAGGATTCATTATTATTTGCTTAAGCTTTTAGAAGATAGTGATTTTGATTCTCCTGAAGAATTAGATATAGCAGGGGATTACAATTTATTAGAGAAATAAACATATAAGTTTATGCAGATTACAGTTTTTTCATGTCTGCATATTATCTGTGTTTCATTGTGAACAAGATCTTTTATCCAACCTTATTGTTTTATCTCCACAAAATGCTAGACGTAGGTTTAGACACCATATTTTTGAAGAATGGGATTGGAAATGTGCTTATTGTAATAAAGAATTAACTGAAAGAACTGCTACTATTGACCACATAATACCTAAATATAAAAATGGTCATAGCGTGAGGTCGAACTTATGCTGTTGCTGCTCTTTATGTAACAAAGATAAAGCTTCCACTGACTTATCAGAATGGTATACATCAAATCTTTCTTTTTATTCCGAAAAAAGATTTGTTAAACTAAAAAGATGGATAGAGCAAGAAAAATGCTCTATAAATATTTTGTCTTCAGATCAGTTCAAACCAGGAAGTACTAATGAATTCTCCGTCGATTGGCTCCCATCCTAATGAGAAAGAAGCGGAGCAGTTTCTTTTTGATTACACAAGAAACCCAGAGAATTGGTTACAGGATAGGATAGCCGAAGATATTCCTGGAGCTGGAGAAGGAGCTATTCAAGGTAAAGTACGAAATGATATGTTTGGAAAGGTACAGAGAGGTGTTTTAAGGGTTTAGTTAGGATATTTCTAGTAGAATAGTTATAAGAAAAGGTACGTCTTGTTATGGAACCTGTTGCGCTAACTTTTATAGTTTTATTTGGAGGAACTTATGGTATTGGTTCTATCTTCTTAAATCATGAATCAAAATTACATGAAAACAAGCTTGTAAGAAGGGACTTACGTTAATATTGAAGTTCAATTCAGCACTGGTAAGATAATCATAAGGTTTTAGCTGTTTATGGATGCAATAGAGCTTCCAATGGATGTTGAATTTTCAATTCACGCCGCAAGTTTAGCGATCAGAAATTTAGATCGTGAAGAACTGGAAGAAAACTTTGTTGAGTTACTCCATCAAAGAGCTATGGATCGTCAAATGTTTTTTGGCGTGTTAAAAGACCACGGCATTGATGCCGATATTAAATTCAATTTCTCCACGGTGGGACAGATCTCCTAAAAGCTATGGCTACTCGCACTATTGAAGCAACTTTAGACTCATTCAGCGTCGATGCAGGCTCTGAAATAACATATCTAGGGGCAACATCCGCAGGGAATCCTGGGGAAGCCATAAGAGGTTTTCGTATTAATCCAGGTAGCACAGGAGACATTACTGTGACTCTAGATAAGACAAATGCAGTTAATACTGTTGAGATTTTTCAAGAAGATGAATATGGAACAGGAAGTGCTCCAACAGGCTATTCAAAATATGCAAATATAGCTAAAGATGGAAAAGGTAAGGGAGTAGTTGGTGTGACTGTTACTAACGCAGCAAAAAATTATGTTGTACTACTTAATTTAGATGGTTATTCTGAGGTAAGTTACAACGGTACTGTTGTCGTCCCATAAGAAAAGACCTAGAGAGAGATGGAGAGAACATCCTTTTCTTAGTAGAAAAGGAATAAATTTAATAAAAAGATATCAAGCTCCAAGAATAGATCTTGGTATGGGCCGTTATGCAGCATATAAAGATTATGGAGAGGATATATGGAGAATAGGTTATGGAAGTAAAAAGTTAGGGAAAAGGTGGTTATGTGCAGATGACAAGGCTACTGAAGATGAGATTAATGAACAATTAGAAGAAGATTTAAAAGAATTTTCTGATGTTGTTTCTAAGTATGTTTTTGTACCTCTAAATACGAACCGTAGAGCAGCTATTCTTAGCTTTGCATACAGTATTGGAATCAGTTCATTAAAAACTTGTCGTCTTCTTGAATTAATCAATAAACACGCTAGAAAGTCAGAAGTAATAAGAGAATGGAGTCCTTATATAAATACTATTTGGAGGTCAGGTGGAAGTCTTCTGATAGATCAACGTCGAACTGAACTGGATATGTATTATTCACCTGATAAGGATATTCCAACGTTTGTTCCTCACCGTTGCAAGACAAAGAAATGTTTATTAAATCTGGCTGAGACTTATACTGGTGCTCCCAATCAAGTGAAAGCGATAGAGTATCTGGAAAAGAAACTGGTACAGTGGGATCCATCTGGAAAGTCGTTGGAACAGTTTTTTCGTTATTGGTCTGCGAAGCCACGTCTTCTAGGATCTTTGCCGCATCAAAAGGATTACGACTAAGCATATCAAGTGCATCCATAAGTTTTAAATCGTCTGTGTACCCTTCTATGATGTCTTCATACTTCATGTTTTTTAGCCTCTCGTTTAAAAGCTATTTTAAGCAGTACTAAATATCCAATTAAATCTTGTATTACATCTTCATCATCTGCTGCGAGTCCTGGTCCTTTTTGAATTCTGTTTAGTTTGTCATCAATTCTCACAAGTAACTGCTCAGTTCCACTAGATCGACTGAAAATACGATTAGGAGATAGGGCAGAATCTCCATACATTTTATTTTTGTATAAAAGTAATTCTTTTATATCATCACATACTTTTGAAATTTCTTTTTGTGTGTCTGTCATATTAAGCATGAATAAAATAAAACTATGAGAATACAATTCAATCATAGTTATAACGTTGATAATCGTTATAGAGGTTTAGAAGCCCCTACAAGTCCACCTAGCCGTAAAGCCCAGGATAACATCGGTTCAAGTCGGTTCTTAGATTCTTATGTAATCCGACATATTGATGATTTTGTTCCTCTTAAGAGTACTGAATTTTCAAGAAAAGGAGATACATTTGGTGCTTCACCTAAGAGAAAAGATAGAGAATTAGATGCAAGAATAAGACAATATTCTGATGAAACATTAGCAGAAAGTGAAAGACGAAATGTTGAACAATCGAGAAGAGATGAATATGATAGTTGGATAGATGAGCAATCTATTTAACAGATTATTTTTCCTATATTAGAGAATATTTCTTGAAACTTATCTGCTTGCTGAAATCCAAATTCAAGCTTAGGTAAATATATAAAATATCCCCATGAAAGAGGTGCTTTTAAAGTGAAGAGTCCTTTTCCATGAATAGTATTTGCTCTATCTGTTGGTATACATACTGGGTAATCCCACATCTCTGGTAAGATTCGCATCATTTCTGGATACGTTGTGAAGAATAGAGCTTCAGGTATGTTTCTTAATTTCCATTCTCGAAGTAATCTTTGAAACCAAATAACAGATGGTGCTTTAGCTGCAGCACCAGCTTTTTTGCTCCATCTCCATGTTCCACGCTCTTTGCTAAATGAACATCTACCAAATGTTGGTGGGAATAAATAAGTAACTCCTGTCCAAGGTTCTTGTATATTTAATCCGTCTTCTTTTAATGTATAAATTTTTTTAGCCCTTATAAATTCTGCATTAGCAACATGTGTAGAGCATGGGTCTAAGTCAATTTCTCCTAGTAATGCAGATATATAGGGAATGTAATCAGCCGGTGTTATCCAATCTTCGGTTATATGAGCTATACGACCTAGAAGAAATTTATATTCTGCCCAGGATCTATTTTTTCTTTTCACATTTGTAATAAAGAGGGGTTTTCTTCGTCAGTTTTAAAATGGAAAAGTTGTATATCTTTTTCATCTTGGAGTAGAAATACAGCTTCTTTTTCTGGGTTAACTGATTCTGCTAATGCAATAGCTTTTTTTAGATGTTCTGCACCATGTAAATCTCTACTATTAGCATCATTAACTGCATTAATAAGGCGATCTACAGTTAAATAAAACATACTATCTTTTTCATCTTTTTGAGGCATAAAAACTACTACACCAGGACCTTCATTTTTATATAATTTACGATAATAATCTGCTTGATCTGCAATAATACGTTCAACTGTCAATTTTAAAAGTTTCTCTTCTGTCTCTCCAGAGACTGATTTCAGCATTCTTGTCAATAGCTGTTGTCTTCTACTAGTCATTGTACTAATCGGCTAATTTAGTTTATCAAACTTCTTCTTTTTTCACAGTTTTTACTTTAGGTACAGATTTGATTAAATGTCCTAGACCAGATTTTTTCAAAGTTTCTAATAATTTTTCAAGAGGTTTATACAGAACTACTGCTTTCTGCATATTTCCAATCTTTTTAATTAATTTTCCATTTTCATCTCTTAGCTTTGTTAATTCACCTTGTCGAATTAAATATTCAGCAACACATCTATAACGACGTTTTTCAGCTAAATTTATTTCTGGATAACGATCACATATAGTGCTAGTCCTCATATCACTGAATGTTAATCGAATTTGATCTGCCAATGATAGACCTAGCATTAAGTCGGTTGTACTTGTTTCATATCCTCTTATTAGTTCTAAATATCTTCGTAAATCGGGAGTCCTAAAACTACCTGATGGAGGTATGAACATAGATACTTGCTTTATTAAAGAAGGATTTAGCTTTTTCTCATAATTATCAACAGTTACTTTTTCGATTTCTAGATCTACAAATCTATAGCTTTGATAAACAGTTGTACTATTTTCAGCAGGTTCATAATTTGTGTTTTCTAAAACAAGTAACCATTCCTCACTGTTAATTATTGTCATTCGAGGTGGTTATCTTAAGAAATGTTAGCCGATTTTTTGAAAACGTCCCATTGTTTACAATGATCTATTAATAGGACTTGTTCATAGTACTGTCTAATATCTTTCATTTCACTTTTTATTGTTGTTATTTCTCTCCAATTATCACCATGAATATCTTGCATTCTTTTTTTGCATTTTTCTTTTGATCCTCCAAAATTTTCGGCTTCCCATAATTCAGTTGCAAATTTTTTTTGTTGGCTTGTAATTAATCGAGTTTCTAGTAGTTCTATAGACACTTTTGCAATAAGTTCGCTAAACTCTTGAAGGAAAGGATATTGTGTATCATGAAGCGTTCTATTACTTGGGCAGAGCTTCTTCTTGTTTTGTTTCTTATTCCCTTTGGCTATGTCGGAGTCCAGCATTTACATGAGTTTGTCACGGATAGAATTAGTATAGACATACAGTTTAAATCAGAAAATGGCACGGAATGAATATATAAACTCCCTTTATGAGAGATATGGTATTCCTCAAGATGAAGCAGGTACTGAATATTGGTTAGGTGAAGGAGGGTATGAAAATCCTTTATATGCAGGATTAACTCAAGAGCAAATTGAGACAGATATAGCAAAGAATTTTGAGACAATAGCGAATGAAGGAGACAATTATACTAATTTTGGTCAAGAACAACCAAGTTGGAATGTTGATAAAGTACCTGGGGCAACAATATATACAGAAAACAAACCAACATCTGTGTATGTAAATGTACCGACTAAAGGTGCTATGGAGGCACTATCAGGTCCAGATGGTTTATTGAATTGGTATTCTGCGAAAATAAATGATCAAAATAATAAAAGAGATGCTCTATTCGGAACTATTAATGAGGTAAGGGATAGGACTGAACAGGTAAGAGATAGAGAACAGTATTACGAAGCATCATTACCATCAGGGAAAGCCTCTAACTTCCGTGAAGTTTTAGCTCCAGGGAATCCAAATCCTTATAACGAAATAAGAGCAGCTGCACAAGCTCCTCAATCAAGTTTTAAAGAAGATACTCAACCTACTTCAGATAGAGTTTATTACGAACGTCCAGAATATGAGCCAGAAAAAGATAGATTTTCCCATCTCTACCCAGATATCAGAATGCCTGGATCTGATCATGCGAAAGATATGGATAAGGATCGTTTAACAGCTTTTTATAATGAATGGTTAGGAAGAGACCCTGATAAAGGTGGTGAACAGTATTGGCTTGGAAATTTAACCCAAGGAATTGAAGATTGGGATAGTGTTGAGGCGAATATTCTAAGAGGAGATGAGTTCCAAAATAGACAAGGAGTTCAAGGTCTCTTTAGAGATTTGTTTAATAGAGATGCTACAGAGGAAGAATTAGATAGATATGTAGGAGAAGGTGGAGTATGGGGAGGAGGAGCGACAGATTTAGATTCAGCAAGAGATCTTATTTCATCTACTAATACTACTTCTTCACCCATTGGTCCACTAACTAGTCCTGGACCTTATGGTGATTGGGAATGGACCGATGATGGTGGTTTAAGACATACTGGTTCTGGTTTTCCAGAAGATTTTGATTGGGATGCGCATTGGAAAAAATTACGTGAAGAGTATGGTGAACCAATTTCTATCTAAGACATATGTAATATTTATGTAGAACCGAAATCTAATGAAGAAGATACAGTTTCAGTAATAGAACCGAAATCAATTTCTTCTTCTGCTGCACCGCCTATAGAAGACCAATCAAGATCATTTACATTAATTGTAATAGCGTACGTTGTATCTAAAAATTTAATATCATTAGTTATTAAAAATAGATACTCTCCAGGATCTAAGGTGCTAGAAGGGTAATCAGATAATGGTTCAAGAGATTCATCATCTAAATAATCTATTGAACTTTCTTTTGTTACATAGCCTTCATCATTTATTGGTAATTCTTCTCTTTGATTACCATTAACTATTTTATAAAATGCTAATAAAGTATTTTTGTTAGTATTCTGTTCGTATGAGAATTGACTATAATCTTGTGTAAATTGTATTGTTCTAGGTCTATTTAATTTTATTTTATAAAAAGTTGATTGCCTTCTTGTTAAACCTCCGTGAGAGTTTTTTAAAGTAATACTTCTAAATATGGAAGAAAAATTTTCTAATAAAATGGGATTATAAATACTATCTCCAGATCTTTCTGGCAGTGGATCTGATCCAAAATATGAGGTAGGTCCGTATGCTGTTGGCCCTGCACCTCCAGTTGGATAGGATTCTACAGTTCCTAAGTTATAGAAACCAGAACTATTCGGAATCGTTGTTAGATACCTCGACATACTTTTCTGCTAAACCAGTAAATAAGGCATGCATGGGATGATTAATATCATCTCTGCCATCCTTTATATATAACTCATTCATTATTCTAACTCGTTCAGATTGTATCTTAGCTCCTTCTTTGCCAGTACCTTCATCTTGTGTTGTTGAAATATTATGATAATCAAAACCAATTTCTAAGCAAGCTAATCTAAGTTCCGCACCTTCTTTAGTATCACTCCATGCTCCCCAAATTATATTGTCATCAATAATTATAAGTGGAGCATAGGATTTTTCTTTTAAATGGTAGTTACTTGGAACTACTTCACTTCTTTTTAGGGTTGGTTTTTTTGTAATGCTTGAAGATGTTGTCATGAGTTAGTTTGATTACCTCTAATTTTTCTGGTGGAGGCGAGTTCTCTAGTGGTTTTATTGTAAGGTGTAATGGGTTACAACAGAATTTTTTACATCCTTTTTTAGAAAAAACTCGGTATTTACCTGTATAGCCTCTACTTATCCAAAAAGCTACCCTTGATGCAGATTGAGTCCTGTATGAGTGAAACGGTGAAGGAAATGTAGTACAAGATTCAGTATTATTCTTTTTTGTTGCTCCTAACCATTCCCAACATTCATTATCATCACCTATATCTACGTTGTCCCAAAAGCTTTTTATATGCCAATACCATTTTAAATATTCAAAGTTTCTAACATCTATCAAACATCTTCCTTTTTTTATTTCTTCCATGCAATCTAAGCATTCACCCATTGGACCAAAATTTCCTTTATGAGTTTTTTGAGATTTTAGATGCCACGGACATTCAAGTTGTTCAGTCATAAAATAATCTAAATTAAATTCGTTGTTTTCAGTGTTGTTAGTTGATATTAAACTTTTACATATACTATTAGTTTTTTCCCATAGTTCTTTTAGATTACACTCACTTATATGTTGTGAAACGTCTTCATAAGTCTCATTATTACAAATTCTTCTAACAGTTTGATAAGACATTTTATAAGTTTTTGCTAATTGATAGCTACTTACTCCTTTTGATTTTTCCTGTCTTAATTTAGTTATTAAATTAGGATTTAATTTATTCTTTTTTCTTTTATTCTTTTCAATTTCTACATCTGCTCTTGTTCCCCAGTAGTAATGAGATGGGTTTAGGCAATGCTTTGATTCACATTTAGCGACTCTAACAATAACTTGATTAATAGGATCAGGATTGCGTCCTGTCATTGAAAGAAGTAAAGGTCTTGCATCTTTTCCTTTATAAAGAAGCCAATTTTTTTTGTAGGTAGTGAATCCAGAAAAGATACTATGTTTATTTTTCTTCATACACCAGCATTTATCTTTTCCGTAAAGCTTTAGAGATATTTGTATGGAACGAGCAAAAACAATCTGATCATAGGGAGTTAACTCCTTATATAAAAAGGAATCTGGAATACTCATAGCATTAGGGGATCTCTGTGGAGGATCTTAAACCCCTTCTGGCAGAATGTCACTGATATGAACACCCAAAACCCACGAAAATTTCTTCTATTTATTTACTTCTATAGAAGAGGAGGTTAATTACATGCCTGTATGTATACACCTATGTACCTATCCTCAACATGCACGTAGGTAAGTAAAATACCATTTTTTTCGCATGTTTTGGCTGTTCATAGGGAAAAAGCTTGTGAATACAGGGTTTTAAAGCTTTTATAGGGTCATCCCCTAATTGTTTATGTTTTTGACGCTTAAGATTTTAGTCGATTTATTATATTTATCTGGCATTTTGTTCATGCATATGTTTCATATATTT
>MDSZ01239688.1_pt1 | contig 10933 bp, 9 predicted proteins | sample 811201 | NCBI WGS metagenome assembly MDSZ01 (sample SAMN05326647, study PRJNA326480) | marine metagenome | isolation source: seawater | place: Indian Ocean: North | collected 2010 | reverse complement strand
GGAGTTGTCATCAATTTTGCCGGCGTCACGCAACACAGCGACACAGGTTTCGAGTTCCTCTGCGGTCATCATTGAGAGTGGATGCATGGGCTAACACTAGGTCCGATTGAATGAAACCGAAAATAACGTTGCGCTTGATAGGAATTTCCGTATTCTGCATGAGCGAACCTTGGAGGATTTGAATGCTTGAGGCTGGAATTGCGGCACCGCCCTTTACTTTGCTTGATCAAGACGCGAAGGAAGTTTCTCTCGGTGACTATGCCGGACAGTGGGTGTTGCTGTGGTGGTACCCAAAAGCAGCCACTCCGGGTTGAACGATTGAAGGACAGGGGCTCCGTGACCGAGCCTCAGACTTCGAAGCGGCAGGTATCGCAATCTTGGGCGCTTCCTTTGACACGGTTGAAGAACAAAAGGCTTTCGCTGACAAAGAGAACTTTCCATTTCTGTTGTTGTCGGACACAGAGCGGACTGTGGGGGAGTCGTACGGAGTTGCGCGTGCACCCGACCATGACTTCGCTGGGTGGCCACGCCGGGCCAGCTTTTTGATTGACCCCAATGGGGTCATAGCGAAGGTGTACGACTTCGCTGACAAGCCTGACCTTGCTGAACACGCCGCGACGGTCTTAACCGATCTTCAAGAATTGAGCTAGAGATCGGCGCTTCGCCGTTATGCCCTTAGAACAACGAATCTTGGACCAACTGGGCAAGCTCTACCCCAACCATGACGGACGCGAACTGCTGACGCAGTGCAAGGCCGCATTGGGGGAGTCTGAACCTGCTATCGACTCAACAAAATGGTCAGAGCGAGACGCGGTGCTGATTTGCTACCCGGATCAAATCGTTGACGAAGACCAAGCTCCGCTTGCAGTTCTCGAAACCATCGTGCAAGAAATGGGCGAAGCATTTTCTACGATTCACATCCTCCCCTTCTATCCATCTAGCTCGGACGGAGGATTCGCCGTCACTGACCATCATGTCGTCGACGAGCAATTTGGCAGCTGGGCCAACATCACCTCCATCTCCTCCACTCACCAAGTCATGGCGGATCTAGTCCTCAACCATGTCAGCTCTTCACACCGTTGGGTTGAACAATTTGCAGCTGACATTGAACCAGGGCGAAGTTGCTTGAAGACAGCATCACCTGATGACGATGTGTCAGCGGTCGTAAGGCCCCGGACCTCAGATCTGTTAGTTCCTTGCGAAACCACAGCCGGAACAAAATATTTGTGGTGCACCTTCGGTCCCGACCAAGTTGACGTGGACTGGGAGGAACCCGAAGTTCTACTAGAGATGCTGAGAGTCATTGACGTCCTGCTCCTCGCGGGGATTCGATGGTTCCGTCTTGATGCTGTGGCTTACGTACAAAAACATGTCGGCACTAGTTGCATACACCTCGAAGAAACTCATGAGTTAGTCCGGTTACTCAGGGACCTCTTGACTTGGCGAAACCCGAGCGCTGCCCTGATTACGGAAACCAACGTGCCACACGATGAAAATCTCTCGTACCTACGCGATGGGCAACAGGCACATGTTGCCTACAACTTCACTCTCGCTCCGTTGCTCACTCACGCTTTAACGGTCGGCGCTAGCACCAAACTCGCAGATTGGTTACGTGAAGCGGAACAGCCACCTGAACGCACTACCTTGCTCAACTTTTTGTCTAGTCACGACGGCATCGGATTACGACCAGCCGAAGGAATCTTAAACGAAGACGAAATCCAGGCCCTGGTGGACGCCTCAGTTCAAGCTAAGGGCACTTGGTCCGGTCGAAGCTATGGAGATCACATTCTTCCCTATGAGCTAAACGTCTCGGCGACATCCCTGCTGGGAGTCGATCGTCTACTAACCGCGCACACTGTTCTCGCAAGTTTGCGCGGCATACCAACTTTTTATTTGCCGGCGGTGGACGGTGAACCAAACGACATAGAGGCCGCGGAGAAACAAGGCGATAACCGGGCTCTTAACAGGCCGAAGCGGACGGTAACTGCCCGACAAGCAGCATTGATCGGCAAGCGAAAGACGGCCCGAGATGAACTGTTCAGAAGATTAAGTGTCCGCCGAGAGATACCCGCGTTTCATCCCGAAGCAACTCAACAAGTAATGAACCTTGAGAGCCCGCTACTGGGAATTGTCCGCGGCGACGGGGCATCATCTGTTCGAGTGATCGCCAACTTGGGTTTCACTGACATGACCTTGAACGTCCGGGATCGAAGTACCGACTTGTTATCAGGTCAAGAAGTCTACGGCGAACTGCTTATCGCCCCAGGAGACGTGTTTTGGCTATCCACAACTTCAGCTAGATCCTGAACACAGCCAGGAAACTCACAACGCAGCTGATCCCAGGAGGGCAGATCAGGAGGAAGAACACGTTGAGTTTCTCTAATTAGTTGCGAAAACAACTTCACTGCTACCAACTCCTCATCTTCGTTCACCGGAATGCCATTGCTAATTGCGTTAGCGCGATGAGCAGACACTGCGTGTTGAAGCTTTTCGTCAAAAGTATCCGCGTCAACGATGTCTCTACCGGCGATTGACAGCAGGGTACTAATGACGTCTCTAGCCATCCTGTGTAGGCCTACCTCAGCGTTGTCTGCTGAAAGTAATTGATGTTTGTGGTCGTAGCGGTCACTCAGGTCGGTTTGTGCGATGCCGGCGCCCAAAGCTTTTACGGCTGCGAGTAAAGAAATGTCGACACCCCAATGTTCGGGCATGGCTATTGATTGCGCGACCGAAATCCGTGAAGCGAATTCCCCAGCTAACGGATATCGAAAGGACCCTAGGTACCGAAGGTCAGCATTTTCGGGCGCTAACGAGATCAGCGACTCAAGCAAAGGCCCTACTAACAGTCGAGTAAGCCGTCCATTCAAACCTGCGCTATCGAACCGAGGATAAAAACCCTATACGAAGTCAAATCCCAACCGATCATCAACTATTGGCTGAGCCAACCTGGCGACGAATGAAGATTCATAGGTCGAAATGTCGGCGTCATGCACCACGATGGTGTCAACCTCTTCGAAACCTGCAGCCACTCCCACACACCGCCACAAGTTTCGGCCCTTACCGCTCCCCGCGGCGATGCCCAACTTCTGATCAAATGCTTTCATTGCGTCGTCGTCGTTCCAAACGGTGGTGGTCGCTTGGGGGAGTTGCGTAATGAGTGTTCGAGCGGCCTCAAAAGAGTTGCTATCGGCCCCGTCGACCCCAACGATCACTCTTCCCAACCAGTCAAGCTCACCGAGTTGTTCAACCATTCGAGGTAACGCCGGACCGTCAAATTCGCTGATGAGACAAGGCAAAATCAAAGCGACTCGTTTGCCCACGTCGCGTTGATCGAAAAATCTTGAGACCTCCGCACCGTCACTGTCAACCAAGCGGTGCAGCGTGGTAATAGGGCCTTGTTGTTGAAAGTCAGCCATGCCGCTCCTGTCGTAGCGCATACGGTAGACGACCAGTACACCCGTTACTAAGGAACCCGAGGTATCGTTCGTCATGGCTTCCTCTCCGTTTTCCTTCCCCGCCGAGGATGAAAAATTTGCGATAGAGGGTTTGACCTTTGATGACGTGCTCCTTCTTCCCGCAGCGTCGGAAGTGTTACCCGACGCAGTAGACACAAAGTGCCGCTTCAGTAAGAACATCAACCTAAACATTCCACTTGCAAGCGCTGCGATGGACACCGTCACAGAAGCCCGGCTAGCGATTGCAATGGCGCGTCATGGTGGAATCGGCGTAATCCATCGAAACCTTGACATTGAGGAACAAGCAAACGAAGTGGACAAGGTGAAGCGATCCGAGTCCGGAATGATCGTGGAGCCCATCACGTTGCCTCCTCATGCGACGTTGGCTCAAGCGGAAGAGCTAATGGGCCGATTCAAAATCAGTGGTGTACCAATCACTGACGAAGAACGAAAGCTCGTCGGCATCCTCACAAACCGAGATCTTCGATTCGAAACTGACTATGGGCGCAACATTTCAGAAGTTATGACTTCTGATGGGTTAGTTACTGCCCGAGAAGGCACCACACTCGAAGAAGCTCAGGTTGTGTTAGGGAAACATCGAATTGAGAAGTTACCCATCGTCGATGAGGAATACCGATTAATCGGTCTGATCACAGTCAAAGACATCGAAAAAAAGATCCGATATCCCGACTCTGCGAAAGACGAACGTGGACGTCTGTTAGTCGCGGCGGCGGTTGGAGTCGGTGCCGGAGTTGATGATCGAGTGGCTGCACTAGTCGAACGAGACGTGGATGTCCTTGTGATCGACACAGCCCACGGTCACAGTCGAGATGTCATCGAAATGGTTGCCAAGGTCAAAGCCAACTACTCCGTCGAAGTTGTAGCCGGAAATGTGGCCACAGGAGACGCTACCCGAGCCTTGATTGATGCTGGAGCCGATGGCATCAAAGTTGGGATCGGGCCGGGTTCGATCTGTACTACCCGGGTCGTCGCAGGGGTCGGTGTGCCTCAGATCACAGCTGTTTATGACTGCGCTAGCGCTGCAGCCGAATTCGACGTACCTGTTATCGCTGACGGCGGAATGCAATTTTCTGGAGATCTCGCGAAAGCGATAGCAGCTGGGGCTGAGTGCGCCATGGTCGGAGGACTGCTTGCCGGTGTTGATGAAAGCCCGGGCGAAGTAGTGCTCTACCAAGGTGAACGATTCAAGGAATATCGAGGCATGGGCTCAATTGGCGCCATGAAAGGCCGCAGTTTTTCGAAAGATCGATACTTCCAGGATCTTCGAGACGAAGACTTGCTTGTGCCAGAGGGCATAGAAGGAAGAGTTGCCTACAAAGGACCGATTTCTAACGTGCTCCATCAACTCGTTGGTGGGTTACGGCAAGCTATGGGGTACTGCGGAACCAAAAACATCGATGAGATGAGAACGAAAACCCGCTTCGTCAAGATCACCGCTTCAGCCTTACGCGAAAGTCACCCCCACGACATCATGATCACGAAAGAGGCCCCCAACTACCGTCTTCCGTCGTGAACGATGATTGGCCCGGACCTGCGAAATATCGGATTTTTGGATGGCTAGTTGGACTAGCCATAATCGCTTTGTGCATTTACATGGTCATTATCTGACCGCCAAGCAGCACTTATAACGACACAATTTCGGTCAACTTCATGACCGCTTCACCCACTGAGCGAGACTCTTCAAGATCCACAAAACCTCTTATACGCCATTCGTTAAAACCCTCGGGATCACAAATGATTTGCTCAACCCCACAACGGTTTCCCTCTGGTTGTTCGATACTCACCCAGACCTTGGAACGCGCATCCGCATCGATCAAAACGCGATCAAATTGTTGCCAATACAGTGCCACCACCTGCTCCAAGGCGTCCGGATCGGCTAACTCTCCATCAGCATCTTTCGCCAAACCCACATAATCAGCATTAGCGAACAGTCGTAGCCAGCGAAAAGCGCCGTTGCGGATCATGACGTTGAACGCTTGAACCTGAGTAGTGATGTCGGGTGTTTCGGGGCGAACTTCTACCGATACATCTTCTGGGTTCTGTAAACGCTCCCACTCGTCGATCAAGCTGCTGTCGACTTGACGAACCAAAGTTTGTAACCACTCGCTCACATCGCTCAAATCATCAGTCCAAGAAGCATCCGGAACTGTCTTAATTAAACCCTTATAAGCATCAGTCAAGTAACGGAGTAGAACTCCTTCAGAACCCTTAACACCATAAAAGTTGACGTATTCGCGAAACGTCATAGCCCGCTCGTACATGTCACGAACTATGGACTTAGGGCGAAGATTTTCTTGTCCGATCCAAGGATGGTGACTAGCCCAAGCGTCAAAAGTTGAGTACAAGAACTCCCTCAAGGGTTTAGGCCACTCAACTTCATCAAGCCGAGCGATACGCTCCTCGTACTCGACTCCTTCGCGCTTCAACTCGGCGAACAACTCGTCGCGTGCCTTGTCAGCCTGACGAGTCAAGATAATGCTCGGATTTTCAAGAACGGATTCGACGACTGTTACGACATCAAGGGCATAACTCAAATCAGTTGAGTCCAACAGCTCTACAGCATCTAAAACAAATGGCGAAAGAGTCCCGGTTAAATCAAACTCAGCTTGTAGGTCAACATTGACTCGCACAAGACGGTCATCACCGTCAGGCTCTTCCAGAGTCTCAACGATCCCAGCAGCAGTGAGCGAGCGGTACATGCCGATCGCCTGTCTTATATGGAAGCGTTGTTGTGGACGCAACTCATGATTAGTGGTGAGAAGGGTTCGCAGACTTCTGCACCCGTCCCCTGGCCGATCCAACACATTCAAAAGCATTGAATGTGACACAGCGAAACTAGAGTTCAACTTTTCTGGTTGACCTGTGCGCAGCCGTTCGAACGTTTTGTCATCCCAATGGGCGTAACCTCGTTCGGGAGGCTTCTTGCGTTGCATCTTCCTGCGCTTCTTGGGATCGTCACCGGCCTTCACCGCCGCTTTCAGATTTTCAACGTGATGCTCAGGTGCCTGACACCAAACATATCCCTGATCATCGAACCCTTTGCGGCCAGCCCTACCCGCAATTTGATGGAAGTCTCGAACACTAAGAATCGCCGTGCCATGTCCATCAAACTTGCACAACTGGCTGAAAAGAACGGTGCGAATTGGGACGTTGACACCAACTCCAAGGGTGTCGGTGCCACAGATAAGCTTCAGGAGACCATCTTGAGCTAATCGTTCAACGAGTAGCCGATATTTCGGCAACAGACCGGCGTGGTGCACACCGATCCCAGCCTTAACGAACCGAGCGACGTCCTTCCCAAAAGGTGAATCGAAGCGAAAGTCGCCGATTGCATCTCGTAACTGGTCTTTCTCAGAGCGGGAAAGCACATCCAAACTGGTTAACGCCTGAGCCCGTTCGGAGGCCGCGCGTTGTGTGAAGTGAACGATATATATGGGTGCGCGATCAAGCTCGACCAGCTCATGAACTGATTCGAGCAACGTTGACTCTCTATATTCCCAATCCAACGGAACGGGTCGCTGAGTGGAGGTGACCTCAACAGCTGCACGCCCTGTTCGTTGCTCTAGGTCCTGCAGGAAAAATTCTGTTGGGCCAACGGTTGCACTCATCAAAAGGAACTGGGTGTTCATTAACTCGAGGAGAGGGACCTGCCAAGCCCAGCCTCTGTCCCGATCTGAGTAGTAGTGAAACTCATCGATAACAGCAGTGTCGACAGGTGCTGCAGAGCCATGACGTAAAGCAAGATTGGCTAACACCTCTTGAGTGCAGCAAATAATTGGTGCGTCTGGGTTCACAGACGCGTCGCCGGTGATCATTCCTACGTTGTCGGCTCCAAGCTGCTCGCACAGGGCAAAAAATTTTTCGGAAACCAATGCTTTAATGGGGGCTGTGTACCAGCAGCGTTTTGAGTTGGCCAAGGCATCAAAATGCGCTGCGGTGCCAACCAAAGATTTTCCGGAACCAGTCGGCGTCGTCAGAATCACATGTTGCCCCGCGAAGAACTCAAGTACGGCTTCCTCCTGGCTCTCGTACAGTTCAATACCGGCCGCTAAAGCCCAGTTCAAAAACCCATCAAGCAAGTTGTCAGCATTTGGTTGCGAAGGAAGATGGTCAACTAGCTGAAGTGAACTCACGGCGAACGTAGCTTCTTAAGGTCTTCATTCAACAGTGTTCCCGTGGGGTCGAGCTCATTTCGAATGTTCCACCAGTCCACCCAACGCTCGTACTCTCCCGACAACTCGTCGGCGTTTAAATAATGAACCTTGCCCCAATGGGGTCGGCCGCCGTAGGACCGAAAGATCTTTTCTGCAGACTGGTAATACGCTGTTTCGTCGCGAACTACATCCTCGTGAATGGAAATTGTCACGGTAGGACGTTTACGAGCAGGTGAGAGCCACACGTCGTCAGGTGCGACGGTCCTATATTCAATCGGCCAAGCGACATCGGGGAACTTGCGCTCTAGTAGTTCCCTAATTTCCACTACACATGCAGGGCCATGTTCGGCGGGTATCGAATACTCCATTTCGGTGTGTGGATTGACTCGTTGGTTTGGCAAAACTTCGAAACTCCAGGCCAAGCGTTGACCTTCGTCTCCTAACGGATATCGACATGGCTCATCGGTTAGATCGATCGACTTGCACACCGCCCGATCCTGCCCAGGCCACCAGAAGTACTCGAAATGTCGAGTGGCGGAGGTCAGTTCCTCAATTCGGTCCATAACACTTTCGAGTGGTTCAAACCACTGGCGTTCTTCGAGACGGTACGCCTCCCTCACTCGCAGAGTGACTTCTAACACGACCCCTATTGCCCCCAATGACAGACGCGCTGCTTCAAAAAGATCAGCTTCCGTCTCCTGATCGCATGTCACAACCGAACCGTCAACTAACAGAATCGATAACTGAGTAACGGCGCTCGAGAAACTTCCGAGCTCGACTCCGGTTCCGTGAGTTCCAGTCGCTATAGCCCCTCCGATTGATTGTTGATCAATGTCGCCTTGGTTCAATAAACCCATGCCATGGTCAAGTAACGGACGTCCGCAAGCGTGAATCTTGGTGCCAGCGCGAAACGTTGCGGTCATAGCGTCGTTGTCAACGGCGACAAGTCCGGCAAGAGGACGAGTGTCTAGGATTACGCCACTCGTAGGCAGCAACGGATAATGCGAATGTGCAGTACCGGAGGTGCGAACAGTCCACCCGCCGTCTCGCGCCGCCAATAGCTCACTCCTGATCGCTTCAACGCTGCCAACTTGAACGACGCTCTTAGGACGAGCGGAAAGTTTTCCGGACCAGTTACTCCAAGCTGGCCCCTTGCCGTGGTCTGTCATGCACAGGAGCTTAGGACTGAAAATCTGTTATCGAGATGTGTTACGTGTCAACACGCTCAGAGTTTCGACCCGGCCAAACTTCCGGATTAAGGATATGTGAAGGCTCGGTGCCTTCCAGAGCGCAAAGAACCTGTTCTAACGCCATACCGAAAATTCGTTTCCGCCCCTCTTTCGTCGCAGACGCGACATGAGGTGTGACAACAACATGTTGATGGTCGAGCAACGGGTGCCCCGATGGAAGCGGCTCTGGTTCGGTGACGTCTAAACCCGCTGCTGCCACCTTTCCGCTGTTCAGCGCGGCAAGTAAAGCTTCGTCGTCGATAAGGCCGCCCCGAGCGGTATTCACAATGAAAACCCCGTCCTGCATATGGCTGAGCAGATCAGCATCAACGAGATGACGAGTCTCTGGAGTCAGTGGTGCGTGAATGGAAACAATGTGAGCTGAGGACACTGCCTCGCGGAGGTTGACAGCACGTTCAACTCCAAGATCTTCGAACCTGTCATCTGCTTCAAAGGGATCGTACGCGGTGACACGCATCCCCATCGCTGAAGCAATCTTTGCCACCCGCGACCCAATCCTGCCTAATCCGATCAAAGCGAGTAATGCTCCATCGAGTTCAATAGCCGTGTGGCTTGGACCGTAATTACCCTCTTGACGTTGGAGACGTCCTTCACTTTGCTTGAGGTCCTTTGAAACCGAAAGCATAAGCGCCAAGGCATGCTCAGCAGTCGAAACAGTGGGACCATCAGGCGTGTTGCAAACCGTTATCCCCAAAGACGTAGCGTCCGCCAAAACAACGTTGTCGAAGCCAATCCCGGCACGAGCTACGACCTTTAGCTTCGGTGCTTTAGCGAATACGGATTGATCGTAAGTCAGCGAAGCACCAGCTATCACCCCGTCGGCCGCATCGAGACTTTCGAGAGGATCATCCGATATCGGCCATACGAAATCTGCCTGCCCACTCAGAAACTCAAGTAAGGCTGGATCTGGTGAACGATCAAACCAAATTACTGGCGAATTGGCCATCATGGGACTTTAACGCTCTCGAGTCGATTCGGTCCTACTTGGCCTGCGCTTTCTCATTACCATGACTGTTATCGGGGAGAACCATGCACGTCGATGAAGCAATCATCCATGACCTAGAGCGTTACCGCACCGAGGGTTACCCCTGGGCTGAATGGGACTTGTTCCGTGATGAGGCGCCGGTGTACTGGTACGAACGAGAAGGAATCACTCCGTTCTGGTCAATCACTCGCTATGCCGACGTGAAGCACGTATCTGGAGATAACGAAACTTTCGCGAATGGCGAAGGACGACTGCGACTTGACCTAGCGGAACGAGACACCCGATTTTGGGACGGGTATCGCGAACGAATGATTGAACGAGGTTGGGACCCCAACGAACCACCCGATTTCATCTATACCGACCGACCCGTCCACTGGGACATGCGCCGCCTCGTCGCTCCGGAGTTCACGCCCAAGGCGATGCGGTCACGCGAAGAATCTCTCACTCTCCACGCTCAGATGTATGCCACCGAATTCGCCAATCAGGTCCGAAACCACGGGACAGCAGACCTGGTTGAAGACTTAGCGGTGAAACTCCCCCTCGCGGCAATATGCGAAATGATGGGCGCCTCCCCCCAAGATTGGGAACAGGTCCACGCTTGGACAGCAGTGCTTTTCGACGATCCAGCCCTCATGCGATTCGCCAAAGAAGGTGAATCCAAGAAAGAGATGCGTCGTCGAATGTTCGTCGAATTTGAAGATTGGATCTTTGAGCAAATAGCCGACCGACGATTAGCTGGCTGCACTGGACCAGACCTCATATCGATTCTGTTGCGCTCAGAAGTAGCAAACGAGCGGCTGACACCACAGCAACTACTGGGATACATCCGCGTGCTAATTCTTGCTGGCAATGAGACAACTCGAAATGCTGCAACCGGTGGAATGATCGCTCTGCTTGAACACCGGGAAGAGCTCGACTTTCTCGCCGAGCACCGAGACGAAGATGATGTAATCGACACAGCAGTCGAAGAAATCCTTCGGTGGACATCCCCTGTCATCCAGTTCGCCCGAGTCTGCACACGAGATACAGAAGTCAATGGCCAGCTGATCAAAGCGGGCGAACACGTCG
>MDSZ01211206.1_pt1 | contig 10933 bp, 9 predicted proteins | sample 811201 | NCBI WGS metagenome assembly MDSZ01 (sample SAMN05326647, study PRJNA326480) | marine metagenome | isolation source: seawater | place: Indian Ocean: North | collected 2010 | reverse complement strand
TCTTGCTTCTATTTCATCTCCAACAGAAAGAACATCTTTAACTTTTTCTACATGATCATCTGATATTTGACTAATATGAACTAGACCATCAATTCCGTCTTCGATTTCAACAAATGCTCCAAATGAAGATGTTTTAGTAACTTTTCCTGAAACCTTAATCCCCACAGGGTATCTTGAAACAATTTCTTTCCATGGATCTTCTTGAGCTTGCTTTAGTCCTAAAGAAATTCTTTGATTACTTGAATCTATCTCCATAACAGCGGCTGTAATTTCATCATTTTTTTTCAAAAGTTCAGATGGATGGTTAATTTTTCTAGTCCAAGACATGTCAGATACATGAATCATTCCGTCAACACCATCTTCGATTTCAACAAATGCACCATATGCAGTGAAGTTTCTTACTTTACCAGTAATCAATGAGCCAATTGGATATTTACCGGCTACAATTTCCCAAGGATTTTCTTCTGTTTGACGAATGCCTAAAGATATTTTCTTATCTTCAGTACTAACGGATAATACTACAGCATCAACTTCTTGCCCTAAATTTAATTCATCAGCAGCTCTTAGAACTCTTTTAGTCCACGAAATTTCAGAAACATGCACTAAACCTTCAACACCTTCTTCGAGCTCAATAAATGCACCGTATGGCGCAAGATTGACAACTTTTCCATGAACTTTGGCTCCTGTAGGATAACGAGACTCAATATCCTCCCACGGATTTTCCATAGTTTGCTTTAATCCTAAGCTTATTCTCTCTTTTTGAAGATCAATTTCTAAAACCATAACATTTAATTTGTCACCAATTTTAAGCTGCTCTGATGGATGATTTATTCTTCCCCATGTCATATCGGTAATATGAAGTAGCCCATCAATTCCATCTAAATCAACAAACGCTCCGAAATCAGTAATATTTTTTACTACCCCAGGTCTAAGCTGCCCAACTTGGATTTCAGAAAGAACTTTACGTCTTGATTCTCTTCTAGATTCTTCAATTAAATCTCTCCTAGATACAACGATATTTTTGCGATCTAAATTAATTTTTAAAATTCTAAATTCATATGTTTTTCCAACATGCTCTTCAGGATTTCTAACTGGTAAAACATCTAACTGCGAACCTGGGAGAAAAGCTTCAACACCAACATCGACAATGAAGCCTCCTTTTACCGCGCTTCTAATTACGCCATCAACAATACTGCCTTCTTTGCACTCATTCACAACATAATCCCAGGCTTGTTGCTGTTCGGCTCTTCTTTTACTTATAATAATTGCGCCGTCTTCATCTTCTAAACATTCAAGATAAACCTCAACTTCGGATCCCTTAGGATCTTCATCAAGGTCTTTAAATTCATTTAATGGAATTAAGCCTTCAGACTTATATCCAATATCTATGACAACATTATTATCAACAATATTTATAATTGTTCCTTTAATGATGCTTCCTTCGATAAAATTTTCAAGAGTACTGCTATATAATTCATCTAAAGCAGAGTTAGCTGGTTCGTTGTTGTTTGTATTTAAAGTTTCCATAATTTTTGGCACTCGCCTAATTTTTTATTTAAACATTTTAAGAATTAATCACACGATTTATATCTTCTCAAAATTGAACGCGAGATAATAGATACTCTATGGAAGCTTTCAAGAAGTAATTGAATATTTATTTTAATAATTTTTTTATCTATTCAGGAATAAATAATTTTTGACCTACATAAATAACGTCATTATTTAAATTATTTGTCCTCTTAATAGCCTCAACAGTTGATCCATATGCCTGAGCGATTACTGACAATGTGTGTCCAGACTCGACAATATGTTCATGACCTAGTGCGGGAGATGAACTTGATTGGGCTTCATTTTTCTTTAAAAGTCTTTCAACTTCACCGATCGAATCGTTTAATGTATTAGAATTTTCTACCGCTTGTGATATTTGTAAATTATTGTTTTGTATTTGTGCTTTTGCTTTGTCTAAATCAGTCCTCAATTGGTCTTGTTGCTCATAAAGTTCATTTATTTTATTTTGAAATATTTTAAACTGCTCTTGATTGTACTTCAATTCAACAGTTTTTTTTGCATCCATTTGTTTCATTTGGTCCCTGTTGTGCGCATAGCTATTAGAGAATAAAAATAAAAGCAAGTATAGGTACAAAAATCTAATCATGTTTCCCTTATCAAATAATTAATTAATAAATACAAAATAACGATATAACAAATTATTGAATAAATAAATTCTATTTCTTTTAAAAACATGAAATATATTAAATATTACGTGGAGGTTAAAATGAATTATATTCCAAACGCGAAAAAAGTATTAGATATCGAAAAAAAAGGATTAGAAGCTATTTCTAGTCAATTAGATGAAAATTTCAATGAAGCTGTGAAACAAATTATTGATTCTCAAAATAATAATGGAAAAGTTGTTGTTATTGGAATTGGAAAAAATTGGCATATTAGTAATAAAATTGTGTCAACTTTTAATAGCACAGGTACACTAGCCGCCGTAATGCATCCAATAGAAGCTATGCATGGGGACTTTGGCATGCTGACTAAAAATGATATTGTTTTGGCGATAAGTTATTCAGGTGCCTCGGAAGAAATAACGAACTTAGTCCCCCTTATTAAAAGATGTTCGGTCAAAATAATATCACTTACAGCAGACCCAAAAAGTCCTTTAGCACAATCAAGTGACTTCATTTTGAATACAGCTATTCCGGAAGAAGCCTGCCCTTTTAACATGGCTCCAACAACAAGTACTACTTCGACACTAGCGCTAGGGGATGCTTTAGCAATGGTTGTTTTAGAATCTAGAGGATTTAAATTAAAAGACTACGCAGAACGTCATCCAGGAGGAGCAATTGGAAGAGCATTGTTACTTAAGGTCAAAGACATAATGCGCACAAATGAGCGCTTTGCTACGATTTTAAGTGGTAAATCTGTAAAAGAAGCCATTCTATCAATTACTGCTGCAAAATCTGGCTCAGTAGCCGTAATAAATAGCGAGGGAATTCTTGAAGGAATATTAACCGATGGCGATCTACGGAGGCATCTTGTGGAATCACCAAATTTAATGGAATTATCAATTAACGATATTATGCAAAAATCTCCAATAACTCTCGATCCAGACATGTTGGCTGCTGACGTATTAAAATTATATGAACAAAACAACATTGATGATTTAATTGTAGTTAATAAAAACGGAATCGCAATAGGTAGCGTTGATATTCAAGACATGCCTAAACTTAAGATACTATAAAAAAAACCCGCCAATGGCGGGCTTCACTCCTCAACGTAAATTTTTATTTACGTAATATGCCAAGAAGAATTAATAGAGCAACAAGCCCAAGTAGGCCTTGTCCTCCAGCTACTTGATTTAATAATCCAACCAAGTTACTAGCTACACTCATTCCAGGTATTGCGCCGGCGCCAAAGGCAACTTCAGCAAGAATAGCTAGACCAATTAGACCTAACAATATTTCGCCCAATGCTTTTAGAATACCACCTAACCCAGATGCTGCATTACTAATGAATTCTGACATAATTTCTCTCCTTTTTTTCTACTCCTTAAATTTTAACTAAAATCGCTAGAGTAGGTTATATTGTACATTAAGAGAAGTAGTACACAAAATATTGTATATGTTAAGCTTATTATTTACTTTTTTATTTTAATAAAATAATTAACAAATAAGGAAAATGATGAATAAAGTTGTTTTTTTTGTTTTAATTTAGTCAAAATGATACATGAAAATTGAAACTATAATAGTCATAAATGTTTAAAATCATTTGGATAATTTTTTAGAAAATATAAATTTTATAAAATGAAAAAAATACCTTTTTGTCATCTTCATGTTCACTCAAGTTATAGCCTTCTGGACAGTACCATTAAAATTAAAGAGCTGATTTCAACAGCAAAAAAAATGGAAATGGAGCATGTGGCATTAACGGACCATGCGGTTCTTTTCGGAGCCGTTGAATTTTATAATGAAGCTATTTCATCGGGAATTAAACCAATAATTGGTTGTGATGTGTATGTTGCAAAACATGGTATTGAACATCGAAAAACTCAAAGAGATAATATGAGCCTTGTTTTATTGGCAGAAAATCAAATCGGTTATGAAAATTTGGTCAAATTAGTATCAAAAGCTCATCTAGAGGGAATGTATTATAAACCAAGAATAGATAAATCCATTTTAAAATCTTACTCAGAAGGATTAATCGCTCTTTCTGGAGATCTTCACGGAGAAGTAAATGCTGCTTGCAGAGAAGACAATTTAGAGGAAGCGGAAAGGCTGATTGATGAATATATAAGCATTTTTGGAAAGGATAATTTTTTTCTAGAACTAACTGACCACGGAACAAAAAATAACGATGACTATACAACTGATGAAAAATGGGTAAAAATTTCACAAGATCAAAAAAAAGTAAATCAACATCTTTGCAATTTATCTAAAAAAATGTCGGTGCAACTAGTGGTAACAAATGATGTTCATTATATTCTAAAAGAACATGCTGAAGCACATGACATTTTAACATGTCTACAAAGAGGAATGCTTGTGGCTGATCCAAATAGATATAGATATTTAGGAAATCAGCTATATTTTAAAACTGGAAAAGAAATGTTAGAACAATTTCCTGATTATAGGGAGGCAATTGAAAATACAGTTAAAATTGCAGAAAGATGTAATGTAGCCTTTTCCTTAAGTTCGGCTGAAAATCCAAAAAAAGCTGAGGATCTGCATTTTCCTACATTTCCTATTCCCGTAAATTATAAATCAAATACTGATTATCTTATTTTTTTAGCAAAAAAAGGGATAAAGGATTTATATGGAATTGAAGATATAGATAATCCTACTAATGATAAAGAAGAAGAAATCAAAAATCGTTTTTATTATGAAATTAGTGTTTTAGAAGAGACTAATTATATTAATTATTTTTTGGTTGTAGCTGACTTCATTCATTTCTCAAGAAAGAACAAAATACCTGTTGGTCCCGGCCGAGGGTCAGGAGCAGGATCATTACTTGCTTACAGTTTATATATAACTACCATTGATCCTTTAGAATATAGCTTAATTTTTGAAAGATTTCTAAATCCTGACAGAATTTCTCCGCCAGATTTTGATATAGACTTTTGCCCAACTAGAAGAAATGAGGTTATTCGTTATGTAAGACAAAAATATGGAGAAGAGTGTGTTGCACAAATTATTACCTTTGGAACTCTTGGGGCAAAAACTTTAATAAGAGACGTAGGGAGAGTATTAGAAATAAGCTTATCCTATTGCGACAAATTAGCAAAGATGATTCCGGAGACTCCGGGCACAACAATAGAAAAAGCTTTTGCAGAGAATCCTGAATTTAGAAAAGAGGCAGATACAGATCCAAATGCAAAAAGAATTTTGCAACATGCGAAGCTTCTTGAAGGCCTTCCAAGGCATACAGGAATGCATGCCGCGGGGGTTGTAATAGGAGAAAGGCCATTAATTGAAATTATTCCTTTGACGCGCGAACAAAAGGAAGATTTAACTGTGGTTCAATTTGACAAAGACGCGAGTGAAGCCATTGGGTTATTAAAAATGGACTTTTTAGGGTTAAAAAACCTTACCGTCATATACGAAGCTTGTGCGCTTATCAAAAGAAATCACAAAGTTACAATTGATCCAGAGAAGCTCCCCCTGAATGACAAGAAGGTCTTTGATCTCATGGCTAACGGGGATACGATTGGAGTTTTTCAATGTGAATCTTCTGGAATGAGGGAAACTTTACGACAAGTTACCCCTGATTGTATCCAGGATGTTATTGCCGTCATAGCATTGTACCGTCCTGGCCCAATGAAATTTATATCGACTTTCGCACAAAGAAAGCATGGAAATGAAGATGTTAAATATGATCACCTAATTTTAGAATCAATCCTTAAAGAAACCTATGGTATAATTGTTTACCAAGAACAAATCATGCAAGCCGCGCAAATGTTGGCGGGCTTTACTCTCGCTCAAGGTGATATTTTACGACGCGCAATTGGTAAGAAAAAGGCAGCGGCGCTAGCGGCGCAAAGAGAAGCGTTTATTCGCGGCTGCGAAGAAACAAATGGTATTCAAAAAAAGTTAGCCGCGAAAATTTTTGATAATATTGAGGAATTTGCACAATATGGTTTTAATAAATCACATTCAGCGGCATATGCAATGATTGCATACCAAACGGCTTGGTTAAAAGCTCATTATAAAGGGGAATTCATGGCGTCACTTCTTTCATCGGAAATGAATAATACAGACAAATTATCAAATATTATTTCGGATACAAAAGAAATGAATCTAGATGTATTGCCCCCTTGCATTAACGAATCAATCAGTCGATTTAACGCCGTTGGTGATGGAGCTATAAGATTTGGAATGACAGCGATCAAAGGCGTTGGGGAAGGATTGGCAGAGGAAATTGTTCTTGATAGAGATGCAAATGGTCCTTTCAATGGGCTCATTGACTTTTGCATCAGAATGAAATCACCAAATAGAAAAATGCTTGAAAGCTTAGTGCGTTCTGGAGCATTTGATTTTACTAGGATAAATCGATCAAGGCTTTTTTGTGGTATTGATATGGCATTAAGCAGAGCCACCGAAAAAGCAAAAGATAAAGCATCAGGTCAAAAAACATTTTTTGATTTAGACATACATGAAAATAATAGCCAAAACGAAGATCTCGATCTGCCAGATACTAAAAAATGGGATGAAATAAAAAAACTAAATGATGAAAAAGAGCTTCTTGGCTTTTATGTATCCGGCCACCCATTAAAACTATTCAATTGGATTGTAAACAAATTTAGCACTCATGAATATAGTGATATAGATCACTTAAACAAAGATGAATTAATTCGTTTAGGCGGAATTATTACCGATGTCAAAAAATTATATACAAAAAATAACAGAGCAATGGCACAATTTAAAATTGAAACATTAAATGGAATTTCACAATCCGTTATGTTTCCTGATGCTTATGAAGATTATGGAAAATTAGTTGACGATGAGGAAATTCTTATGATTGGAGGGAAGATACTAGAGGAAGCTGGAGGCGAAAAAAAAATTCAAGTCCTTGAATTATGCCCTATTCAAAAAGCCCCATCGGTTTTTGGAAAAAAAATATTTATATCTGTAGACGAAAATATTGTATCTAATAGTATGCTTGATGATGTTAAAAGTATACTCAAAATGTTTTCGGGAAAGGTTCCAGTATTTTTTGAGGTTCTTTGTGATTCAGGAGAAAAAGTTTTACTTGAAACAGAAAATATTTGCGCTGATCCATCGGTTGAGTTTATTAATGAAATAGAAAAGATTGTTGGCAAAAAACATATACAAATTGATGTTTCTGAATCGCCTTTAAAGAACCCTATAAAAAGAAAAAAATGGAAAAAAAATAGTAATTATGGGTACTAAAATTAAACATTTCATTGAATTATTATTAATTTTTTTACTTAGTATTATTTTTAAGATCCTTCCTCTTAAAATTAGCTTTTTATTAATGTGGGGCATTGCTTATTTTTTTCACTACATTTTAAGATTTAGAAGAAAAGAAGCCTTAGATCGAATTGAATCTTTGTATGGAAATCACTTTTCAAATAACGAGATTAAGATGATTGCGTGGAAATCATGGAGAAACTTGTGCTTTAATATTCTAGAATTACTGCGAATTGACAGATTATCAGAAAAATATATTAAAAAAATAAATTTATTATCTACTCTTGATACGCTCAAAAACAAATATAATGGCAAAGGCGTAATTTTTGCAACAATCCATATGGGCAATTGGGAACTTGCTGGGATTTCTCTTAATTTAATTGGATCGCCAGTTTTTTCAATTGCTCGACCTCAAAAAAATACTCTTATAGACAAATATCTAAATTATAAAAGGGGTAAGTTTGGACTTGAAGTGCTTTCCAATGAGGATGGCGCGCTCCAAAAAATAATCAAGCGGATAAAAAAAAATGAATGCTTTTTAATTTTACCAGATGTCAGAAATATAAAATCTGAACCAAATATTTCTTTTTTGAATAAAAGAGCAAAGCTTGGTCTTGGAACAGCTGCTTTTGCAAAAAAATGTGATGTCGAGATCATTCCATTTGTAATAAGAAGATATGGGTTTTTTAATCACAAAATAACTGTCTTAGATTCTGTTATTCCATCTCCAAATGTAGATAAACAATCAGATAATATTCGAATGATGAACGATCTTATGCACATATTTACTAAAGAAATAGACAAGTCACCTGAACAATATTTCTGGTATAATAAACGTTGGGTTCTAGAACAATAAACTAAAAAATAATTTAAGATCTATCCCTTAGTTAATTTTTTTTTATCTTTCATGTACGGATGTAATGCCTCTGGTAAAATGACATCGCCATTTATTGTTTGATTATTTTCTAACAAGGCAATTACCAACCTTGGCAGGGCAACTCCTGATCCATTTATTGTATGCACAAAATTAACTTTTTTTTCACCATCTCGATATCTTATATTTGCTCTTCTAGCTTGATAAGCTTTGAAATTGGAACATGAAGATACTTCAATCCATTTATTTTGAGAGGGAGACCAAAGCTCGATATCATAACACTTCGCAGCACTAAATCCTAAATCTCCTGTACATAACTCAATAACCCGATAAGTAAGATTTAGTTTTTTTAATATTTCTTCAGCATCTTTTGTCAACTTTTGATGTTCCTCATCTGAATTTTCAGGAGTTGTGAATTTTACTAATTCAACTTTATCAAATTGATGAAGTCGCTGAAGTCCTCTTGTATCCTTTCCGGCAGCTCCGGCTTCTCGTCTAAAACAAGGAGTATATGCAACATGGTATATCGGGAGATTATTATTTATAATTTCGTTGGCATATAAATTTGTTACTGGAACTTCAGCAGTCGGAATAGCATATAATCCATCTTCGGGCATTGTATACATGTCTTCTGCAAATTTTGGTAGCTGTCCCGTTCCTGTCATTGCAAATTCGTTACAAAAAAATGGCGGAGAAACCTCCATATATCCATGCTCCTCTGTATGAACATCAAGCATAAACTGTATTAATGCTCTTTGAAGCCTTGCTCCATCTCCTGTGTATAATGGAAACCCTGAACCGGCTATTTTGGCACCACGTTCTAAATCGAAAAGACCAAGCGAGCTCCCTAAATCCCAATGAGGAAGAGGATCAAAATCAAAAGATTTAATTTCTCCCCAGCTTCTAACAATTGGGTTGTCGCTTTCGCTATTACCAACTGGGACATCTTTAGATGGAATATTTGGAATATGTAAGAGAAAATGTTCGATTTTTATATCTAAATCTCTAATTCTCTCATCAAGCGAGGATATTTCCTCTCCTATCTTTCTTACCTGCTCCTTAATTTCGTCAGCCGATCCTCCCGACTTTATTATGGAGCCGATTTCTTTAGAAAAATTATTTCTATTGGCCTTAAGCCTATCAGCCTCAAGAATGATTGCTTTGCGTTCTTCATGAGCATTTAATAACGCATCTATATCAGCCTCAGTATTTCTATTATTTAAAGCTTCAATAACGTCTTTCTTATTTTCTTGAACGTAACGAATATCAAGCATCCTTAATTCTCCTAACCACTTGTATAATAATACCGTAATTTATGATTTAAAGTCGTAAAACAAATTAATTGTTTTCTCCGAGTCGTCCTAGACTAGGAGCTAATGCATACCGATGCTTTTTATTCTTCATGAGGCGCTCCACATGTTTATATGTTTTTTTATAACGAGCCTTTTCTTCATCATCTAAAGATTGATTATTTAAATTTTTTAAATGCCCAAAAGTTTCGTCAGCTAAATTTAAGGTGGCCATAACTGAATTAAGAATATCTTTTGCTCTTCGTTGATACTCATTTGCATAAAGCTCAGCCGCCGCATAATTTTTGCCTAAAAATTCAAATGAACTATTTTTCACAACTAAATCTCTTAACTCAAGAGTCGAAAGTACTGCCTTTAGGTTTCCTGTCATTAGGTCAATATATCTTTGAAATTGTTCGTCATATTCGTTCTCACCAGGGGTTCTAACGCTAAATCCTGAGTGTAATCTTGCAACTTTAAATAAAAAAACTATTTCGTCATAAATTTTTGAATCCAATAATCCTTTTTTGCTTTTACTTAAGGAGTCTAATTCTTTAACTGCTTTCTCGTAATACACATCTCTTCGCGCTAAATGCACAGGTCGATTTTGAATAAAATGATTTATCGAAGACATAATTTAAAAAATATATTAAAGTTAAGTATTAATGAAGCAATTTTTATGCAAAACAAATTAAAAAAAATCAATTATTGGAAGTATGACTGCTCGGATGGGTTTATCATAATAGCAGGAAAGACTGCTAAAGATAACGATCTTCTTTCTTTAAAAATTGCTTTACCCAACGACAATTGGTTTCATGTGTCAGGTGACTCAGGAAGCCATGTTGTATTACATCACCCCGATAATAATAAGCCTGATAAAACCCATTTAAAGGAAGCGGCATCCGTTGCCGCATGGCACTCAAAGTCTAGGAATTCAAAAAGTGTTTTTGTAACACACACTTTAGTTAAATATGTAAAAAAAGCAAAAAGCAATTCTGCCGGAAGCGTCATTGTAAAAAATTCAAAAAAAATTAAAGTAGTTCCATCTAATAAACCAAAAACTTAATCATCCAGTGGCGAAAAATCATCTTTTCCGACTCCACATTCCGGACACTCCCAATCATCGGGAATATCTTCAAATTCAGTACCTGGCGCAATGCCACTATGAGGGTCACCAACTGCAGGATCATAAACCCAGCCACAAACATCACAAATCCATCTTATTTTCTTTTCTGACATTTTCCTCCTTAGGTATTTAATACAGCGGCAATAGAATCACATACATAATCTATATTTGAAGAAGTTAGCCCGGCTACATTAATTCTTCCCCCTTTAACTAT
>MDSZ01128828.1_pt1 | contig 10933 bp, 12 predicted proteins | sample 811201 | NCBI WGS metagenome assembly MDSZ01 (sample SAMN05326647, study PRJNA326480) | marine metagenome | isolation source: seawater | place: Indian Ocean: North | collected 2010 | reverse complement strand
GGCTTAAACCAGTCGTTTGCTAAATGACCGTGCGAGGAAACTTGTACCGAGGGTTCGAATCCCTCCTCTTCCGCCACACTTAAAATAATGGGTTATTTTTAAAAAAATCTTTCATTGAAATAGGTTTTTGTTCCAAAATATATCTGTAAACATTGTAATTCTCTAAAACTCTTTGCACATAGTTTCTTGTTTCTTTGAATTTTATCAATTCTATCCAATCAACGTAATCTATTTGATTTTTTTGAGGATTTTTATTTATTTTTTTCCAGTACCTAACTCTTTTAGGTCCAGCATTATAGGCAGCTACAGCAAAAGGATAAGCTCCATCATATTCAAGAATTAATCCAGCAATGTAATGTGATCCTAAATTAATATTATATTCAGGATCAGTTGTTAATCTTGATTTTGAGTACGGAAGTTTAGCCTGTTTAGCTACTAACTTTGCAGTGTAGGGCATTAGTTGCATTAAACCTTTGGCACCTGCATGACTGTTTGCACTTAAATCAAATTCACTTTCTTGTCTTATTATTGATAAAATAAAAGCACTTTCAGGTATTTTCCTTCCATTAATATATTTCGGAGTACTTATAATTGGATAATTATATTTATTATGAAATCTTTTTTCATATGAAGCTATTTTAGAAATTTGTATTGCAAAATCAAAACGTTCAATATTTGTTGCAAGTTCTGCAGCTAAAACTTCGCTACCACCTTGAATATTGTCATTTGCTAAATGTCTAAGTATATATTTGGCATATTTATCCTCATCTAATTCATCTAGTAAATAAATTACTTTGACCATTTCTTTTTTAAAAAAAAATTCACGATATTCTTTTTCAACTTTAAAATCTTTCGAAAGTTCAAATTTATCATTTTGATTTAATTCTAAAAATGCTAATTGGCCATAATATGTAGTTAGATATTTAGAAGCCTCTCCAAACCATTTTGTAGATAATTCAGTATCATTAAGTTTTTTATATGTTCTTCCAAGCCAATAAGCACCTCTGGCAGTACTAATTGGGTACCCAACGTTATTATAAAAATTTTTGAAATGATCTTTTGCTAATAAAGGATCATTTAAGAAACTAAGAGCAATCCATCCACTCATCCATTCAGCAGCCGCATAATCAGGACCTTCAGTCATTCCGTGATTGCTTGATATTTTATAAGCTAATTCAAATTTCTTTTTATAAATAAGTGACCTAGATATTATTTCTCTTTCAATCCACCATTTATCAGGTCTGACAAGGTAATTTTTTGTATTCTTAATTTTTAATAAAATCTCAACTGAGCTATCAACACGTCCTCTTTTTCTTCTCCATTTTAATCTATCATAATTTAAACCAGAATCATTTTTAAACTTACTAGGCACTTTTGATATAGCAGTATCAACACCATATGATTTACTCATTAAAAGTTGTCGGGCTGTATAGAGAAGTTCGTAATCTTTTGGAAGATATCTTAACATTCTTTTGAGATCCCAATACTTATTATTCCATGCAAGGTAATCAGCTCTTTTAATGTAATCGTCAGAATTTAAATATTTCTTAAATTTTTTTCTAAAAAATCTTAAATCAGATTTGCTCATTTCAGCAGTTATCCATCCATCTTTTATAAGATTAATGCCTTTTTCTTTATTACCTTTTAAGATAAAACTTTCACCTAATATCATTTTACCATAGCCGCTTAAGGGCTCTGAAGGTCCAAACCAATCTATAATTTTTTTAGGAGATATTTTATCATTAGAGAGCTTATGTTCAGCTAAATACTTAATACGATTTATTCTAGGATAGTCTTCATTAGCATCAATAAAAAGTTTGTAATCATAAAAAGAGGCTTTATTACCTTTAGTTAATAAATGCCTCCATTGAATAAAGTTATATATTGATTTATCCTTTGCTTTTTTTGATGTATTTAAAGCATCAGTCCATTTTGCTTTTTTCATTTCAGAAATAGCTTTTTTGGCAAAATTAAAATCTTTTTTATTATAAAATTTAGATATTTTTATATTCGTTGAACTCTTTGAGCCCGCAATTAAAGGTTTTTTCTTGGGTAAAATTAGACCTATTGTTTTTATACTAGCTGATTTTTTTTCTTCTGTATTTTCTACTTCAGACTTTGATAATGGTTTGGGCAGAGGTTTTAATATATCAATTGATAATTTCTTTTGCTCTTCTTCCTTAGTTTGAAGTGGCTTTTTTAAAGGTATTATTTCTGATAAAGCATTATTTATAGTCACTACCAATAGATTAGCTGTGATAATTATAAATAATAAATTTCTGAACATAATCTTTTACTACACGATTCAATAAACTATGTTATAAGTATTTATGTTCAAAGGTTCAAATGTTGCTTTAGTAACGCCATTTAAAGAAAATAAGCTAGATGTTGAAGCTTATATTAGATTAATACATTTTCATATAGAAAATGGTACGAATGGACTTGTTCCAGCCGGAACTACTGGAGAATCGCCTACGTTAAGTCATGATGAGCATCAAAAAGTAATTGAATTGTGCGTAAAAGAAAGTAGCGGAAAATTACCTGTATTTGCTGGCACAGGATCTAATTCTACGGAAGAAGCTATTTCATTAACTTCTCATGCAGAAAAAATAGGTTCAACAGGAGCACTAATTGTGACCCCATATTATAACAAACCGACACAAGAAGGTCTTTATCAACATTACAAATCAATAAACGATAAATGCGGTATACCAATTATTATTTATAACATTCCTGGAAGATCGGTAATTGACATGAGTGTAGACACAATGGCTAGATTATATGAATTAAAAAATATAATTGGAGTTAAAGATGCTACAGGAGAACTCTCAAGAGTTGAACAAACAACTAAAAAATTAGGAAAAGAATTTATCCAATTAACTGGTAATGATGATAATGCTTTTGAATTTAATAAAAGGGGAGGAGTAGGTGCTATAAGTGTAACTGCAAATATCGCTCCTAAATTATGTTCGGATTTTCAAAAATTTTCTGTTAACAAAGACGCTAATTCACAAAATGAAGCTGATAAATTAGATAAAATATTGCAACCTTTACATCAAGCCATGTTTATCGAAAGCAACCCAAGTCCAGTTAAATATGCTGCAAAGTTATTAAATCTTTGTGATGATACAGTAAGGCTTCCATTAGTAAAATTAACTGAAAACAGCAAAGAAGTTGTAAAAAAATCTCTTAAGTCATCAAACTTACTTTAATGAACAAAAAAACCAATTCTGGTTTAAAAATAATTTGTCTTAATAGGAAAGCTAGTTTTAATTATTTTTTTGAGGATTTATTAGAAGCGGGTATAGTTCTTAAGGGTTCAGAAATAAAATCTATACGAGATGGCAAAGTTAATATTGCAGATTCATATGCCATCGAAAAACAAGGAGAAATTATTTTAATTAATTCACATATAGCTACTTACAAACAGGCACATATAGCAAATCACAATCCTACAGATGAGAGAAAATTATTATTAAATAAAAAAGAGATAAATAAATTAATAGGTAAGATACAAAGAGATGGACTCACCATCGTGCCAACAAAAATGTATTTCAAAAAAGGAAAAGCTAAAATTGAATTAGCTATTGCTAAAGGAAAAAAACAATACGATAAAAGAGCAAGTATAAAAAGCAGAGACTGGAACCGTGATAAAGCAAGATATGTTAGAAAATCAAGTTAAATCTATTTATTTGGGTATAGGTTCAAATTTAGGTGACAAGAAAAAAAATATTGAAAAAACTAAATATAAATTAGTTAAAACTGGGATTAAGGTAAAACAAAGCTCAAGTTATTATGAAAGTTTATCTTGGCCAAATCCAAAAAATCCAAAATTTTTTAATATTGTTTTGGAAGTTACTACTAACTATTCGCCCTTACAATTGCTGAATAAATGTAAGGATATAGAAATAGAATTGGGTAGAAGAAAATCTGTTAAAAATTCTCCACGAGTTTGTGATATTGATATTCTTGACTATAATCAAAAAAAAATGAAAAATGAGCTCATTTTACCTCATCCAAGATTACATAATAGAAGTTTTGTTCTTTTTCCTTTATTTGAATTAAATAAAAACTGGAAACACCCAATCACAAAACTCCACATAAAATCGCTAATATTTTCATTATCAAATAAAGACATTAGATCTATTAAACAAATTTGATTTAATGATATAATGACGAATGCTAAATTCTGAAGATTTGATTAATAAAGTAAAGATTTATAATAAGTTTTTGAATCCCGATAAATTAAATAAGGCTTATGATTTTGCAGTTAGGGCCCACAGCAATCAAAAAAGAGCTTCAGGTGACCCTTATTCTGTTCATCCTATAGAAGTGGCAAATATATTAACTGACTTAAAATTAGACAGCGCTACAATAACCACAGGCTTATTACATGATACCATTGAAGATACATTTGCAACTTATGAAACAATTAAAGGTGAATTTGGAGATGAAGTTGCGGATTTAGTAGATGGTGTAACAAAAATCTCTGTTTTAGAAAATACTGCAACATCGAATTCAAAAGCCGAAAATTTTAGAAAATTAATTTTAGCTACATCTAAAGATATAAGAGTTCTTTTGGTTAAAATTGCTGACCGTTTACATAATATGAGAACTATAAAAGCTATCGGCAATGAGGAAAAAAGAAAAAGAATTTCACAAGAAACAATGGAAATTTATGCGCCACTTGCAGATCGAATGGGTATGCATAGAATTAGAGATGAACTTGAAGATTTATCTTTTGAGATTTTAAATAATGAAGCTCGAAAATTAATTCAAAAAAGACTTGATGAAATTAAGTTAGATAAAAAAGATATATTTGAAAGTTTATCTTCAGAATTCAATATATTATTAGGAGAAAATAATATTAAATCTAAAATACATGGAAGGGAAAAAACTCCTTTTTCGATTTGGAGAAAAGTACAAAAGAAAAGAGTTTCTTTAGAACAAATTACAGACATATTAGGATTTAGAATTATTTTAGAAAATATTGATGATTGTTATAAAACATTAGGAATAATACATAAGAAATATAATTGTATACCAGGAAAATTTAAAGACTACATATCATCAGCTAAAATAAATGGTTATAAATCTATACATACCGCAGTCATTGGATCAAATAAAAAACCGATTGAAATTCAGATTAGAACAAATGAAATGCATGAATTTGCTGAAAGAGGAATAGCATCCCATTGGCAATATAAATCTTCAGAAAAATTTAATTCATTAACTTGGAAAGAATATGATTGGCTTAAGGATTTAGTTGAGATTATTGAAAAAAATGAAAACCCAGAACATTCTTACGAATATACAAAGCTTCAAATGTTCCAAGAAAACGTTTTTTGCTTTACTCCAAAAGGGTCAGTAATTAAACTTCCAAAAGATGCGACTGCAATAGATTTTGCTTATGCCGTACACACAAAAATTGGCGATACTGCTATTGGGTGTGAAATTAATGGAAATAAAAGTGATCTTCAAACAATATTAAGAAACGGTGACAGGATTAATATTATTACTTCAAAAAATCAGTCTCCATCATTACATTGGTTGCCAGCTACTAAAACTGGAAAAGCTAGAGCGGCAATAAGAAGATATTGGCATGATAGAGGTGAGCAAAAACAAGAAAAAATTAAGAAATATAATACTACATTGTGGATATCACTTCCAGATAAGCCCGGTCAGTTGGGTAATGTAAGTTCATTGATAGGTGAACATAAATTAAATATTTCAAATTTAGAAATGGCAGGTAAAAACCCCAATTATATAAACTTTAAGTTTCAGTTAATAATTAGGGACTTAAAAAATTTTACAAATTTTATTGCAGAGCTTAAACAAAAAGGTATAAAATTTAAAATAATTAGACACGAAGATAAAAGAAATGCTTTCACACAAAAAATCCTTAGATATTTTAAAAGAGACTAACGCATTGTTAGAAGGACACTTTGTATTATCATCAGGACTTCATTCATCTAAATATATTCAATGTGCCAAACTTTTAAGCTATCCTTCAAAAGCTGAAAAAATTTGCAAATCTTTAGCTAAAAAAATTAAAAACAAATTTAAAAATATAGACTTAATTCTTGCTCCTGCGATGGGTGGTATAATAATTGGCTATGAAATTGGAAAACTTTTAAAAAAAGAAACTATATTTTGTGAGAGGGTTGATGGAAAATTTACTTTAAGAAGAGGCTTTAAAATAAAAAAAGGATCAAGAGTTTTGATTATAGAAGATGTCATAACGACTGGTAAATCTAGTATGGAATGTGTAAAATTAATCAAAAAATCTGGAGCATCATTATTAGGCTTTGCATCAATTATAGATAGATCTACAAAAAAATCCCTAAAAACAAGAATTAATATTATATCACATTTAAAAATCAATGTACCAACTTATAAGAAAAACCAATTACCCAAAGAATTGAAATTAATTCCCATAACAACACCTGGAAGTAGATTTATTAAGTGAGACGATTAGGAGTCAACATAGATCACGTTGCAACATTAAGAAATGCAAGAGGTGAATTTCATCCTGATCCATTCAGCGCTGCTCTTTTTGTAAAAAAAAATGGTGCTAATTCAGTTACTATACATTTAAGAGAAGACCGAAGGCATATTAGAGATTTGGATGCTAAAAAAATATGCTCTATTAAAAAATTGTTTGTAAATTTAGAAATTTCAACTAACAAAAGTATTGTTAAAAATGCAATCAACATAAAACCAAAATATATATGTATTGTTCCTGAAAATAGAAATGAAATTACTACAGAAGGAGGGTTAAATCTAATCCAAAATAAAAAAAAATTAAATAATATAATTAAAAGATTTAAAAAAAAGAAAATTAGAACAAGTTTATTTGTTAATCCTAAAGTTGAAGATATAAAAATTTCAAAAGAAATAGGTGCTGATTGTATAGAAATTCACACTGGTTATTTTTCAAATTTAGTTAAATCTAAAAAAAATTTTTCTAAAGAATTTTTGCGAATTAAAAATTGTGCAATGCTTGGATCTAAACTTGGCTTAGAAGTACATGCTGGCCATGGTCTTGATTACAATTCAACAAAAATTTTAACAAAAATTCATGAAATTAAGGAATTCAATATTGGTCATTTTATAATAGGTGAGTCCGTATTTTTTGGTCTTGGTGCAGTAATTAAAAAATTTAAAAATATTATAAGAAAATAGAATGAAAATTTTAGGTATTGGTGTTGATATTATCAACAATAAAAGAATAAGAACTTCTATCAAAAATAAAAATTTTTTGAAACGTTTGTTTACTCATCTTGAGATTAAAAATTCAAAATTATTTAAAAACAAATCTACTTATTACTCAAAAAAATTTGCGGCTAAGGAGTCATTTTCAAAAGCATTAGGAACAGGTTTTCGTAATGGATTAAACTTTAAGGATATAGAAATCTTAAATGATAAACTAGGAAAACCCTATTTTAAATTGAATAAAAAAACAAAGATGATTATTTCTAAAACTTTAAAAGTAAAAAATTTCAATTTGTTTCTTTCAATTTCTGATGAAAAAGACTATTCAATAGCCTTTACAATTATACAGACTAAAAATGTTTAATAAAAATTTTTTTGTAGATAATATAAAAACTTTATTTTATGCGCTAATTATTGCAGTAATAATTCGATCTCTATTTATTCAACCTTTTTACATTCCATCTTCATCTATGGAACCTTCTTTACTTGTAGGTGATAGACTTTTTGTAACCAAATATTCCTATGGTTATAGCAAACACTCTTTTCCTTTTAGTCCACCAATATTTAAAAATAGAATTTTTTACAACAAGCCAAAAAGAGGCGATGTAATTGTATTTAAAACTCCCGCAGATAATCGAACAGATTATATTAAAAGATTAATTGGTTTACCTGGTGATCAGATACAATTTATTGATTCAAATTTATTTCTTAATAAAAGTGAAATTCTAAAATCCAAAATATCTTCAAATGATATTATTTATTGTGGAAACAAAATGATAGAAGTTTTAACATTTGAAGAAAAATTACCAAATGGAAAAACTTATAAATCTGTTTATCTCAAAAATTTTACTTTTCAAAATTCAGATGTTTTTACCGTACCTAATGATCACTATTTCTTTTTAGGAGATAACAGAGACTGCTCAAAAGATAGTAGATTTTTAACAAGTGTTGGTTATGTTAATAAAGATAATTTGGTTGGTAAAGCACAATTTATTTTTTTTTCATCAGATAGATCTATAGGCAGTATATTTGCATTTTGGAAATGGCACAAATCAATTAGGTTTGAAAGATTTTTTAAAAAAATAATTTAATGAAAATTAATTATTCTCAACTCGAAAAAAATATTAATTTCAAATTCAAAAATAAAGACCTACTTATTAAAAGTCTTACTCATAAAAGTTTTGATAAAAATAGAAATTATGAAAAAATTGAATTTTTAGGTGACAGAGTATTGGGATTAGTTATTGCAAAAAAACTTTTAGAAATTTATCCTGAAGAAAAAGAAGGAGTACTTGATAAAAAATATGCCTCTTTAGTAAATAAAAAAACATGCTTACTAATTGCACAAAGTATAGATTTACAAAATTATATTTTAACTTTTAATCCAAAAAATCGTTCAATTAAAATCGAGGATAAAGTTATTGCAGATAGCTGTGAAGCACTGATTGGTGCAATTTATTTAGACAAAGGTTTCCTTGCAGCAGAAAAATTTATTTTAGATTTTTGGCAAAAACAAATTAAAAAAAGTATTATTACTCAAATCGATGCTAAAACAAAACTTCAAGAATTTTCACTTAAAAAATTTAAGAAATTACCAATTTATAAAATAATATCAAATACAGGACCTAGGCACAAACCTGTATTTCAGGTAGCTGTGAAGTTACCAAATTCAAAATTTTATAACGGATCAGGTAAATCTAAAAAAGAAGCTGAACAAAATGCAGCACTACTTTGTTTAAATAAAAGTTTGATATCATGAACTGGGATGATAAAGGATTTTTAATTTCAAAAAACAGATATAATGAAAATTCATTAATCGCTGAATTTTATACTAGAAATCATGGTAAAATTTCAGGTATTATTTTTGGTGGAACATCCAAAAAAATTAAAAATTATCTTCAAATAGGTAACTTATTATATATTAATTATAACTCTAAATCTGAAAATAAAATTGGATATTTTAAAATTGAAATACAAAAAGCTTTATCACCATTATATTTTGATAATGAAAAAAAATTATTGTGTATTACATCCGCTATGCATTTAATTAAAATTTTAACAGCTGATTCACAAAAAAATATATTAATTTACGACATAATTGAAAAGTTTTATTCATTTTTAGGAAATGATAATTGGATAAAAAATTATATTTTTTGGGAATTGGAATTATTTAAAATTCTTGGTTATGATTTGGAATTTGAAAATTTAGTAGATAAAAAAATAGTTGATGATCAATTATTATATGTATCTAGGTCCCAGAATGATAAAAAAATTATTCCTAATTTTTTAATTGATAAAAGCAAATCTGGTGAAGATTTAAAAACTTTATTAAAAGGATTGAAGTTAGTTGGTGATTATTTAGAAAAAACTATTTTAAAACCCAATAATTTATCACAACCAAAAAGTAGATTAGAATTTATAAATACTATTAAATAATTATTTTAAGATTTTATCTAATCTATCAGCGTAATAACTTATAATAGCGTTAGCCCCAGCTCTTTTCAAGGAAACAAGACTTTCTAAAATCACACCATCGTCAATTAGACCATTTTTAATACCATTTGATAATAAGCTATATTCCCCTGATACTTGGTAAGACATAACAGGTATCTTAAAATTGTCTTTAACTAATTTGATTATGTCAAGATAAGGAAGACCGGGCTTTACCATCACCATATCAGCACCTTCTTTTATGTCTAGTGCTACTTCTCTAAGAGCTTCCTCGCTATTTCTATAATCCATTTGATAATTTTTTTTATTTCCTTTTAAAAGACCTTTAGAGCCGACAGCATCTCTAAAAGGACTATAAAAACTTGAAGCGTATTTAACTGCATAAGATAATATTTGTGTCATTTTAAAACCATTTTTATCAAGAGATTTTCTAATTTCACCAATTCTACCATCCATCATGTCAGATGGAGCTAAAACATCACAACCCATTTGCGCTTGTAGTAAAGATTGTTTAATTAAAATTTTGTTAGTTTCATCATTTAAAACATAATTATTTTTAATTAGACCATCATGACCATGTGATGTATATGGGTCTAATGCTACATCACACATAATACCAATTTCGTCTTTATATCTTTTTTTTATTAACTGAATAGCTTTACAAACTAAATTATCTTCATTTAAAGCCTCTGTACCCAGATGATTTTTTTTATTTTTCTGAGTATTTGGAAATAAAGCAATCATTGGTAATCCTTTTTTTATAGCTCTGTCTACGATCAGGTTAATTTTATCTAATGAATATCGATAAACATCTGGCATTGATTCTATTGCTTGTTTTTTGTTTTTTCCATCAATTAAAAAAATTGGCAAAATAAAATCATTGGGCGTTAGGTTATTTTCCTCCACTAATCTTCTGGACCAATCGCTTTTTCTACTGCGTCTAAGTCTCAAACTGGGATATTTTCCTGTAATCATGTTTAAATTTATTTTAATAATGCGACAAATGTAATATACAAATATATCTTAAAATAGATATTAAACAATATCAGGAGACAATAAGAAACAGATGAATTTAAATTTTGATGATTTTCAGAAGCAAGATGTCAAATTTGACATTAATGAACTGCAAAAAGCTTATAAAGAAATTTTAACTATTAAAGATTTCAGTGGCCCTGAGGGGATTTCTAATTTTGGTGCAATTTCTCTCACCCAAATACCTGGAGATCCTGAGTCAATTAAGGGTCATAAAGCAAGAGGTGTATTTTGG
>MDSZ01256627.1_pt1 | contig 10934 bp, 11 predicted proteins | sample 811201 | NCBI WGS metagenome assembly MDSZ01 (sample SAMN05326647, study PRJNA326480) | marine metagenome | isolation source: seawater | place: Indian Ocean: North | collected 2010 | reverse complement strand
TTTTATCTAAAAGACGGTGGGATGATCTAGTATCTACTAATCCAGGCCCGTTTCAACTAGATGCTCGGCCTGCCGAGGGCGACCTACTTTACTTTGAAAAGACTGGATCGCTTTTCCAAATCAAACTGGTAGAGTTTCAAAATCCATTCTATCAACTTGGTAAAATCTATGTCTTTAAACTACAGGTTGAATTGTTTGACTATAGTTCTGAAAATATTGAGACAGGAATCACCGACCTTGATGCGATTGAAACTAATCAAAGCGTTAATGTATTTGAGTTCCAATTCCAGCTGGAGAATGGCGACTTGCTCAAACTAGAAAATAGTGATACTCTAATTCTTGAGAACTTCTCTTCACAGAGAGCTCTGGCAAATACAGACAATTCTGATTTTGACACACTGAACGATCTGGATAACATACTAGATTTCACAGAGTCAAATCCATTTGGTGAAATCTGATGTTTAAGAATCAATATTTTTATCACAAACATATTAAGAAGGCAATAATTGTTTTCGGATCAGTCTTCAATAATATTTCTATTGAGAGAAAAAATTCTTCTGGAACAACTGTCCAGACTTTGCGAGTTCCACTAGCATACTCACCAAAAGAAAAATTTCTCAGCAGAATAAGAGCCATTCCTGACATAGAAAGTCGGGGTGAGGTTGCGATAACTTTACCTCGCATGGGATTTGAAATTACTGGGATTAACTTTGATCCGGCTAGAAAACTTTCTCCTGTTCAAAAAAATGTGAAGTCTGGTTCTGATGGTTCTAATAATTTCAGTAGAACTTTTGTATCGACTCCATACGATATGACTGTCGGACTCTATGTGTTTGCAAAAAACCAAGAGGATGCTCTACAAGTTGTAGAACAAATCATGCCTTACTTCAACCCAGATTTTAGTGTCACTATCAATGATTTGCCTGAACTTGATATAAAGAGAGACATTAAGATTACAATGGATAGTGTTACATTTGAAGATGACTACGATGGTGACTATGCTTCTCGTAGGAGTATTATTTGGACAATGAATTTTACCATGAAACTAAACTTCTACGGTAGTGTTGGTGATCAGGGGTACATCACAAAGGTTATTTCGCAGGCATTTGAAAACTTAGGCCCAGATACTACTGGGCCAAAGATTACACAAACAGTGGAAGTGGGAACTACATTGCCCACCGCGACTGCGACAATATCCAGCGGTTCTGTCAATGCTATAAATATAACATACGGTGGTGCTGGATATACTTCTGCGCCGAACATAACATTAACAGGTAATGCAAGAGCTCACGCTGAGATTACAGATGGGGTGGTAACAAATATTGTTATTGATGACGCGGGCAGTGGATATAGTTCTGCGCCGACAGTGACATTTGAGAACCCACCAAACTTTGAGGCGAATCCAGATAAAGATGATCCTCATAGATTTATTGAAGAATTTGATCAGAGTTTTGAATAATGACTACTCGCAATAAAGTGTTCGATGCACTAGATAAAACCTTTCAAACTCAAATGACTGAGACTAAGAAGGTAAACCCCCCAGCAGTGCAGGGAGAAAACAACGTAGAAGATGACTTTCAGAAGGCGAGAGATACGCTAGAGAAAGCAATGTCATATAGTGAACAGGCCGCCGAAGGAATACTTAACGTGGCAATGAACAGTGATAATCCCAGAGCTTATGAAGTAGCAGGTCAAATTATTAAGACTATGGGAGAACAAGCAAAAGATGTGATGGATGTCCAAATACAAAAACAAAAGTTGGACACAAATAACGGCACTGAGAAAAAAATTACTACACAAAACAATGTTGTGTTCGCAGGAACAACATCCGAAATCCTTAAAGCAATTCGCAATGAGAAAAATATTATAGACGTTGATCAAGATGAGTGAAGCTTCATATCATGGTAATCCAAATCTAAAATCAGTAGGATATCAACACAACTTTACAAAGGAAGAACTTGAAGAGTTTGTAAAGTGTCAAGATGATCCTATCTATTTCATAGAAAACTATTGCAAAATAGTAACACTTGATGCTGGTCTACAACCGTTTTCTTTGTATGAGTGTCAAAAAAGAAAGGTAGATTTCATCATGAATAATCGAAAGACTATTCTGATGGAAGGACGCCAGCAAGGCAAGACGGTAGTTGCCGCAGCATGTATACTACATTACACCGTTTTTAACGACGATAAAAATGTTGCTATCATGGCAAACAAGACCGCAGCTGCTCGTGAAGTTCTGAACAGATATCAAATCATGTATGAGAACCTACCCATCTGGATGCAACAGGGTGTCAAGACATGGAACAAAGGTGACGTTGATTTGGAGAATGGATCACGAGTATTCACTTCTGCTACAACTGCGTCTGGTATTCGTGGTAAATCAGTAAACTGGTTGTACATTGATGAGGCCGCGATTATTCCAAACAACATCGCGGATGAGTTTTTTGCTTCTGTGTATCCAACCATTTCTGCTGGTGAAACAACAAAGATTCTTTTGACATCTACCCCGTTGGGTTATAATCACTTCTGGAAATTCTGGAATGAATCAGAGAAGGGAACCAACGGTTTTGAAAACATGTTCATCCACTACACGGAGATACCCGGCCGAAATGAAGATTGGGCAGAAGAACAACTAAAACTTCTGGGTGAAGTAAAGTTTAATCAAGAAGTTTTGTGTGAGTTCTTGGGGTCAACGAATACGTTGATTAGTGGCAAAGCATTGTCAATTATGTCCTCCAAAGACCCAATCTACAGGAAGGATGGACTAGATATCTATGAAGAACCACAAGAGAATAAATACTATGTAATTACAGTTGACACCTCTAGGGGTATTGGTGGCGATTTTTCTGCGTTTGTTGTTATTGATATAACGGAAATGCCCTTTAAAGTTGTCGGAAAATATAGGGATAACAAAGTTTCGCCGTTATTGTTTCCCGATTATATATCAAAGGTGGCGAGTGATTTTAACAATGCTTATGTTCTGATAGAAAATAACGATATTGGACAACAGGTGGTTGATGTTTTACATCAAGAACTAGAGTATGAAAATATATTTTCCACAGTTCAAGAGAAAAATAAACAATATGTTTCTCCTGGCTTTGGAAAACAAACTACGTTAGGTGTTCGGACTTCTAAAGCAGTGAAAAGACAGGGATGTCTAGCTCTTAAAAGTCTAGTTGAAGAAACTAAATTTCTTATATGGGATGCTGATTGTATTAGTGAACTGTCAACTTTTGTTGAAAGAAGTGGGACGTTTGCTTCAGATGAGGGATATCACGATGATCTTGCAATGTGCATGGTTTTATTTGCATGGTTATCTACACAGATGTTCTTCAAGGACTTGACGGATGTTAATATCCGCGAGGGTTTGTACAATTCACAGACTAGAATGATACAAAATGATCTAACTCCCTTTGGTTTTATAGAAGATGGAAGTGAACCAGAGGCAGAAGTAATTGATGGTGACTACTGGATGTGGGCAGACGAGAGAAAAGATTTTTTATAAATAATTGTCAGGAACACTATTTTAGTCATAATAAAATCGAATTACGAAGGAGAACAACATGGCTTTCCAATTATCGCCTGGAGTTTTAGTCCAAGAGAAAGACCTTACTAATGTTGTACCAGCAGTAGCTACTACTGTTGGGGGCATTGTAGGTGATTTTCAATGGGGGCCGGTTCATGAGATTATATCGATTGATTCCGAAAATAACTTGGTTGACCGATTTGGTAAACCAACGCTCAGTGTATACAATGATTTCATGACCGCATCTAGTTTTTTGGCGTATGGTTCAAACTGTTTAACGGTAAGAGAAGTTGGCACCGCTGCAAAAAACGCTGTTGCATCTGGTACTGCGGTTCTCATCAAAAACGAGGATAACTACGATTCTAGTTATTCTGCTGGAGAAGGATCGCATGGCCCGTGGGCTGCAAAATACCCAGGCACTTTAGGTAACTCACTGAAGGTTGCCGTGGCAGATATCGGTTCTTCTACAGCAACTAGTATATCCGCTATTACACTTGATTCCACCGATTCTGCTGGTGATAGAACGTCAGGTGGATGTTCCGTTGCAATTGCTGCTCCTCCTGCTGGTGGCGTTCAGGCCACTGCAACTGTCACTGTAGCTGGTGGAAACATTACTGGTTTCACAATTACTAATCCAGGCTTTGGTTACACATCCGCTCCTGCTATCACCATCACTGCTGATGGTACGGGAACACCCACTGCGACTTCTACCTTGGCAACCAAGTGGGTTCATCTGGATGATTTTGATTCTACACCGCTTACTACTACATGGGCAGCTAATAACAGTGCTCTGTATGACGAAGTTCATGTCATCGTTATTGATGAGGACGGCGCAATCACTGGAACTGCTGGAACAGTCCTTGAAAAATTTGCTGGACTATCGAAGGCACCTGATGCCAAAGACGATGTAAACCAATCCAACTATTATAAAGATGTTATCAATCAACGGTCTAAGTGGATTTGGTGGTCAGATCACCCAACTGCATGGACTAATGCTGGAACTGCTACCTCAGCAACTTCTGGTGGAACAGAATACGGTGTTATGGTTGCTGGCGATTCACAACAGATTATGAGTCTGTCGGGTGGTGTAGATGGGTCTCCCGCTGCATCGGACGTTCAAGCAGGATATCTATTGTTTGCTAATGACGAATTGGTAGATGTATCTCTTATCATGGCATCTGCTCACAACACAACCACTGCTGATTACATCATCGATAATGTAACTGCTATCAGAAAAGACTGTCTGGTATTCATTTCACCTCAACGTGCAAGTGTAGTAAACAACGAGGGTAGTGAAGTAACTGATATTACTGGTTCATCTGACTTTGGCGCTTACACACGATCTTCTTTTGCTGTATTTGATAGTGGATGGAAGTACATGTATGACCGATATAATGACCGATACGTCTATGTTCCTCTGAATGGTGACGTTGCTGGTACATGTGTTGTAACGGATAATGCTGATGATCCTTGGTTCTCTCCTGCTGGTTTGAATCGTGGACAAATCAAAAACGCAATTAAACTCGCATGGTCTCCCAAGAAAGCTGACAGGGATACTCTTTATTCAAAGGGAATCAACCCCGTTGTACAGACTCCTGGCCAGGGTGTTATCCTGTTTGGTGATAAGACTATGCTTGATAAGCCGTCTGCATTTAATCGAATTAATGTTCGCAGACTCTTCATTGTTCTTGAGAAGGCAATTGCAACTGCTGCTAAATTCCAGTTGTTTGAATTCAATGACGCCTTTACACGAGCACAGTTTGTTGCACTAGTAGAACCTTTCTTGCGAGATGTTCAAGGTCGAAGGGGTGTTTATGACTTCCGAGTTGTCTGTGACGATACAAATAACACTTCCGCAGTAGTTGACGCAAATGAATTCCGTGCTGATATTTTTGTCAAACCTGCCAAGTCTATCAACTTCATTACGCTGACATTCGTTGCTACTAGAACTGGTATTTCGTTTGAAGAACTTGGTGCTTAAAAAGACAGATAAATAAAGTTAGGAGAAAAAGTCAATGAATATTGAAGAGTTTAAGGCAAGACTAGGCGCCGGTGGTGCAAGACCTAACCAATTTCGGGTGAAACTTGGTTTCCCCGCTTATGTGGTTGGTGCTGATCCATCTTACAGTCTGCTTGTAACAGGCGCCGCTCTCCCAGCATCGAATGTCAACCCTGCTATTATCCAATATCGTGGTAGGGAAGTCAAACTTGCAGGAGAAAGGATTTTCGATCCTTGGACAATCACAGTGGTCAACGATTCGGAGTTTAGTTTACGAGCACCTTTTGAAGAGTGGATGAACGGTATGAATGACCGAGAATCAAACGAAGGTGTTCTGACTCCGCGTGACTACATGACGGACATTGTTGTTGAACATTTAGATAGAAATGACAAAGTGCTCCCGAATGGAGTATACACTTTGCGTAACGCATTTCCTATCCAGATGTCAGAGATTGCATTGAATTATGCACAAAATGATATTTTTGAAGAATTTACGGTGACTTGGCAATACACTCATTATGACGTAGAGTAATCTACGGCGTGAAGGGATAAATTATGGAATTATTTGGATACAAGATCGAGCGTAGCCGCTCATCTAAGGGGGAGAAGTCTTTTGTTGCTCCCTATGATGAGGGTTCGCTCGAGTCGATAAAAGCTGGTGGTTATTACGGAACCTACTTTGATATAGAAGGAACCGCAAATAACGAAAGTCAGTTGATTAAAAGATACAGGGACATCTCCATGATGGGAGATGTTGACCAGGCCATTGAGGATATTGTAAATGATTCGATGGCAAATTTGGACGATGAAAAACCTGTAACTTTAAATCTTGACAAGGTAGAACAATCTGCTGCAGTCAAACGAGCTATCTTTAACGAGTTTGACAATGTTTTGACTCTGTTAGATTTTAACACTAGGGCTCAAGATTATTTTAGGCGTTGGTATATCGATGGGCGAATTTACTTTCATAAGGTAATCGACACCGAAAAACCAAAAGACGGATTGAAAGATATTCGATATGTTGACCCAAGGAAAATCCGAAAGGTCAGAGAAGTTAAAAAAGAAAAAGATAACAAGACACAAGCAAATCTTGTTAAAGATGTATTAGAATACTTTGTATACGACGAAAAAGGTATTGCTCTTCAAGGTGGACAACAGTATAAAACTGATGTTGTAAATGACAGGGCAATCAAGGTTAGTAAAGACGCGGTGTGTTATTGCACATCTGGTTTGGTTGACCAAGATAAAAATATACCGTTGTCGTATCTTCACAAGGCGATACGCCCTGCTAACCAATTGAGAATGATGGAGAACGCAGTGGTGATTTATCGTATCACCCGTTCCCCAGAAAGACGAATTTTTTACATAGATGTTGGTAATTTGCCTACAGGTAAGGCAGAACAATATCTAAAAGATGTCATGAATCGGTATCGTAACAAATTAGTTTATGATTCTGATACTGGAGAAATCCGAGATGACAAAAAGTTTATGTCAATGCTTGAAGACTTCTGGTTGCCACGAAAAGAAGGTGGCCGAGGAACAGAGATTCAAACATTGCCAGGCGGTCAGAACTTGGGAGAGATTGAAGACGTAAACTACTTCCAGAAGAAGTTATATCAATCTCTTAATGTTCCGATTTCCAGACTAGAACAACAGGGTGGATTGAACTTTGGTCGATCTGCTGAGATCACAAGAGATGAACTTAAATTTACAAAGTTCATCGGTAAGTTGAGAAAAAGATTTACGGGTATCTTTGATGACCTACTAAAAACTCAACTTATACTGAAGGGTGTTATCACGGAAGGCGATTGGCCTCAGATAAAAGAGGATTTGCATTATAAGTTTGCTTCTGATGCTTACTATACAGAGTCGAAAGACCAAGAGGTTATGAGAAGTAGACTTGAAATATTGAACAGTGTTGCACCGTTTGTCGGACAATTGTTCAGTAAAGAATATGTTCAAAAAGAAATTTTGCGTTTTTCTGATGAAGAGATTGAATTGATAGATAAACAAATTGGTTCTAGTCAACCACAAGATAATGAAATAGGAGACAACAATGAGTGATGCAGAAGCACAAGAACTTGAAATTGATGTAGCAGATAATGCGGAGACCCAAGAAGGGATTCGTAAGATGATGGATCAGTGGGCAGAAGGTGATCTCACCAGTGCCAATGATACGTTCAATGCTTTGATTGGTCGAAAGGCTGACGATCTTGTTGTACAACGCAAAGCAGAAATTTTGCCTGGGATTTTCAATGATCCAGAAATGCAAAAGATGGGATTAGAGGCAACTCCAGAAGACACAGAAGAAGAGGCCACAGATGAAGAAGTTTAAAGAGTTTCGGGAAGAAGCAAAACCAGTAGAAAAACCTTCCAAGGATAAGGCTACTGCAAATCATCCCGCTGAAGATGGTATAGAGGGTGACGTAACTCCCCCCAAGCAGGGAAGTTCTGAAGACCCCAAACTCACTCACATGTGTGCGTTGAAAGTTTTGCACCCTAAATTTGGTGAGGGTAAACCCATTATGGGAGAACATGCGGAACCCGATGCTGCCGGAAAAGTCTGGTGGTACAAAGTCATGTTTGAACACGGAATCGAAACATGTGAGACCTACGCATTAGAAATCCTTGAAGAAGGGTCGCACGGCAATCACAAGAAAAAAGGTTACTAGGAGAAACTAAATGGCAGTCTCAGTCGATGTTTTAAAACTAACACAAGTGGAGGGTGTAGTTTGTGTACGCGGTACTGCTGCGACTGGCACTATTGCTCTGGCCACTACGTTGAAAAAATCCACAGAAACTCAAAGTTCTCCTACCGCAAACATCAAGGGACTTCAATGGGCTTTGTCTTCTGGCGCTAGTGCCAAAGTGCAAAGAAACAGTGTAGTCCTCTGGGAACTTATGGAAAGTGGAACACTGGACTTTAATGGATTCAGTGACAACGATGAGAACACATCTGATATCGAAGTGGTCATCGCCGGCGGTGCTGGAGGTTCGGTAGTGGTTCGTTGTGCCAAGGTTTCTGGATATGGTTCACAACAACATCAAGACGCTGACGGAGACTTAGGATAATGAAACTTATCACAGAGGTGTCAGAAGACATCAAGTATTTTGCAGAAGAAAAGGATGGAAAGAGAAGTCTTTTCATCGAAGGTGTATTTCTCCAATCGAATTTGAAGAATCGAAATGGTCGAGTATACCCCAAAGAGATCATGCGAAAAGAGGTAGATCGGTACAGATCGGAGTCTATCGATAAGAAGAGAGCTATGGGAGAGTTGGGACACCCAGACGGGCCAACTCTAAACCTTGATCGCGTGTCTCACATGATTACATCTTTGAAAGAAGATGGTAATAATTGGGTGGGTAAGGCCAAAATTCTTGATACTCCAATGGGTAATATTGTTAAAAACCTCATTGATGAGGGTGCATCCCTTGGTGTGAGTTCAAGAGGACTAGGTTCTCTCAAAGAAAGAGACGGTATCAACGAAGTTCAAGACGATTTTGTTCTTTCAACTGCTGCTGATATTGTGGCTGACCCATCTGCTCCAGATGCTTTTGTAAGAGGTATCATGGAACACCGAGAATGGGTCATGGTTGAGGGTGTTTGGATGGAAAAAGAGATGGAACAATCCTATGCCAAAATCAAAAATGCATCTTCCCGTGAACTAGAGGAAGAAAAAATGGCAGTGTTTAGTTCATTCTTGGATAAATTGTCCAAAATCTAAAAGTTTATAAATAATTAACAGTAACGCAAACCATACATGGAGAATAACGATGAGCGTAGAAAGCAAAGTTAGAGAACTTCTCGCTAAAGGCAAAGAGTTAGATGCCCTGATTAACGAAGAAGTTCAAGAACTGGATGAAGCTGGTGCTGCTGAGAACCTTAAGCCAAATGCAACAGCTGGTGATAGTTCTATGCCTGCACAAGGTAGTTCCAATGCCAACCCAGAAATTCAAGACCTTTCTGGTACTGGTGACAAACACGGTGGTTTGACTTCTAATATCGGTCAAGCAGCCGCAGCTAAGATTGGACAATCTGGTGAACTTACTAACCAAGGCGCGGGACAAGCACCCAATTATGAGGGTGGCGAAGATACCGCTTCTGTTGTTGGTCAGTCTAGTTCAAAGGGCAATGTCGCTAAAGAAGAAGCTGTGGATGAGGACGAAGAAGTGATCGAAGAAGAAGAAGTCGCTCAGGAAGAGGAAGAAGTTGAAGTCGTTGAGGAAGAAACTTCAGAAGAGTCTGAAGAAGAGTCCGATGAAACGGAAGAAACTCTCTTTGAAAACGACATTCAAAACCTTTTTGCTGACGAAGAACATCTCTCAGAAGATTTTAAAGTAAAGGCTGCCACGTTATTTGAGACAGTCGTAACTGCTCGTATCGCCAATGAGATTGAATCAATCGAAAGTGAACTGCGAGAAGAAGTTGAAGCTGAGAAAGAAACATTCAAGGAAGAACTAGTTCAGAAAATCGATTCTTATATGAACTATGTTGCTGAGAACTGGATGAAGGAGAACGAACTGGCTATTGAGCGTGGTCTCCGAACAGAAATTACCGAAGACTTTATCAGGTCTTTGCGTGGTGTCTTCACCGAACATTACATTGAAGTACCAGAGGACAAGTATGACATCCTCGGTGATATGGAGAAGGAAATCGAAGAACTCAAAGGTAAACTTAATGAGCAGATTGATGTTTCTGTTTCTCTCAAATCAGAGAAAGAGTCTATGATCCGCGAAAAGATTATCGCTGAGGCCTCTGATGATCTCACCATCACCGAACAGGAGAAACTTACTAGTCTCTTAGAAGATGTTGACTTTGGTTCTTCTGAAATGTTCGCGGAGAAAGTTTCCGTTGTAAAGGAAAACTACTTCCCCAAACAAATTACGGAAACGGTTGAGTCGGAAAAATTGACCGATACTGTTGATGAAAAGTACCTAGACGAAGGTAGTTCTATCAATAAGTATGCTCAAGCGATTTCCAAACAGATTAAAAAGTAAAATTTTTATAAATAAAGTTAGGTAACAAAAACCAAATAGGAGACTACAATGTATCTTTCTGAAGAAATTCAACAAAAGTGGAGTCCAGTTCTTGACCACCCTGATTTGCAGGAGATTTCTGACCCCTATCGTAAGTCGGTAACTGCTGTAATTCTGGAGAACCAAGAGAAGGCCCTCCGTGAAGAAAAAGGTATCACGGAAGCCGTGCATGCCAACAACATGTCATCTGAAGTTGACACTTATGACCCCATTCTCATCAGTCTAGTTCGCCGTGCGCTTCCTAACCTGATGGCGTATGATGTCTGTGGTGTTCAACCTATGACTGGCCCTACTGGTCTTATCTTTGCGATGAAGTCGCATTATACTTCACAAACCGGCACAGAAGCTCTGTATAACGAAGCAGACACCGAC
>MDSZ01179567.1_pt1 | contig 10934 bp, 9 predicted proteins | sample 811201 | NCBI WGS metagenome assembly MDSZ01 (sample SAMN05326647, study PRJNA326480) | marine metagenome | isolation source: seawater | place: Indian Ocean: North | collected 2010 | reverse complement strand
GCGCCGGCACAGCAGCGCTATGCAGCTATCGCCAGTGGAGTATGAAAAGCGCTATTTTCAGAGCTTGGAGAGTGTCTAGGAAACCTGGGGCGATTCACTGCTAGTGATTTCAATAACGCAAAACAGAACTCAGCCAATACAAGAATATTACTTTCTAAACTTGAGGCTAACGGCTACTCCTGCGCAGAGTCAGACATGAGAGAAAATGAGGCGCAATACTTTACCCAAAAAAATCTGGACACGCAGAAACACACATGTACGAAATCTAAAAACGGACTCCTTTGCGTAGATTACTTATTTATAGACGTCTTTTCTGTCAATAATGAAGTTATAGGTGGTAACGGGCAGGTAGCGCCGCAGTGCCCATAACCATAACCTAACAAATGGTTCAAATCGCTCGCTTCGCTCACTGGGACGAGCTAAAGCCTGCCCCTTAACCAAACGTTATGTGCCAAAGGAAGGCTTATGCCGTTCCCTAAAGACAGAGTTGTAGTCGCAAGCGATGTAAATCCTCGAGACGGGATTGGCGTTGAAATTTACAGAGACGACGAATTAGTCGTTGAAATCTTCAGGGATGACAGGGACAAAATTCGCACAGTAACTGTATTCAAAGAATCAGTCTCGCTTGAGCTAATGGAGGAATCTATTCAAGTCTTCAAAAAAGAGATTCCTTGGAATTTCATTGAGCACGAAGAGTAGGACACATAACAATGCGCTCAAATCGCTCACTGGGACGGGCTAAGGCCCGCCCCTTAACCAAACGTCAGGTGTAAATATGGCCCCAATATCTCGTGCGACTTTACTAATCTGCGCTGTAACTTTTATTGGCATGGTTACATATTTCGGCGGCGGAATATGGGTGACTCTAGGCTCAGAGCCGAACTCAGCACAGTCTTACATTCAGTGGTTTTTTGTTTCACTTCTACTGGCAGCGCCACTTTGGGGGCCAGCCATACTTTCTTCTCGTCATCCAAGAGCACTGAAAACCTGCCGTTGGGTTAGCGCAGTATTATTACTCTTACCTGCTTGGGTATTTCTGAAAGACGCATTCGACATAACAAAACGGATGATGACTGGCTTAGAGGCAGTTCCCTCTTTCATCTTTCCGCCACTCATCATAAATTTATGCTGCTTTATTTGTTTCTGTGTAATTTTACTTTCCGGTGTCCGCTCACGTCCGCAGAGCACCTAACAAAAGGTTCCAACCGTTCGCTTCGCTCACTGGGATGGGCTAAAGCCCGCCCCTTAACCAAACGTTAGACACCACAAGGAAGTTATGCGCAAGTCCATCAGCATCGCAATCGTAGTCGCAATCTCGATTGCTCATTACTCAATCATGGGTTATCTGGGCTATGACCCCGCGCCTGAGTACGAAAACTTAATGGCTTGGTCTTTCGCTCTGATGGTTGCGTTGTGGTGTTTGGATGATGCGAAGAAATACAATTTTCACCGCCCTTACGAGTTCGGGGCTTTTATTTTCTTCCTCTGGCCCATCGTATTGCCGGCGTATCTCATTCACACGCGAGGCTGGCGAGGCACACTCATATTTTTGGCCTTCCTATTTATAGCTCTGCTACCTTACATTTGCGGCTGGATTTCTTACTACGCAAGCCCTGCTTACAGTGAGTATGGCGTCTAACATATGGTTCAAGTCGTTCGCTTCGCTCACTCGGGACGTCCGCAAGCTGCGCTCGCGGCCGCCCCTTAACCAAACGTTATGTGCCTCATCAAAGAATCTCCAAAATGGAAGCTGAAGATTTCCCTAAAGAAACATCCATTAAAATAACGCTCGGCCACCTGCTGCTTGCATGGGAGGTCTTGTCTGATAAATTCTCAGACTTGCAGTCACACGATAGCCTTTCAGAAGAAGAAAGAAGAGCCATTTGGGGTTTAGCGGACTTGCTTGAAAGTTCACTAGCTGAAAATGGCGTCAATGGAAAGCCCCAAGCAGAATGGGCGATGCTTATCAGCAAAGCGAAAGAATATATGAAAACGGTTCCTGTTGATTTCCTTGAATAGCCTCATGCCGTGAGGAGCATAACAGTTGGTTCAAACCATTCGCTGCGCTCACTGGGACGGGCTAAAGCCCGCCCCTTAACCAAACGTCAGAAAGGAAAGGGGACTAATTTACTTCTGACTGGCGAGCACAATAAATCCGCTCGATATTTGATGACTCTTTCCCGAGCTCCGCGTCAGTTCTTGTTATTCAACTGATACCGCGATTTACAGTCACGCTGCCTTAGGCTTCCATCCTTCCCGACGTATGAGCAGATCCAATCCTCTGGCCTGTTCTGCTCTCCGATCACCATGATCTTCTGTTCTTCCTGGCGCTTTCGGGTTTGCTCGTATGGCTCGGCGGTGCCCCATTCTCTCGCGTCGACAAGGTTTATCGCGCCCTTCGGGGTGTAGTTCTGATCGTTGAATACGGTTTGTTTGCTGGCTGGGCTGTCTGGGCTGGTGGGTTGCTCAGCTCGCTGTCGAGACATTGCATCTCGCCTTGCCTGCTCTTCCACGATCTTGTCCCAGTCGTTCCTGGGCGTTGGCTCTGGTCGGTTGATCTCGGCAACCGGCTTGGGCTTCGGTTGCTGACTGTTCGTGGCCAGGTTCGTGACTGTGTTCTGCATGAAGGCCTGGCCGCCCAGTGTGAGCGCACCAAGGGTGACGACCATGCCTATCACTCCAGCCAGTACCACACCCAGGTTGGCGCGTTTGCGCGGTCGGCTGGTCAGCCATTCGGGAGCGTCGTCTCCTTTTTCTACGGTTTCGATCCTAATGAGGCTCAGGGGTTGGTGCCGTTCAGGGTGAAGGGGAGCTGTGCACTTCATCAACACCAAACCCAAGCGCCGCCGGTCGATCCCAATACCGCCCGAACTGGAAGCGCGGATACGCCAGCACTTCAAGGCGAACGGCCTGTTCACCAACTGCCGCAACGCCTTCGATGAAGCGGTCGACAAGGCTGGGCTACGACTACCGGCCGGACAGAAAGCCCACGTACTGCTACACACCTTCGCCTCTCACTTCATGGCCAACGGTGGCAGCATCCTTTCTCTTCAGAAGATTCTTGGGCATTCTTCGTTGAGCATGACGATGCGCTACGCTCACTTGGCACCCGGACACATGCAGGCTGTGTTGTCGTTCGGGCCCAGTCGGGACTTTCGACACTTCTTCGATACTTCCGCGAACGCTGATCCAGCAGGGCAATAAAAAGCCTTGTGAATGAATAAGGAAGGCAATCACGCCCGGTGGCGTGGCCGGGCTTCAAACCCGGTGGGGGACGGCATCCGTTCCTGGGTGAGTTCGACTCTCACTGCCTTCCGCCATTTTCCCCGCTGGAAGCCCCGAACGACGCGGGTTCTAGCGTTCTTCTTTTCCGCTATCGGCGTCAGTGTCGAATAAGTGTCGAAAACCCCTGATCGGTCCAAGCACCATGGCTTCCTTGAGATAGTCCGGCGCCAGGTGGGCATGAAGAAAGGGGACAGATTTATTTTTAGACCAGTGGCGCTGTACCATAATTAAATCCGCCCCCTTTTCCTACTGAGCGAACGGCTTGAACCACTAGTTAGAGGCTGCGCAGCGAGCTTAGGATAGCTGCTGTTCATGCCGTGATATTTCGCCCCACTCTATTAACTGCAGCGCTCGATTTGACAGTTCTTGTACCTTTAGCCAATTTGGGAGGCAAAATATTGATCTTGAAAAGCAGACGACCTCATCTGGAGGCAGAGTCTCTAGCAGGCTCGTCAGATCCTTAATTATTAGAACTAGCTCTTGGGGAACCTCCTCCGAGCATGCTTTTAAAAACACACCGTCGCTATCGAAATATTGATTAAGCAGTTCGCAATGAATGCAATCTGGCAGCAATGCATCTTTTTCCGCTGGAGATAAGGCTAGCTTGTAAAGAGCATTTCCTAATGCCAAAAGCGCATTGATTTTAGCTTTTTCCTCAGCGCCGTACCATGACCAAATTAGTGTTTGAATTGGCTCAGCCACTTTGGCCTCTAACAGTGATTAGATAGTCTCTTTGAAGAAAGTGGACATATTTATTTATTCACCACGGTATCTGCAAAAAGATAACCCTGGCACCTTTTCTCTCACCTAAGCGTGCCTACTCAGATACATAGCCATCCAGCGTAACAACACCAGAGCTATTACTATCTAAAGTCTAAAAAACCGACGCAGATTAACTGCGCCCGTTTTTTTCTGTCGGCCACGTAAATTCACATCGCATCAACTGGTCTTAGCACAGTCAAGACAATTGACTTATCATAAGTATTCTCCAATCGCTTAAGAACACGTACTAATCCACTAGTCGTAGTTTGCGACCCTACCAAGTCTACTTTATCACCAGTCACCAATACCCCCTTAATAAAAACCTCATTAGTCGCCTTAGGAATCTTAACTTCAGTTAACTCATCAAATTTTATTTCAGCCGAATAACTAGAATCTTTCTCTTCAATAACACCATATTCTTCAACCTGAGCAGTCAAGCGATATGTTTGCGGACGCGTTCTGAATCGAATTTTGCACTTGGCATTTGATTTATCTTGTGAAACACCAGTGCCTTCATCGACACTATATCCTGAAACACCAGCAATACGGTTGCAACTCGCACTTACGATTCTCTTATGGCCTACCTGAAAATTTGATGAGTCGCCATTTACTACAATTGAAACCTCATGTGTTGTGCCATAGTGATCTTTGCAGTTCTTGGAACAATGATCAGAATGTGTCATGTCTCTTTCAATAGATGGAGCTGGTTTCCAACCCATTATTTGATGCCTAGCTACAACATCAACCGTACCAGCGTATTTAGGATATAAGGTAAGATTTAGATCTGCCTTATAATTCTTTTCATAATCAACATACCACAAAAAACCAAACAGTCTCTTCTTAAACTTCTGATCTACATTCAGCGTCACTGGAACCCGAGCAGGTTTATTATCAATCAAATAATCAGCAACAGCGCTTGAAGGTATATAAATGTAGGCCATATGGATCTCAGCCGGATCAACCTCCAAACCCTCAATCAACCCTCCATTAACAGACATACTTAAAGAAGTACTGTGATCTTCTCCAGGCAGACCGACATAAGACCCTACAACTTTAATCTTGATTTTTTCTTTTCCTGATATCACAGACAAACCAGACACACGCTGTAAAACCAGGCTCTCTTTAACAAACGGAATATCACCCAATATTGATCGAACATCTAAAGAAAGGGTGTCCTTAAGCGTATATGCTTTATCTCCCAATTCTGAAGCAGCGCTCGTCGCTGATGCCAACCCAATTAAAAAATCTCTCTTATCCTCATCAACTTCTTCAAACGTAGACTTCAGTTGCTTTGAAAACATTCGATCTATATTATCAGCAGTTAGGTTAAGCTCATCAGCCGCCCTTACCAAAAGAACATTCCCAGTATTTTCCGCTTCCGCCATCAAACTGGTTGCTTCTCTTCTTGCCGACTCAATAAGGCTCTCGACAGTTTCCTTTGTGATAACACCAGCCGCCACTTTCCCTGTAGCCGCGATAGACACACCAAGCACATCAGCGTTAGCATTTAATTGAAAAGAAAAAAAAGCACAGAAAGTTAAAGCCCAAAAACTTATATTTTTCATAAATATTCCTACCCTAGATAATCAGCTCAGTTAATATCCGTTTATGAGCAAGACTTGACGCTCCCCCAACAAGCTACTTACTGCGTGCGCCTCACTGAACGGCAGCGTAGTGGCTAGAAGCTAGTATCAGGTATCTAGGCTGTCTAGCTGATGTGTCGAAAAAATGTCGAAATCACAGCTAAGAAAAGCAGATTTATGCGGGTGTGTATTAGCTAGAGCCCAGAAATAGCAAGGCTTTGCAGGATAACGCAGGCAGAACCAGAGGGTTGAAGCCCAGCCATGCCACCGGGCGTGATTGCCTTCCTCGTTCGTTGGCTGCGTGGTGCATGGCAGCCATCTTTGTTCTTGCGCAGGGTAGCCGATGGCGACCGTCGTGCGTCAATGGATGCCACTGGGTGAACCACCCTCCTCTGCCTTGATTCCCATCAGTTGAATGGCCAATGCCGAGTCGCCGCGGATGCGGCGCTCGGTGGCCAGGCGGCGGGTGAAGCCGATGCGGTCGAAGTACTCCAGCAGCTGGATGCTGCGCTTGCGGCCAACGGCGATGCGGTCTCGCCAGTCGATCACGCGCAGGCCGCCATGCTGCTGCTCCAGCGTCAGGGCATGGAGTGCCAGGCTGTGCAAGGTTGGCTCGGGGTAGAACAGATCCTTGACCACCTGATGCAGCAGGCCCAGGCGCGCCAGTTTGCGCAGCAGCAGGCGTACGCTGGCTTCATCCTGCTGCACCGCGCCAGCCAGGTCGCGGACCCAGGGCGGGTCGAAGCCGCCGGCGAGCAGCAGCGGCCAGAGCCGTTCGCGCAGCGCTTCGTCCTCCGCACCCAGTTGCACGCGGTGATCCGGCAGGTGCAGCCAGGGCCCGCTGCTGCTTATACACCCCTCGGCCAACGCCTCGTCCAGCAGGGCAATGAATACCGGGCGCTCCAGTTCGCTCAGGGCATAACGGCGCAAACGGTCGCGGTCCGGGCCGAGCTCGTCCGGCGATTCAGCATGAAAACGTCGCAGGCCTTCGACCAGAGCCTCGCGCAACGCCTGCAACTGAGTCGCATCGAACAGTCGCGTGCCCTGGCGGGTGACCAACTCGCAGAGACCAGAGGGCAACGTCCAGCTGTCACGCTGGCGGTTGAACTGGCGCTCCAGCAGCGCGGGATCGAGGCCATTGCCGGCAGACTGCAGCAATGCCGGTAGTGCTTCCTCCAGAGAGGCGCTGCGCAGCGCCTGCAGCTGTACAAGCCTCGGCGATGAGCGACGCCCACGGGCCGGAGCGAAAGGGTCGAGGACCTGCCCCCCGCCCAGGGTGCGCTGCGCGGACTGGTCACGCAGCACCACGCGATCGCCGTGTACGGCATGCGCCGGGGCATTGAGCACCAGTTGGGCCAGGCAGGACTGGCCGGGCGCGAGGCTGTCCGTATCGAGCAGGGCGACACGCCCGCTGACGTCCTGCGCTGCCAGGTGCACATGCACCGGCGTCCAGTGCGCCAGCGCACGTGTTTCCGAGGCGAGCAGCTGCAGCTCGATGTCCAGGCGGGTGCTCGGCGCCAGCAGCGCCGGTGCCAGCAACCAGTCACCCCGGTGCAGTTGCTCAACCGTCAGGCGCTCACCGGCCAGGTTCAGCGCTACCCGCTGGCCGGCGACGGCACGTTCGGCCTGGCGGTTCTGTGCATGCAGGCCGCGTACACGCACGCGACGCCCGGAGGGGCTGAGCAGCAACTCGTCGGCCAGCGCCACCTGCCCAGCGAAGGCCGTGCCGGTGACCACCACACCGGCACCGTCGACACTGAAGGCGCGATCGATGGGCAGGCGGAAATAACCCTGCGCGCTACGCGCCGCCTGCGCGGCAGCGAACGCCAGCAGCCGCTGGCGCAGGCTCTCGATGCCTTGCCCACTGAGGCTATCCACCGCCAGCAGCTCGGCGCCGGCCAGCGGGCCGGGGGCGAGCAAGTCGCGCACCTGCTCGCTCACCTGTTGCACGCGTGCGGCATCCACCCGGTCGGCCTTGCTCAACACCACCAGCGCCTGGCGAATGCCCAGCAGCTCGGCGATGGCCAGGTGCTCGCGGGTCTGCGGCATCACGCCGTCGTCAGCGGCCACCACCAGCAACAGCAGGTCGATGCCACAGGCGCCGGCGAGCATGTTGTGGACGAAGCGTTCATGCCCGGGCACGTCGATGAAACCGGTGAGCTGGCCGTCGCCCAGGTCGGCATAGAGGTAGCCCAGGTCGATGGTGATACCACGGGCGCGCTCGGCCGGACGGCGGTCGCCCTGCTGGCCGGTGAGTGCCTGCAGCAGCGCGGTCTTGCCGTGGTCGATGTGGCCGGCGGTGCCGACGATCACGGCAGTGCCTCGCGCAACCTGGAAAGTTGCGCGACGAAGGCGGCCTCATCGTCGAGCTGGCGCAGGTCGAGCCACAGAGCGTCGTCGTCGACCCGGCCGATCACCGGGATCGGCAACTCGCGCAGCAGCCCTTCCAGTTCGCGCAGCGCACGACCGCGCAGGCGCTTGGAGGTCTGCGGACGAATGCACAGGGCCGCGCTGGGCAGGCGCGCCACGGGCTGGGCGCCGCTACCGATCATGCCCAGGGCGTCGACCACGGCAACCTGCCAGGGCCCGCCGAGACTGCCAGCCAGTGCCGGGGCGACGCGCTCGGCCTGGGCGCGAATGTCCACCTGCGCCCGGCTGAGCAGGCGCAGGCTGGTCAGGCGCTCACCCAGGCGGTCTGGATCGCGGTACAGGCCGAGCACCGCTTCCAGCGCGGCCAGGGTCAGCTTGTCCACGCGCAGGGCGCGCTTGAGCGGGTTTTTCTTGATCCGCCCGATCAGTTCCCGGCTGCCGAGGATGATCCCGGCCTGCGGGCCGCCGAGCAGCTTGTCGCCACTGAAGGTGACGATATCGGCGCCATCACGCAGTGCTTCCTGCACGGTCGGCTCCTTGGGCAGGCCCCAGCGTGTGAGGTCGATCAGGCTGCCGCTGCCGAGGTCTTCCAGCAGCGGCAAGCCATGGGCATGGGCGATGGCGGCCAGGTCACGGGTGGCGACGCTGGCGGTGAAGCCCTGCACGCTGTAGTTGCTGGTGTGCACGCGCATGACCAGGCCCGAGCGCGGGCCGATGGCGGCCTCGTAGTCCTTGGCGTGGGTGCGGTTGGTGGTGCCGACTTCGACCAGCTTGACCCCGGCGCGCGCCATGATGTCGGGAATGCGGAAGGCGCCACCGATCTCGATCAGCTCGCCACGGGAAATGATGCCTTCCTTGCGCACACCCAGGCTGTTCAGTGCCAGCAGCACGGCGGCGGCATTGTTGTTGACCACGGTGACGGCCTCGGCGCCCGTCAGCTCGCGAATCAGGCCGATGATCAGGTCGTCACGGTCACCGCGCTTGCCGCTGGCCAGGTCGAATTCGAGGTTGAGCGGATGGCGCGCGGCCTGGGTGATGGCGTCGATGGCTTCCTCGGGCAACAGCGCCCGACCGAGGTTGGTGTGCAGCACGGTACCGGTGAGGTTGAATACGCGGCGCACGCGGCTGGCATGGAGCGCCGCCAGCCGCTCACCGGCGCGGCCGGCGAGCACGGCCTCGCTCAGTTCGACGGCTGCGAGCTGGCCACTGCGCGCGGGTTCGCGCAGCTCGTCGAGCAGGTCACGCAGGGTGGCCAGCAGGGCATCGCGGCCATAGCGTCGTTGCAGCGGCGCCACGCTGTCGCAGCGCAACAGGCGGTCGATGGAAGGCAGGCGGGCGGCGTTCATCGTCACGCTCCGTCAATCGGTATTGCCGGGGGCCAGCAGCAGGTTCGGCGCGCGGCGCAGATGCCCGTCCTCGCTCAGGCGCATGTCCAGATCGAGGCTGGCCAGGTCATCGGCGACGGCATCGGCCTGGTCGTCGAACTCCAGGTAGCACTGCTTGAGATAGCCCTGGCACGCCGGGCAGACCTCGGCGCGAATCGCCGCCCGCTCGGCAGCCACGCCTTCGCGCTGCAAGGACAGGTAGCCAAGGTGTTTGGACGACTCGCAATGGCTGCACTTGACCCGCACGTAGTGCCATTCGCAGGCGCACAGCGAGCAGCTCAGGTAGCGCAGGCCGGCATACTTGCCGCGATGGCGCAGCATGCCGGCCACCGGCGGCGAGCCGCAGGCCGGGCACTGCGTCTGGCTGCCGGCCTCGACCAGACGTTCGCTCGGCAGCGCCAGCAGCCAGTGACTGAACGCGACCTGCAACGCGGCACCGAGAAAGGGCGCCAGGGCGGCAGGCAGCAGGTCGAACTGGCCGCCCAGCAAAGCGATGGCCCAGACCTTGCGCTGACCGCTGTCGGCTTCACGCAGGGCTGCCAGGGCAGCGCTGACGGAGGGGTTGCCGGTGCCCTGGAAGCTGCTCAGCAGCGCATCCAGCGCCGGCAGCCAGGCATCGCCACGTACCAGCGTGTCGAAGCCCAGCGGCGGCATCTGGTGTTCCAGGCAACGGCTCAGGGTGTCGGCCGAGGGGCCCGGCAATGCAGGCGGCGCGTCCAGCACGCGCTGCTGGGCCTCGCACAGCTCGGCCATCAGCAGCAGATAGGCGGCCAAGGGGTGATCCACTGCGAGGTGGCGCAGGCGTTGGGCACGGCGGCGGAACAGGTCGGGCTCGGGCAAGTGGAGAAAGGGCGGAATATTGGCCGCAGCTTCGATCTGCCCCGGCTCGAGAATCTGGCCTGACACGCAGGACTCCTTAGGGACTGCTCCCGTGGAAATGGCTGTGATCAGCCTAGACCAGGCTGATGGGGTTTGCCGGCGGAGATGGGCAGGTTGCTGGAGGGTCAGCTGTGTGGTTTCTGTTACGGGGCTGTCGCGGCTGAAGCCCCTCCCACAGAGACGTACGTTGGCGCTTGGCCGGCTGCGGTCCCGGATTGCATCCGGGCTACGGGGTGATGTGCGGCGATGGGCGTGGGGGGCTTTAGCGGCGCGCTTTTATCGCGGCTGAAGCCGCTCCTACGGAGGCGCACCGTGGCGCTTGGCCGGGTGCGGCCCCGGATTGCATCCGGGCTACGGGGTGATGTACGGCGATGGGCGTGGGAGGCGCTTTAGCGGCGAGCTTTTGTCGCGGCTGAAGCCGCTCCTACAAAGCACACCGTGGTGCTTGGCCGGGGGCGGCCCCGGATTGCATCCGGGCTACAGGGCGGTGTGCGGCGATAGGCGTGGGAGGCGCTTTAGCGGCGAGCTTTTATCGCGGCTGAAGCCGCTCCTACAGAGGTGTGCGTTGGTGCTTGGCCGGGTACGGCCCCGGATTGCATCCGGGCTACGGGGTGATGTGCGGCGATGGTGTGGGAGGCGCTTTAGCGGCGAGCTTTTATCGCGGCTGAAG
>MDSZ01172929.1_pt1 | contig 10934 bp, 9 predicted proteins | sample 811201 | NCBI WGS metagenome assembly MDSZ01 (sample SAMN05326647, study PRJNA326480) | marine metagenome | isolation source: seawater | place: Indian Ocean: North | collected 2010 | reverse complement strand
TCGATCAGGTGGTTGTGGGACATTGTTGCGAGTCGGGCGACCTGCTTACTCCTGCACCTGGAGATCCTGAAGCCCTGTCTACCCGAAATCTTCCGCGAGGTGAAATTGGTGATTTTTGCGTAATTGAAGGTGCGGGGGCATACTGCTCATCAATGGCAGCGAAAAACTATAATTCCTTTCCCGAAGCCGCAGAAGTGCTCCGCAAGGAGGACGGGAGATTGGCCCTGATTCGCAAGCGCCAAACATTTGACCAAATTATCGAGAACGAAGTAGTTCCGTGAAAACTTCGGGCCTCGGTCGATTCACCCTCGGTCAGCCGCTCCCTGCTCGTCCGCATGCAGTCTGTGTAAGCCTGCCCAAAATGGCGGATGTGATCGGTTACGAAGAAAAAGATCCAGCTACTCTTGAAGCAATGCCCACCGGGTACCCCAGGTTTGTCAGGCATCAAATGATCAAACGTATGGTTGAGCATTTAAATTCCGAAAACAGGATAGACCAGAGCGGATATTTATTTGCCCAGGAAAAGGATTGTAAGGATGTCATCGAACGGTACCAACTGACCGAAGCAGTGATAACCGGCAACAAAAACTGGACTCTATTACAAATACCCAGACACCTGCCGGAAAATTCTTTGGTCGCGTCTCATTTCCAGCATACCGGGTGCGGTATCTCCTCACGTTTGGCAGAAGATTATCTTTGGGACCATGGGTTGCTGGAAAGCCGTGAGGTTTTATCTGATATTCCCAGTCCTGACTGTGTAATCAGGCAAACCATTGCCTCAGCTCATGGACCAGAAGTAACTGCAGATGACCTGATTCTCGCTTCTTCCGGAGCCAATGCCTTTCACGCCCTTTTCCAGGCCGCATGCAAACAGGCAAAAGAAATGAAAAAATCCGTATGGATAAGATGGGGCTGGCTTTATTTGGATACCATCGAAGTCATGAATTTGTACGGTCAAAAGGAAGGACCAGTGCTCGAGGTGAACCAGGTGGGAAACACTGACCAGTTGTCTGCAATCTTTGAAAAATATGGTGATCAAATAGCTGGGGTGGTCACAGAGTTCCCCACCAATCCATTGCTCCAGTCTGGTGATATTGAATATGTCCGGACACTCTGCGATCGGACCAATGCCCTGCTGATCATTGATCCAACCATGGTATCGCCTAAAAACGCCAAAATCACCCACTTGGCAGATGTGGTAGTCAATAGTCTGACCAAATACGCCGGATGGGAGGGGGATGTGATGATGGGAAGTTTGGCATTTCCTCGCAGGTCAGTCCGTGGACAAGAACTTTTTGAGCCTACCCAAAAGTTAATTTGTCCGCCCTATGTTCGTGACCTCGTACGATTAGCAGAACAAATTCCCTTCTATGATAGCTTTATCAATTCCACTAATGCCAATGCCTTACTGGTGGCTGAATTTCTCCAGCAACATCAAAGAGTGAAAAATGTGCACTGGGCCTACCAGGAAAAATTTCGTAAAAATTATGAAAAATTTGCTGGGTCCGACAGTCCGGGGTGTAATATCAGTTTTGAATTGGCGGGAGATTATGAGAATTTTTACAATCGTTTACAAATGCTCAAAAGTCCGAGTTTTGGAACTGAATTTTCCAATTGCTGCCCCTATGTGTATTTGGCCCATTATTCTTTAATCAATTCTGTAAAAGGTCGTTCAGTGCTGGAAAAGGCAGGCCTTACAGCTCAATTGCTCAGACTTTCGGTGGGGTTGGAACCAGTGGATCAAATTATAGAAACCCTCGGTCTTGCCCTGAAATAAAAAAGCTCCCCGCATTACTACGGGAAGCTTCGTTAAAAAGAATTCCTTACCTGAGTAAAGATCATTCAAAGGTGAACGGATCCAGGACTTTACGAACCCTCCTTTTGGATAAGCGGACATAAGCTGGCACTCCATTTTCGAAGGGCACTTCAACTTCCCCCATCACCAAAGGCTGGGCATATTTAATAAATTTTGCTGTCATACTTACCCCGTCTTCTGAAATCCAGTCTTCTGGAATTTCCTTCACACCGTTGGCAATTTCCGAAAGAGGAGCCAGCCCAGTTTCGCAAGAATAGGTTTCTCCCTCTCCGCGAACCAGAATCACCATTTTATCAGTTTCTCCGTCCATTGCTGCTTTGACTGCAGCCTGACCAGCCATAAAAGCCTCGTCGTTATCTGTTTGCGATGAACAATGGGCCGCTGCTCGCTGCCCAATGCCCAGCTTGCAGGAGCGTGCTTTGACTGCGAGGTTCTGTTCGACATAATTGGCCAGGTAGTCCCCTATTCCACCAAGCTGTTGATGCCCGAAAGCATCCTGCCCAGAGGCTGAGTTAGCCACATAATTGCCGTCCTTGTCGACCAGGCCTTCACCTACAACCACCATGCAGTATTTGTTTTTCTTTAAAACATTTTGCACATCCTCGACAAATTTGTCCTGAGAAAATGGCAACTCCGGCAGATAGATAAGATGAGGGGCATCGTTGGGGTTTTCTTTGCTCTTGGCAAGGGTGGTACCGGCGGCAATCCAACCAGCATTACGTCCCATAACTTCGATAATGGAGACAAGATCATGCTGGCCCATGGCTTCATGATCCAGGGCAGACTCCTTCACAACAGAGCACAGGTATTTTACCACGCTTCCATATCCAGGACAATGATCGGTCGTTACCAGATCATTGTCTATTGTCTTAGGCACACCAATGACCCGCAGGGCATATCCCTTACTTTGCGCAAGTTTGGAAATTTTGTCTGCTGTGTCCTGGGAGTCGTTGCCCCCACAATAGAAGAAATAGCGGATATTATGAGCTTCAAACACTTCAAGAATACGTTCGTACTCCTGGTCACGCTTGAGCTTAAACCTACACGTACCAAGTGCAGAAGCAGGGGTAAAGCGAAGACCACGAATGTTTTGCTGTGACTCCTCCGCAAGATCGATCAGGTCTTCCTTGAGAATACCGAGCACACCGTTCATTCCCCCGTAAATTTCTTCGATGCATTCCTGATTAAGCGCTTCCGAGATTACCCCGGCGACACTGGCGTTAATGACGGCAGTCGGCCCGCCCGATTGAGCGACCAAGCAATTTCCAATTAGTTCTTCAGCCATGACTTATAAAAATGAAAGTAAGCTAAAAGAAATGCACCCTGCCCCCCCCTGTTGGCAATCGCAAAATCCAAAGTAAGGAGGGCAAGTCTGCCCCTGAGATAATTATATTACAGTATTGAAGGGGGCGAATACTCTTTGGCCTCGGGATACTTATCCCCCCACTTTTTTGCCCGCTGGATAAAATGTTCCACTTGTTGCCTGGCTGCCCCAATTCTTCCCTCTCCATCAGATACAATAACCTGGAGGTCTTTCTTTTTCATCCCCACGCGGGAATCATTGGCCAACCGGTCGATCAAATTATTTTCTTTGATCTTTCCATCCCTTAAATCCCGAACGGTGGCCACTGCATGTTCCTTGATCGCTGAATGTGCATCTTCTCGTCCCGCCCCCGCTTTGACCGACTCCATCATGATGGTGGTGGTAAGCAGAAATGGAAGGTAGCGGTCTTTTTCCGCCTCAATTACTGCTGGAAAAACCTCCATTTGTTTGAGCACAGTCAAAAAGGTATCAAACAATCCATCGAGAGCAAAAAAAGCATCAGGCAATGCAACCCGGCGGACCACGGAACAGGATACATCGCCCTCGTTCCACTGATCACCAGCAAGGTTGGATACCATAACCAAGTACCCATTAAGTATGGAATGAAACCCATTGATCCGCTCACAGCTTCGGCTGTTCATTTTATGGGGCATGGCCGATGAACCAGTCTGTCCCTTGGCAAAGCCTTCCCCGAGAAGTTCATGCCCCGCCATAATCCGCAGGGTGGTGGCAAAATTTGCCGGGGCCGAAGCGAGTCTGACCAAAAGGGAAACCACTTCAAAATCAAGACTTCTTGGATATACCTGCCCCACATTTTCCCAATTGGCGGTGGCAGCCAGGTGGTCCATTACCCGCCGGTCCAATTGTGCCGCTTTTTCCTCGCTACCCAAAAGTGTGACCTGGTCCAGGCGAGTACCAACCGCACCTTTAAGACCGCGATAGGGATAGGTGGCACAAAGGCGTGATAAATCTTCGACCGTCTTGGAAAGTTCCTCGCCCCAATTTGCCAGCCGTTTTCCCAGGGTGGTCAACTGGGCGGGTACATTGTGAGAACGGGCAGTCAGGCAAAGTTCCTTGTATTGATCTGCCCGTTTTGAAAGAGCGAGAATAGAGGCAATCGCTTTTTCCAAAATCAGGCTCAGGCTGCGGTGGATTTGCAACTGTTCAACATTTTCCGTTAGGTCACGGCTGGTCATACCTTTGTGGGCATGTTGATGCCCTGAAAGATGGGCAAATTCTTCGAGCCTGGCTTTGACATCATGCTTGGTTATTTCTTCGCGCCTGCGAATCGAATCGAGATCTACCCGCAATTTAACCTTCTCTGAACTATCAATGGCAGATTGATCAATCTCCACACCCAGTTCTCTCTGGGCCCGCATTACCGCGATCCAAAATTCACGCTCCAGCACAACTTTTCCCGACGCAGACCATAATTGAGTCATGACCGGAGAGGCGTAACGCTCAGCTAAAACATTAGGGACAAATTCCTTCATAAAAATAGTAGTTCGGTTGTTTAAAGAGATTCCAAAAACTGACAGACAGAACGAATAATAAACTCGGGCGTTGAAGCACCAGCAGTTACCCCAACAGTGCGGAAGGACTTTAGTGCCTCAGGATCGATATCCTCTGCGGTTTCCACATGAAAAGTCGGACGATCATGGGAGGATGCCAGTTTGGCAAGCTTTCGGGTGTTAGCGGAGTGTTTCCCCCCGATTACCACAATGGCTTCTGCTCCTTCCTTAACCAGTTCAACCAGGTCAGACTGTCTCTCCTTGGTTGCCCCGCAAATGGTATCAAAAACGACCAATTCAGGATATTTCTCCGACAACAATTGAGTGAGTTTTTGAAATTCATGGGTAAACATGGTTGATTGGGAAACCATGGCAACAGGACCAGAAAAAGGAGGAAGACTTGCCAGATCCTCCCTATTTTGGACCACATGTCCCCGACCTGCGGCATACCCAAGTAGACCAATGACTTCAGGGTGCTTAGGATCTCCAAAAATAACCACATCATATCCTCGCTCGGCATGACTTTTTACCTTTCCGGCGATAATGCCAACATCAGGACAGGTTCCGTCCCTGAAGGGAAGGCCAAGGCTTTTAAGGTATTCCCTGCGCTGGGGTGATATTCCATGAGCTCGCACCACCACCACCGATTCCTTGCTGGAAGATTCCTGAAGATTGAGATCCTGGCTGCTTTGGTAATCTCCAACCTCTTGCACATCCTCCTTGCTCAACGCATCCATCATTTGCTTGTTGTGAATGAGAGGGCCATCTGTGTAGACCCGCCTGCTACCACCTTGGGCTTCCTCACGTGCAATTTGAATTGCCCGCTCTACCCCCCAGCAAAACCCGGCACTCTTGGCTCGAATGACTTTCATATATATTGTTCCATTCTATCCATACCCAGGTTCGGGTTCAATATTGATTTGCATTTGGGAATAGCTCCCTCAATAAATTTGTACATGCACGTAAGATCCCTTCCTTTGTTTTTGTTGTTTTCCTTTGTTTTATTAAAACTGATCCTACTTCCTGCCCTGGCAGATAATTCATCCAACGCTAAAAACAACCTATACACAATCGGAGAGGCATCCCCTGGTGGAATTGGCAAGTTTTATATGGGGCGTGAAATTTCTAAGGTAATGGGGCACCTTGGAGCTGGCTGGCTGGAACGGCCTGAGCGTATTCAGCAGGAACGCACCGATCTGTTGATTGAAAACCTTTCACTACGACCGACCGACAAGGTGGTGGATTTGGGGGCGGGTTCAGGGTACTTCACCTTTCGGATCGCCCCTATTGTTTCGCAAGGAAAAATCTATGCAGTCGACATTTCTCCCCAAATGCTTGCCATCATCAGAGCGAAAATGAAAAAGAACGCAGCCGAAAATATCGAGCCGGTTCTAAGCACGGTTACCGATTTAAAACTGGAGGAAAACCTGGCGGACTGCGTATTGATTGTGGATGCATATCACGAATTTTCTCACCCGTTGGAGATGGGACAATCCATCTACAGAACCCTTAAACCAGGGGGCAAACTGGTCCTGATTGAATACCGACTGGAAGATCCTGGAATTCCCATTAAGAAGCTCCACAAAATGTCGCAAAAACAGGCAATTAAAGAAATTTCTGCCACTGGATTGGAATGGGTACAGACTTCCGAGGTATTGCCCCAGCAACACTTTATGGTCTTTCGTAAACCCTAACTGTAATTTTCTTTTTTTGCCCAACTCACAATTGCTTACTCCCCATGAAATCCCTCATTATTTTTTTTGTAACCCTTGCTCTTTTTAACCCTCTGGTTACATCGGCCAATGTGGTCGAAGTTGCAGGATATCAATTTGTAGCCCCGGACGAATGGAAACAAAGCGAACCGAGTTCTTCCATGCGCAAGGCACAGTTCAATCTTTCCACAAAAGCAGGCAAATCTGCCGAACTTGTCTTCTTCTACTTCGGACCAAGTGGTGGTGGTGGTGTTCGAGCCAATGTTGACCGTTGGATAAAGCAATTTGAAGATTTGCAGGAAAAGAGTGTAAAAGAAGAAATGGTTAAGGAAGTAAAGGTTACCTATGTGCGAGCAACCGGAACATTTCTTAGTGGTTCCCCCTTCGGTCCCAAGACCCCAAAGCCTGGACATTCACTGCTCGGTGCTATTGTTGAAGGCAGGCAAGGATCGATTTTCTTAAAGATGGTCGGGCAAACAAAGGCTGTTCGAGAGTTTGAAGAACCCGTTATTGAGATGATTGAAAATTCGCTTGGTAATTAATTACAAACCTCTTCCTGCTTAAAACCAGCTAGCTTTTACTGGTTGAAGTAATTTTTCAATCCAAGCAGAACGGCCTCGGAATATTCCTCAATCAGGCAACTCCCCTCCCCCTTTTTTCCTGATATCCAATTTTGTGCCCTTGGGTATGTGGCTAAAGAATTGGCTATATAGGGTTCCAGAAAAACAACCGGGCAACCATAAATGCGGTTTGCCAACAGATTGCGTGCCCACACACCCGGAACCTCCCCAATCTTTTGTGCATTCGGGCCTTTGTAAGAAAATGTCGGCATGCCGGTGACTTGAGAGAAGGACAGGGAAAGTGATTCCGCCAAACCCTGCTCCACCACAGACCATCGGTTGAGCAAGCGCCAGATCATTTCAAACCTCTGATCATCATAGGCTAACTCCCCCCCCATGTAGCATCCATTCACCAGAATATGATGGTCATTTCGCTCCACCAGTTTTCTTTTTTCTGCATCGGGCCAGGGGGCGGCATTAAAATGTATGGAAATCACCAAATCCGGCTTGATTGAATGATTGATTAAATGTGCACGTGCCCTGATTTCATCCACCCGGTAGAAGAGCAGTTCCTGGCGTTCCCGAATAAGTGTATTTTTTTTCTCCGTGTCGTTGTAGTCGCCTCCCAGCACTGTTTCTGCCCACTGCTTTGCATCTTCGTGAAAATGCTCAGGTCGGTTCTGGGTAACAGGTTCATTCTTTTTTCGGACAAGCATGGGGATGGCACCCAACTCTTCCAGTGCAGGAACTAAATTTTGGGCCACTGCGAGGGCAAGGTCACCCTCTTTAACCGGTTGGTCACCATGCAGTGAAAAATGCCTTCTTTCCATCGCTGACCAGTCACCTCCAATATGCCCGGGATCCAGGGCGATAGTCAGACCACTGAGGCTTGGGGAAATCGATTTTGTATTGGCCGAAAAACCGTGTGCTTTTGCTTCTTTGTTAAAATACAAATCATACCAATCATCCCGCTGGGCGAATTTTCGTATGCTTACTTTCTCCTCTCCTATCCTTATCCACGCAGACCACCACTGCGGTCGTGGACAATAGACAGTATCTAAAAGGTGCGAAAATTCTTCCCGGGTGATGGTATTCTGCAAATGATCAAGGTTCGACCATCGGGGAACCTCGCCCAGTGAGGTTGTTCCAGCATCCGAGTCAAAAGAGAAGAGGAATCCCAATAAAAGATAGATTAAATACCTGCCCACACCGACTACAATGAATCGGGTTAAACCATAGGAAAAGAAAATTCTCAGACTCTTAGTAATGGATATGGGCAATACTCGAATAACCCCAGTACAGCAACCCAATCATCTAAGACTTAATGGGATACATTGAGAGACCAACTTTAAAAAATCCCCCGAACTTAACTTCATCGAGAAATATTACCCACAAACCAAATAATTCATTCGTAAATATTACCCAACCCTATCCCGAACCGAAGACTACCTGTTTCATTAAATTTTCACTAAGCAATGTCCTACAGTGACTTAGGTTAAATTAAATATATGGCATAAATAATGAATAAAGACTGCGATTATTCATTACTAACCCAATACAACTATGAAAAAAACAACTCTCACAATCATTCTAACAAGTATTCTAGCGTTTAGCGTCAGTTTTGGGCAAGAACGACCAAGACTAGCGAAGTTAATCGTTGCGAAAGCCATTAAAGAAAAAGTTAGTACAGGAGATATCGTAAGAAAAGATAGACCAGAACTTTCAGATGAAACTCAAGAACAGGTAAACGAACTTAAAGGAAAGAAGGAAGCTCTGCACACTAAACTCAAGGAAAACATTGCCAATCTTGGAGAAGGTGCGACCAGAGAAGAAATCAAAGAAGCAACGCAAGCCTTCAAGCAAGCAAACCAAGATCAGTTTGATGAGATCAAGGAATCTCGCGAAGCACTTCGTGAAAAGATCAAAGAAGCACGACCCCACCGCCAAGATCGCCCACAATTAAATATGTCTGATGAACTTAAAACTAAAGTTGCTGCCTTAAAAGATAAGCGTGAAGAAATGAAGCAATCAAGACAGGCGCTACGAGAAGAGCTTAAGGATGCAAGCACCGAAGAAAAGAAAACGATCATTGCAGAGTATAAAGAAACAAACAAAGCAAAGCATCAGGAAATCAAAGAAAATGCCTTGGCTTTAAAAGAAGAAATTCGGGATAATGTGGAGACTGAGGCTACGAGGACATCCGATCTCTAATATAATGCTAGATTGACTCACCAAAGAATTGCCTTTCATTTCATTTTATCCATGCAATCTTTACGCACGCTTAAAGGAAAAGAAGTCTTGTTACTTGAAGACGATCTTCTTCTGGGCAAACGTATCGAAGCTTTTTTATGTGGTCTTGGCATGGAAGTTACCCGGGTTAGCACCTGTGCCGAAGCTCAGACTGCGTTGAAGGAAATGTTTTTTGACTTCGCTCTTTTTGATCTGAACTTACCCGATGGCGATAGCCTTAGTTTACTGAGAGCCGGATATATTCCTGATAATACTCTCTGCATTTTAATGACCGGGGAGGGTGGAGTAAAATCTGCAGTCGAATCGATCCGGCTTGGAGCCGCCGATTACCTCTCAAAACCCTTTGATGTCGAGGAACTGCCCCTCGTTTTCAACCAGGCACAGGCTAACCTTAAAAATAAGAGATTGGTCGAGCATGTCACAAAGGATTCCAAAGATCGTGCGGAGCATTTATTTTTTGAAGGTTCTTTTTCTACGGACTTAGAACAGCTGGAAAAAATTCTCTCTGCCGATAACCGTTTACAAAAAAGCCTCCCTCCCCTCTTGATAGATGGCCCGACTGGTGCAGGTAAATCCACCTATGCCAGATGGGTACATGCAAATGGACCCAGATCCGATGCACCCTTTGTTGCAGTAAATTGCTCGGCAATTGCAGAGAATTTAGTGGAGTCAGAATTATTCGGTCATGAAAAAGGAGCTTTTACTGATGCTAAGGATAGCCGTATCGGTCTGTTTGAGGCAGCCGATGGCGGTACCCTTTTTCTTGATGAAGTGGCTAGTTTATCCTTGGCCGCACAGGCAAAACTACTCCTGGCAATCGAAAGCCAGAAAATCCGCCGGGTGGGCGGGAATAAGGATATCAACATTGATGCCCGTATTATTGCCGCAGCTAATTTTGATTTAAGAAAAATGATCGCTGAAGGAAAATTCAGGGAAGATCTTTTCCATCGACTCGATCTCCTCCGCATTTCCATCCCTCCCCTTTCTCAACGGTCCAAGGACTTACCTAAACTGGCGGATCATTTCCTGGTCACACTTTCGCAAAAATATCATCTCAAAAAACCGGAACTTGATTCGGATAGTATAAAATACCTACAAAGACATACCTGGCCCGGTAACAACCGAGAATTACTGCACGAACTGGAACGGTCAATGGTTTTACACGAACCAGGCACGGAACTGAGTTTGAACTCAGCGCAATCAACCATTTATTCCCCAAAAGATTCCACCAGCGAGAGCGATTGGCTGAACGAAAATTTTTGCTTCCCAGAAGATGGTTTTGATTTGGAGAAAGAGATCCTGCGCTTGATTCAACTTGGAATCGATCAAAGCAAAGGCAATGTTTCTGCTGCTGCCCGCTTACTCGGAGTCCCGAGAGATTACCTCAGGTACCGCCTTAAGAATTTGAAACAATAAGCCGGGAATTATTCCCCCAAAAAAAATGGCTACTAGGGGAATAATTCCCAAAACTGCATATGACCAATGAATAGTATTTTTTTAATTTTACATAAATACTTATCTATCAACTGCTTTTGTTTTTGAGATTTCTGGCACAAAAAATGAAACCAAATATTCGTTAACCCATAATCCAAAACCAAAATGAAATTGTCCAAAATTCTTACCTACTCATCTACTTTTATAATCTGTGGTTTCCTGTCAGCATTACCCGAACGACCTCAAATCCCTCTGGAATTGAAACCTCAAGCTGATGCGATCAAAGCATCTGTGGAAGCAGGAGAAATTACCCACGAAGAGGCCCGG
>MDSZ01072458.1_pt1 | contig 10934 bp, 10 predicted proteins | sample 811201 | NCBI WGS metagenome assembly MDSZ01 (sample SAMN05326647, study PRJNA326480) | marine metagenome | isolation source: seawater | place: Indian Ocean: North | collected 2010 | reverse complement strand
AGATTATTTATCCTACAACAAACTCTGGATATGGTATTGGTGAAAAAAATAAGTTTTGTACTGAGAATACTCCTCTGAAACCTATTTCACTATATGGTAAAACCAAATCTGAGGCTGAGAAATTAATTATGAGACATAAAAATTCAGTTTCATTTAGATTAGCAACAGTTTTTGGATATTCATATAGAATGAGAACTGATTTACTTGTAAATTTTATGACAAAAGTAGCAGTGAGAAAAAAAAAATTAGTTATCTACGAACCAAATTTTAGTAGAAATTTTATTCACATTAATGATGTAATTGATGCGTTTATATTTTCTATTAATAATTTTAAAAAAGTTAAGGGTAATATTTATAATCTAGGCTTAAGTTCTGCTAATATTACAAAAATTGAATTAGCTCGAAAAATTAAAAAGTATGTTAAAAATCTTAAAATAAAAATTGATAAAAATGGAAATGATCCTGATAAACGGGATTACATTGTCAGTAATAAGAAAATTGAAAAAGCTGGTTTTAAAGCTAAAGTATCACTTGATGAAGGAATAATAGAATTAGTTAAAGTATTTAGTTTTTCTAAAAATGATTATATGAATAATTACGATATTTGACTAATGAGTATAACTAGAAATATTGATGAACACATTAGAGTTGTTAACTCTCTTCATGACTCTGATAAATTTATAATTGATGTTACAAAAACTTTGGCAAAAGCTATAAATTTAAAAAAAAATATATTCTGGTGTGGTAATGGAGGAAGTGCTGCAGATTCTCAACACTTAGCTGCTGAATTTCTTGGAAGGTTTACAAAAAATAGAGCCCCACTTAATTCAATAGCTCTTACCACAGATACTTCAACACTTACATGTATTGCAAATGATTTTTCTTTTGATGATATATTTTCTAGACAGATTGATGCTATAGGTAATAAGAATGATGTTCTTATTGCAATATCAACATCTGGAAATAGCAAAAATTTAATAAAAGCAATTAATATTGCTAAAAAAAAATCAATAAAAGTAATCTGTCTTTTGGGTAAAGATGGTGGTCGTATGAGAAATCTATCTGATATTGCTTATATAGTTAAAAGCAATACAACTGCTAGAATACAAGAGTGCCATATATTATTAGGCCATATAATTTGTGGAGAGGTAGAGAAAAAACTTAAGTTAGTTTGATTTTATTAATTTAATATTATAGTTTGTTTTGATGTCTGTATTTACTATTGGAGAAATAGGTATTAATCATAATGGTGACATAAGTTTAGCTAAAAAATTAATAGATGAATGCTCAAGTGCTGGCTTTAATGCAGTGAAGTTTCAAAAAAGAACTATTGATATTGTGTATACGAAAGATTTTTTAGACTCTCCTAGAGAGAGTCCCTGGGGTACAACTCAGCGTCATCAAAAAGAAGGTTTAGAATTTTCAAAAGATCAATATCTTGAAATTGATAACTATTGTAAATCAAAAAATATTCTTTGGTCTGCTTCAAGTTGGGATAATGAATCACAAATTTTTTTAAGAGATTTTAATCTACCCTTTAATAAAGTTGCTTCGCCTATGTTAGGAAATTTTCCATTATTGAAGCTAATAGCTGAGGAAAAAAAGAAAACTTTTATTTCAACAGGTATGTCTACATTAGAGGAAGTTGAAAGAGTGGTTGAATTATTTAAGTCATACAACTGCCCATTCGAACTAATGCATTGTAATAGTACTTATCCAATGCCTGAAGAGGATGCAAATTTAGGTTGTATACCAATGTTAAAATCAAAATTTAATTGTGATGTTGGTTATTCTGGACACGAAAGTTCTCTAATAAAAGTATCAGTTGTAGCTGTGGCGCTTGGAGCAACATCACTCGAAAGGCACATCACTCTTGATAGAGCTATGTATGGATCTGACCAATCTGCATCAATTGAAGCCAATTCATTAAAGAATTATATTGATACTGTAAATAAAGTGGGGAAGATCATTGGTGATGGAACAAAAAAAATTTCAGAAAAAGAACAAGAAGCTAGAAAAAAACTCAGGATATCAATTGAATGATAAATTTATTGCTTTAATTCCAGCAAGGTCTGGATCTAAAGGAATAAGACACAAAAATTTAAAAAAAATTGGCGATTCCTCTTTAATTTCATGGTCAATACAAGCCGCAAAATCAATATCAAAAGTTGAAAAAATAGTTTTTTCTTCTGACTCTAAATATTACATAAATCATGCAAGAAAGTTTAATCCTGATTTTTTACATTTAAGATCGAAAAAAAATTCATCAGATAAATCAAAAGATATAGATTATTTTAAAGAGGTGATTAAATACCTAGAGTCTAAAAATTGTGATTTTAGGTACATTGTCTTGTTAAGACCCACAACTCCTCTAAGAAGTAGGTTAGTATTAAATAATGGATTAAAATTTTTTACTAAGAATAAACATTATTTTTCTTCAATGAGGTCAATTAATCTTATGAGTGAGTCTGCACTAAAAACTTTCTATTATAAAAATAAAAGTATACATAGCATTATTGGAGAGTCTGTTGACGTTGTCAATAATCCAAGAAACTTATTTAATAGTACCTATGCAGGTAATGGATATATTGATATTATTGATAAAAATTTGGTGAAATATAAAGATCTTCTTTTTGGAAAAAAAGTTTTAGGTTTTGAAACAAAATATGCATATGAAATAGATAACAAACAAGATTACAAGTATGCTTCCTATGAATATATAACAAACAAAAAAAAATATGATCGTATAAAACATGTTTAAATTTAACTTAAATCAAAGAATAGTTGAGAGAATAAATACTAAGAACAGAAAAATTAAAACTTTGCTCCCAACTAAAAGTTATTTAAAAAATATTAAAATATTAAAAGAAAATGAGTCTAGGTCTATGCATGGCCAAATACCAATAATATGGAAAAAAGCTGAAGACTTTAGTATTTATGATGACTCCGGAAATAAATGGATCGATTTTACATCAACAATATTTGTTGCAAATATTGGTCATTCAAATAAAAGACTTCTTAAATATTTGTCATCTGCACAAAATAAATCTTTAATCTCAAGTTATAACTATCTTAATGATTTGAGAGTAAAATATATTCAAAGATTAATAAAAGATACAAAAGGCCATTTTGAAAAAGTTTTCCTCTTATCAGCAGGTACTGAGACGACTGAAGTTTCTTTTAAACTAATGAAATCACACGGTTTAAGTATTTCAAATAAAAAAAAAATAATAATCTCTTTTAAGGGAAACTGGCATGGCAGAACTATGGGCGCACAACTTTTAAGTAGTAATGAAAGTCAAAAAAAATGGATCGATAAAAACAAAAATATTATTTACTTAGAATTTCCATATGCAAAATTGATGAAAAAAACTGATCCATTATCATTTATAAAAAGAGAATTTAATAAATTAAATAAAAGAAACATCAATCTTAAAAAAAATGTATGCGGAGTTATGATGGAGTCATTCCAAGGGTGGGGTGCATACTTTTATCCAAAAGAAGTTGTTCAATATATTAGAGATTTATGTAACAAAAATAATATTTTATTAACATTTGACGAAATGCAAGCTGGTTTCGGAAGAACTGGTAAATTTTTTGGCTATGAAAATTATAATATAATCCCAGATATAATATGTATTGGCAAGGGTATGGGTGGTGGATTACCTTTATCTGGTGTTTTAAGTTCCAAAAAAATATTAGATATACCTGAAATTGGAAGTATGAGTAGCACACACTCTGCAAACCCATTATGTTGTGCTGCAGGATTAGCTGTATTAGACGAAATAAAACAAAAGAAACTTGTTAAACAATCTAGTTCAAAAGGAAAGATACTTCATAGTAAACTTAATAACATCAGAAAAAAATTTCCAAAAATAATAGACTCTATTGAGGGTAAGGGGATGATTGCTGCAATTATTTTTAAAAAAAATAATAATCATTTATCTTTTATTGGAAGTATTGTTGAAAGCTGTTTTGAAAAAGGGCTGTTATTAGTTTTTACTGGTCGAGAGTCCATTAAAATTGGACCTCCCTTGACAATTAAAGAAAGTGCCTTAAGAGAAGGCCTGGATATAATAGATAAAGTAATTGGAGAACTTGCAAATAAAAGATAACTGATTTTATGATTAAAAATAATGATTATGTTAATGTTGTTTACAACGAAGAAGAAAGGCCGTTTACTGATTACCCCTCAAAATTAATTAATCATATAATTAAAAAATTTTCCTTAAGTCCAAATAGTAGAATACTTGAGGTTGGCTGTGGTAGAGGAGAATTTATTCAATCATTTATTGACTTTGGTTTTGATGGTTATGGTTTCGATATATCAAATTATGCTAAAGATAAATTTCCAGAGAAAAAATTTAAACAAGGTGATTTTTTAAAAGGTGAATATTATGAAAATGAATATTTTGATATTATTTTTACTAAATCATTTGTTGAACACTTTCATGACCCTGAAGAAGTCTTTGAAAAATTCTATAGTCTTTTAAAAAAAGACGGAATCTTAATTACTATGACACCGGAATGGAAATATAATATTATTGATTTTTATGAGGATTACACTCATAGAACTCCTTTTTCAAAAGAGTCCTTGAGGGATATTCATTTGATTACTAATTTTACTGAAATAAATATTAAATCTTTTAAACAACTTCCAATTTTATGGAATGATAATTATTTTTTTCGTTTACTATCTTTTTTGGCTCAAATTTTGATACCTAACATTTTAAAAAAAAATTCTAAATTCATTAAATTCTCTAAGGAAATAATGTTGCTATCTTATGCCCAAAAAAAATAAAATTTCCTTTAAACTTGGATTTATGCAGGGAAGATTATCTAATAATACCGCAGGTAGATTACAATCATTTCCATGGAAAAATTGGCCTAATGAATTTTACTTATCTAAGTTTCTACCAGTGAATAGTATTGAATGGACATTAGATTATCACAACATTTTTAAAAATCCGCTATTAGATAAAAAACAATGGAGAAAAATAATTTCTCTAAGCAAAAAAAATAAAATTAAGGTAGACTCTTTAACTTGTGATTTTTTCATGCAGAAATTTTTTTTACATAATAATAATAAAAAAAAAAATTTTGAAAATATTTGATCAAATTTTTAATGCTTCTAAATTATTAAGATTAAAATATATTGTTGTACCTTTGGTAGACAAGAGTAGTGTGAAATCAAAAAAAGACTTAAAGAAAATTATAAATTTTTTTTGCGACATTCATTTAAGGAATAAGAATAATACATACACAAAAATATTATTTGAAACTGACTTCCCACCTCAAAAGCAATTTAAATTCATAAATAGTTTTCCTATAGAAAGATTTGGTATTAATTATGATACTGGAAATAGTGCTCATAATGGTTTTAATCTTTTTGATGAATTTAAAGCGTATGGCAAATATATTGAAAATATACACATTAAAGATAGACTTTTTAAAGGTAAATCTGTTCGACTTGGTAACGGAGATTTTAACTTCTTACCGTTTTTTGATCTTTTAAAAAATTATAATTATAATGGAAATTTGATTTTGCAGACTGCTAAATCTATTGACCATATAAATGAATTGAGAGAAAATATAAAATATTTAACAAAAATTATTAATAAAAATACATGAGTATGAAAAAATTTACTTTGATAACTGGCGCTGCTGGATTTCTTGGCAAAATTCATGCAGAAACAGCTCATGAAATGAGACATAATTTAATTTTATTAGATCTTGATAAAAAAAGATTATCTAATCTTGCAAAGTCTTTGCGTAATATAAATGAGGAGTTGGAGGTAATCACATTTGTTACAGATGTCTCTAATGAAAGTAAATTAAAAAAAATATCAAACTCATTGCTAAGAGCTAAACGATATGTAAATGTGATTATAAATAATGCAGCGATTGACTCAAAAATTTCTATGAATAAAAAAATTTCTAATTCATCTCTTGAAAATTTTTCACAAAAGAATTGGAATAATGAATTAAACGTGGGTTTAAAAGGTGCTTTTTTATGCTCTAAAATTTTTGGTAAACACATGATTAAACTCAAAATGGGAAATATAATTAATATAGGTTCTGATTTATCTGTTATAGCTCCAAATCAAAAATTATACAAAGATAGTGGATTTAAAAATTTTGTAAAACCAGTCACTTATTCAGTAATAAAACATGGAATATTGGGCCTTACAAAGTACATTGCATCTAGCTGGTCACAACATAACATAAGATCTAATTGTTTATCACTTGGCCCTATTGAAAACAATCACCCAACTAAATTTAAAAGTAACATCAAAAAACTTATACCTTTAAGCAGAATGGGAAGTAAATTGGATGTAGAAAATGCAATTAAATTCTTATTATCAGAAGAGTCAGAATTTATGAATGGCCATAATCTAATAATAGATGGTGGGAGAACAATAATTTAGTCACCTAAAATTTTTCTCTTGAGTTTTACCTTCGTCATTTCCTTTATGTTGTTTACAGCGTTCATTCCGAATTTTGAATTTATTCTTTTTAAGAAACCTTCATCAGTATGATATTTTAAAAAAGCCTCATCTCTTAATTTTAGGACTTCAGATGCTTTTAAGCTATCAGTTGGTAAAGGAAGTGTGTCATAAGAATGAAAAGAGAAACCTTCATAAGTGGAGGGCAAAGGTACGTTATTTTCGATTGCATTTTTATATAATTGAGTTCCTGGAAGTGCCATTGCTGCATAAGTGTTCCAACCAGATGTATTTAACTCTTTACTTAATTTTAGAGTTTTACCAATACTTTCTTTTGTGTCTCCTGGAAGACCATAAATATAATTAGCCATTACCTCTATATCTGCCTCATGAACTTGTTCGATAACTTTGTGAATATCTACATCTTCAAATTTACCTTTTGAAACCTCTAAGCGAATATTTTTTTGACTACTTTCTATTCCTAAGCAGAGCCACTTGATACCGGCTTTTCTAACCATTTCAAGTATCCCAGGTCTTTTTATTGTATCAACTCTGGAGTAAGCCCACATTGTTAACTTATCGTCTTTATTAAGATCTGCTAACATTTCACAAAGGGGTAAATAATACTTCGGATTAAGTAAAAACATTTCGTCGACTATTCTGATTGTAGTAACCCCCATATCAATTAATTTTTTGAATTCATTTATAATAAAATTGGGTGACCAAAATCTCATTTTACTAAAATTACCAGCAACTCCTACCTCATCATTATTGTTTCTATTAATCATATTTATCATGCAAAAGTTACAACCAAATTGGCATCCTAAAGATGTTTGCAAAGCTGCATACGGACTTCTATCCTCTTGTATGTAGTTAGCATGCCACATAGGTGATCTATATAAATCAAATGGTTTTTCTTTATAAGGTAGTAAATCCCAAGCGTAACCTGGTAGATCAGTATCCATATTTTCAGGCGGAACTATTCTTTCTGGTAAATTAAAAATTGATTTATTATTTTTTCTGTAAGCAATTCCATTAATATTTTCTAAACTATGATAATCAATTTTTTCTAATGCGAGAATATTTCTCAAAGCGTAAACACCTTCATTAGTAAATACAAAATCAATACTATTTTCTTTATCAAGAGTTTCCAAGGGAAGTGCTTGAACGTGACTTCCTACAAAACTTATCAAACACTCAACACCCTTTGCTTTTAGATAACTTGAAAGCCTCGTTGCTCCACTCATATTTGTTGTTCCCGCGTTTACATTTTGTCCATAGACAACAAAACAAATTAACCTTGGGTTTAAGTTTAAGATTTTCTCATAAACTAGTTCATCTGGCATATTTTCAGCAATAGTGTCAATTATAATAGGATCAAAACCAATTGACCTGACTGATTGTGCTAAAAGCAAAGACCAAGTTGGAGGTTCAATTGCAGAATATTTAGATGATAAGCCTTGATATATCCCAGAAGAATTATTTGGATTAATAAATATTACATCACAACTTTTCATTTTAATAATATACTATAATTATTTAAATTTGAGTTTTTTTCAATATGTTAAATAAAGTAAAAATTTTTAGTAATTCATCATATGACGATAATAGAGGTTCTTATTGGACAGTATGGGAGAAAAAAAGGTTTAAAAAATTAGATTTTAATCATGATAAGTTTTCATACTCAAAGAAAAATGTTTTCAGGGGTTTACACGGAGATAAAAAATCTTATAAGCTTGTATCATGTGTATATGGTAAAGTTTTTTTTGTTGTAGTTGACTTTAATAAGAAATCAAAAACTTATTTAAAACACTTACAATTTATATTATCAAAAGAAAATAAATCTCAAATATTAATACCACCAAATTTTTTAAATGGATATTATTGCATGAGCAAAGATTGCTTATTTCATTATAAATGGAGTTATCGTGGAAAATATCCTGATGTCAAAGATCAATTTTCATTAAATTGGAGAAGCAAAGATTTAAAAATAAAATGGCCATTTAAAAACCCTATTACCAGCGACAGGGACAAATAGTGAATAAAATTTTAATAGCATATAAACTTCTCGATAAAACAGACAAATCTAAACTTTTTTTAATATTCTTAATGATTTTATTAACAATGTTTTTAGAGATGATTGGAATTGGTTTAATCATACCATTGATCAATCTGCTGATAGATAATGAAAATTATTATATTATACAAAATATTAATTTTTTTGAAAATTCATCTCAAAATGAAGTCATAAAATTTTTTTCTTTTATATTAATATTTTTATATTTATTAAAAGCTTGCTTTGTATTTATTTTCAATAAATTCAAATACGGATATCTTTTTGAATTACAAAAAAAAATCTCATCAGAATTTATGGGAAAATATTTATCTTTCGATTACTCAAAGATTTTAAAAACTAGTTCCTCCGAAAAAATTAGAAACTTAAATAATGTTTCAATTTTTGTTGAATTATTAAACCAAACTTTAATGCTTATCACAGAATTTTTTTTAATTATTGGTATAGGATTGATAGTGCTATGGATTAATGATACAGGATCTATTTTCATTTTTATAATTATTGGTATTGTTTCGTACTATCTATTTAGAATATCCAAGAAATCCCTTTATATTTATGGAAAAGAAAGAAATAAGTTTGATAAGCTTAAATTTCAATCCATACAAGAGAACTTCTTTAGTATAAAGGAGATAAAAATATTAAAAAAAGAAAAATTTTTTAAGCATAAATTTTCAAAAATTAATAATTTTTATGCAGATTTTTCAAAAAAATTTGAAATTTATCAAATTATTCCAAAAGTAACTTTAGAATTTATAGGTATCTTAAGTCTGTGTTCTGTGATTATTTATATGGTTTTGAAAGGCATAGATACAAAAATAATAATTATAAATATGGGAATTTTTGCAGCTGCTGCATTTAAAATGATACCTAGTTTAGGAAGAATTATAAATCATACTCAATTTATTTCATATTATTCTAATATTGTTGAGATTTTTGAGTCCCAATCTGATTTTCAAACAAATAATAAATCAGACATTGTGGGTAATAAAATAAGCTTTAATAAAAATATTATTTTTAAAAATATTTTCTTTTCCTATGGTGAAAACAAAGTTCTTGAAAATTTTAATTTAGAAATTGAAAAAAATGAATGCATTGGTCTTATAGGAGAGAGTGGAGTGGGCAAATCTACACTAATTAATTTACTTTTAGGTCTTTTGTCACCTGATAAAGGTAAAATTTTAATAGATGGTGTTGATACTGATTTTAAAAAATATTATTGGGGAGATACAATTGGATATGTTCCTCAATTTATTTATTTAATTAATGATACTATAAAAAGAAATATTGCTTTTGGTATTGAAAACGAACTTATCGATGAACATTCAATAAAATCCTCAATAAAAAACTCTCAGTTAGAAAAATTTATTGAAGATACAAATGGGGGTATTGAATATATTATTGATGAAAATGGAAAAAATTTATCTGGTGGACAAATTCAGAGAATTGGTATCGCGAGAGCATTATATAACAATCCAAAAATATTAATTTTAGATGAATCAACTAGTTCACTTGACAAAGATACCGAAGAAAGTTTTTTAAATATTATTAAAAATCTAAAAAATACTTTGACGATAATAATTATTTCTCATAAGCAAAATCCATTAAGTATTTGTGATAAAATATATAAAATATCAGATAAAAGAGTCGAAATTATGCAATGAGATTAAATTTCGAGTCTTTAGAAGATAAACACTCAGGAGAAAGTTGTATAATTCTTGGTCCCTCAAGAAGTTTAATTAAACTCCCAAAAAATTTTAAAAAACAAAAAATTATTGCTGTTGGAGACTCTATGATAAGAGCAAGAAATATAGTTAATCCTGACTATTGGGTGGCTTCAAATGATGAATTTCCTGTTCCTTATGAGTCTTGTCATTTAAAAATTATTAATTTTTTTAAAAAAACAACATTTGTATATGCTGATAGTGCACTACATGCAAGATTATGGCACTATGACTATAAGTACTTAAAAGAAAATATTCATATAAACTGGACTACGTTCGATGAAAGACATTTTAGAGGTGCTAAATGTGTCCCAAAGAATAAATGTTGTGATTTAATCAATTTAGAACATAGAAATAAGAGGACAATTCAAGAGATTTTGGCAAATAAATATAATTCTAAAAATACAGCTTCTGTAGGGGGGACTGTAGCAGAATATGCTTTTGCATTAGCACTTTATTTAAATTTTAAAGAAATTACTTTCGTAGGCTTAGATATACCAATACTAAAAAAGGATTACACATATTACCCCGATAAGATGGCTGATCTTATTGCTAAAAAAGTTACAAAAAGATCGAAAATTAAATACGATGAACTCTATAAAAATAATAAAAGAAATATTATAAATAGTATTAAATCTCAGTTTAAACAATTATTTCATCATTTAAACAAAAAATCTATTTTTGCTAAAGATT
>MDSZ01017313.1_pt1 | contig 10934 bp, 11 predicted proteins | sample 811201 | NCBI WGS metagenome assembly MDSZ01 (sample SAMN05326647, study PRJNA326480) | marine metagenome | isolation source: seawater | place: Indian Ocean: North | collected 2010 | reverse complement strand
TGATTGCTGTGTATCATTATTCCATCGGCTCCTGCTTTAACGTATGAAAAAGCTCTTTTTAATGCATCATTCATTCCCTTTTTTAAAATTAAACTTTCAATTCTAGCAATAATCATAAAATCATTTGAGTTAACATTTTTTTTTGCCATTTTTATTTTATTGCAAAATTTATTTATCTTTTCTTGAGTTTGATTTACATGAATTCCAAATAGAGAATTTTTTTTTAGTCCTGTCTTATCCTCAATAATAACTGCAGATATACCTAGTCTTACTAATTTTTTAATGTTCATAGCGAAATGTTCTATTTTACCGCCTGTATCTAAATCAATTATTAAAGGTTTAGTGGTTACTTCAAAAATATTATTTATGTTATCAAGTCTTTGTGATAAATCTAAGATTTCGTTGTCAGGCTTTCCCATTTGAATTGAATCACATAACGAGCTGGACCAAAAGCCATCAAATGCTGTCATTTCTTTTTGTGATTTTATTTTTGTATTCTCAACAACTAGCGCAGATATAGGACTATGAACTTCAATAATCCTTATAAGTTTTTTAGATATTAATAATCTCCTCAGCATACCTTGTCTTACTTCGGGAGTAGTACCAATCCTAGTTTGGTCTTTTAATATAGCTCCTGATGAAATTCCTTTAGTATGAGATATTTCGATAAGCTTACCTCCATATTTTTTAAGCGCCTTTAAAGCTTTTTTTTTGTTATCAATTTCACCATTAGTTAACCAATCATCGCCATGGACAAAAAAATCTGGTTTATATTTTAAAATATTATATTCCTGACTCCATTCATTTTGAGGAACAACTTTTTTTATACCTACTATATTTTCTAATAATTTTTTTCGTTGTTCATAACTTAAATATGGTAATTTTTTATGTTTTATAATTGCTTTGTCTGTGAGCAAACCTGCAATTACGTCTCCATATTTTTTTGCTTGTTTAATTAGGTTTATATGACCATGATGCAATGTTTCTACAGACAGGCAGATATATGCAGTTTTCATAAAGTTAGAAATTACATCTAATTAACAAAATTTCTACAAAAAAATTAATTTTCACAAAAATTTTTTTTAACTTTTAGAAATTTTTTTGGCCTTGTAAGATTGTCTATTGTTCCTGGTTTTATACAAACTTCAAAAAAGCTGGGGCCATTAGATTTTATGAAATACAAAAATTTTCTTTTGAAAGATTTTAAATCTTTAGAATAATAAAAATTTTTATATTTCAGGGATTTTGTCATTTTTTTAAAATTTATATTTGGTGATAATGTTGGTTGTCCTCCAACAGACTCATGACTGTAATTATTAAATAGTATGTGTTTAAAGTTTTTTTTATTTTGTTTTGTTATATTTATTAATGCACCCATATGCATTAATAGCGAACCATCGCCATCAAGGCAAATTATTTGTTTAGAAGATTTTATAGAATAACCAAGCGCTATAGAGGACGTATGTCCCATTCCACCTACGTTATAAAAACATTTAAATTTATTATCAAAATTTTTATTATTTAAATAGAATAATTCTCTTGAAGTATAACCAGTTGTTGAAAATAATTTAGAATTTTTACTTATATTTTTCAAAATAAAATCAATATAATCTATTCTTTTTGAATTTTTTTTCATTTTATTTTTATTACTATTTATTAATCTATCTTTTAAAATTTTCTGTCTTACCAAGATTGCTACTGGAACATTGTTTTTTTTTGAATAATTAACTAACAAATTTATTTTTTTTAAATCTGTTAAATTACTAAGCAATTTATATTTAACATTCATTAATTTTAAAATTTTTGTAGTTATTTTACCCATTACAAAATGTTGAGCTTCGTCTTTAGAATTTGGATATCCTCTCCATCCAATTAAAAAAACCATGGGTATTGAATATACATTTTTATGAGCAATTGAAGTTAACGGATTAATCAAATTACCTAAACCAGAATTTTGTAGGTAGACAATCGGAATTTTTTTTGTTGCCAAATGATAACCGGTGGCAATAGCTAATGCGTTTCCCTCATTTGCAGCTATTACATGATTCTTATGACTCATTTTTGAAAAAATATTATTTGTTTTTTTTAAAACGCTATCGGGAACGCCTGTGAAAAAATTAATTTTTTTTTTTTTAAAAAATTTAAATAGATCCTCTATATAAATCATATTAAATCAGTTTTATTTATTAAATGTTAGCTTATCTTTTTTTAAATTATCTACTATTCTTTTTTTTAAAATCTTTATAATTTCACTTTTGTTAAGTTTGATTATTCCTAAAAAGAAAATTAAATCAAAATTTACTGATGCTCTTGGTTGATAAAACAGCGTATTTGATAAATTTTTATTTTTTAATCGATGAATTAGCCTACATCCAATTAATGGTTTTGACTTTTGAAACGCGTATTTGCTCAAAAATTCGTTAGCAAAAATAATCTTTTTTTTATAATCTTTATGTTTTTTTGAGATTGCATGTAATGCACTTATACAATTATAGCCAAGTGTATATTTAGAGTCTGCGTGTGTAGAATAATCATACCAAAAATCATTAGATTTATATTTTTTAATTTTTTTATCAAATGCAATGAAACCTAATCCGGTTGGTCCTAATAAGCCTTTACAACTACTAAAAAAAAGTACGTCGGCTAATTCGTGATTTCTTTCCAATGCTATGGACGCTGTTGCATCTAACAATAATCTGGATCCTAATTTTTTTTTAATGCGATAAATTTTTTTTATATCGAATTTTGTACAAGTTGCAGTTTCTACATACACAAACACAATCCAATCAAATTTTCCTCTTACTTTATCAATATCCTTATAATCAATTATATTTAAATTTTTAATTTTTCTTTTTTTTAAGTAATTAATCCACCTTTCTGAATAATAACCAGTGTTGATGAGTAATATTTTACGTTTAAGAAATGTGTTAAATGCTAACAAACCAGCCGTAGTACCTGATCCTGCTATTGGAATAATTTCATTTTTTTTAGATATTTTTTTAAGCCAATTAATTGTTTCTTGTTTTATCCTTGAATACTCTTTATCACCTCTTCCAAAATATTCTTTTTGTGAATTTATCCATTCAGGTATTAAAGCTCCAGGACCAGGACAAAAAGTGATTTTTGTTTTTTTTGAAATTGACATAAATATAGTTAAATTAATATATTAAAATTATAAATCAATTTAAACTAATTTAAATTTGCAAATGAAGAAAAAAAAAAGAGTTTTAGTAGATATGTCAGGAACACTAATTCATCATGGTCATATTAGAATTTTAAAAAAAGCACATATTTTAGGAAATGTTTATGTTGCCTTGACAAGTGACAAAGAAATTAAAAAATACAAAGGCTATTTTCCTGAATTAAATTTTGTCCAAAGAAAGGAAATAATTTCTTCAATTAAATACGTTAAAAAGGTAATTAAAAGTAAATGGATTATTAATGATAATTTTTTGAAAAAACATAAAATTTCATTATTAATTCATGGTAATGATAATTCAAATAAAGTAAAAAAAGAAAAGATCAAGATCTTTGATAGAACGAAAGGAATAAGCAGTGATTTGATAAGGCAAAAATCTTGCAAGATAATCAATAATATTCAAAAAAAATTAAATGAAAACATATGATTAAAAATTTTTCGAAAAAAAATATTTCTGATTACCATAAAAATGGGTTTTTAGTCATGGATAATTTTTTTTCAAAAAAAGAAATTAGTCTTATAATTAAAGAAAGTTATAAAGTCGAAAAACTTTCAAAGACTCAAAAAAAAAAATGGATGTTTTACTATGAAGAAAATACTAAAAAAAGATTGATTTCTAGAGTTGAAAATTTTTTAGACTTTAAAAAATTTTTAAAAAAAATTTTTCTAGGTAATAAAATTATGAAACTTTTATCACCTCTTATAAATAGCAAAATCGAAATATATAAAGAAAAAATTAATTTTAAATATCCTAATGGGTTAGGGTTTGAACCGCATCAAGATATGCAAGCTGGTTGGAGCAAGACTAACTCAAGAAAATATATATCCATGGCAGTTGCAATTGATAAATCTAATTCAAAAAATGGCTGTATAGAGGTGGTAGCTGGAAAACATAAAAAAGGTTTGTTGGGAAAAAAATTCAAAAAATTACCAAAAAAGATTGTTAGTTCAATGAAATGGAAAAAAATAATTCAGAAGCCAGGTGATGTAATTTTTTTCGATGGATATACCCCTCATAGATCAAAAAAAAATTATTCAAATAAAAAAAGAAGAATTATATACACAACTTATTGTAGTCATTATAATGGCACACTTAGAAAAGATTATTTTGCTAAAAAAAGATTAGAATTTCCACCAGATATTGAAAGAGTTAAAAATAAAAAGTATTCCTACAAAATTTAAAATTTTTTTTTCCTGTGATTGAAAAATATTTTTACTAATTTAAGATCATCATAACTATCAATATTTACTCCGGTAAATCTATCCAACTCATAATGAGTTGTTTTGTTTGCGGGTTTATGAGAATTTTTTAAATATTTTCTTGTTTTGAAAATATAAAATGTACCAGAATCTTGATAAAAATTTGACAAATCTTGTGTTCTAGAATTATAAAATTTTTTATTTAAATATTTAATCTTATTATTATGAATTTTAAAACCTCTTAGAGGTGAACTTTCAAATTTTTTAACGGCAATTAATCTATCAAAATTTTTTTTTTTAATTTTAAAAAAAGCCTCAATTAAATTTTTTTTTTTTAATAAAACAGCTGTGGGATAAATGCAAAAAAAATATTTTTCTTTAAGGTTTAATTTTTGAATGATATCAATTAAAACTTTTGAAGTTTCAACATTATCTCCTGAAAGTTTTTTTTGCCTTAGAAAGGGAACTACTGCACCTGCTTTTTTTGCAATATTTGCTATTTTTTTTGAGTCAGTTGAAACTATTATCTTGTCAAAAATCTTAGATGCTTTTGCTGTATTAATAACATGAGTTATTAAGTGTTTGTTGCCAATTTTTTTTATATTCTTATTTCTAATTCTTTTACTACCACTTCGTGCTGGAATAATACAAATAGTCATTTTTGGATTTTTTCTTTGTAAATTAACCTTATATGACTTAGCATACTATAAGATTATATAAAAGGTCAAATACCCTAAATTAAATTGTCAATCTCATTTTTAATGTGATCCATTTTTAATTTTGATCCGAGTAAATACCATCCTCCACCAATAATTTTTATTTTTTTTGAGATATTTTCAAATTTCATAAACGTTTTATAGTCATTTAAAGTAAATAAAAGATGTCTAATTTGTTTTTGTGTATGAATTGGGCTCTTAAATGTTAATTTAAAATCAAATTGAGACAATATTTTTTTAGCAAATTTAATTTCTTTTTTTACATCTATTTCCCTATTATTTTTTAGAATTTCGATTACAATTTTATTTTTATCAAAAATATTGAAAAGATATATTCTAAATAAATTACTTTTTTTGGAAAAAACTTGAATATAAAAATTTTCAAATTTTTTATTACAATTTTCCACATCACAAACAACTAATTCAAATTTAGCTGCCGGATTATCGAGTTTTTTAAAATTTAAACCTCGCAATAAAGGAATAGGATTCGAAGCTAAAATAAAAAAATCGGCTTTAATTCTTTTTTCCGAACAATTGAAATATATCTTATTATTATCTTTTATTATATTAATCTTAGATTGAAGTTTAAAATCAATTGCATTTTTATGAAAATATTTTTCAAGTCTTTTAAAAAAAAAGTTAAACCCATTGATTGGTATACAAATTTTATTTGCTTTTTTAAAATTTGGTATAGCTAATATTTCGTCATAAATGTTTGATTTTTTTTTTAAATCTAATATTTTTTTTTCCTCATTTTTATAAAAAATTCTGCCAAAACCCATTAAATGACTACAATTTTTATGAAGTTTTGATATATCGTATCCAAATTTTTTACCCCAAGAAATTAATGCTTTTCTTTCATTAGGAGAATATAGATTTATTCTTTCTAACAGACTTTGGGATTTAATTTTTTTTTTATTAATTATAAGTTTGTTTAATGAAATTGGATGTGCAAATTTTTTACTTACAACTTTATCATTAAAAATGTCGGTATAAGACCCATAAGATATTTCTTTCATTTCTATTATTTCATTAAAAAAACTCTCTTTTTTAAGGAGATTTATTAACAACGAGTCAGGATCAAGATAATTTGGACCATTGAAATAAATATTGTCTTCAAAAACCAAATCTTTTGCGACTCCACCTAATTTTTTTTCTTTTTCATAAATTGTAACTTTATGACCTAACTTATTTAGATATATAGCTGCCGCACATCCACTTAATCCTGCACCAATAATTGCAATTGATTTTTTTTCCATTAAGTTTTTATAAAAAATTTTTTTAAGGCTGTACCTTTTTTAAGTCCTTTTTTAGCTTTTTTTCCTAAAATAAAAGGATAATATTTAGGATGCATTCCTAATCCAGGCCTAATAATTCTAACATTCTTCTTTGTAAGTATTTCATTTTTTTTTGTATCTCTTATTACATAAATAGATCTTCTGTATTTGATATATTTTTTTTCTGAGTTTGATGGTTTCACATCAATTTTTCCTAGACTATTAAAAGCATTTTTGCTTTCGCTGACAAGTAGTTTGAACTCTTTGGGTTCTAAAGAAAAGAAACTATCAATTGCACCATCTTTTCTATTTAAAGTTAAATGTTTTTCTATAATGCATGCTCCAAGAGAAATTGCCGCTACAGAAGTGCCAATACCTAGAGTGTGATCAGATAAACCAACTTTACATTTATATCTTTTTTTTAAAAAGGGGATAGAAAGAATGTTACTATCCTTAGCTGAAGAAGGGTATTCAGTTGTACATTTTAGAAGAGTTAAATCCTTACAACCCTTTTTTTTTACAAAAGTAACTAGCTCATCTAATTCTTTTAAATTAATCATTCCTGTTGAAATAATTATTGGTTTTTTTGTTTTAATAACTTTTTCAATTAAGGGAAAATGAATATTTTCTGCTGAGGCAATTTTATAAAATGGTACTTTTAATTTTTCTAAAAATTCTACTGCTTCTTCATCAAAAGGACTACTAAAATACTTTAGACCTTTTTTCTTTGCTCTTTTAAAAATTCTTTTATGCCACTCCCAAGGAGTTTGGGCTATTTTAAAAACTTCATATAAATTTTTATTTCTCCATGCGCCATTAATTTTTTTGTCTTTTAATGCAAATTCACCCTTATTGATATTAAGAGTCATTTCTTCAGGCTTGAAAGTTTGAAGTTTAACTGCGTCAGCTCCTGCCTTGGCTGCAGCATCTACTAATTTAAAAGCTCTATCCAAAGATTGTTTGTGATTACCTGATATTTCTGCAACGATAAAAGGAGATTTTTTCATAATTTATTTAATTATTTTTCTCACAGGTATTTTTGTTTTATAAATATATGTTGTAAATTCGTAAGGCATTTTTCTTTTTTTAATTTGATAATCATGCCTTATAGTCACAAATGGAGACAGTTGAGATTTGCAGAACTTAAATATTTTTTCAGGACTCTCATAATATAAAATATTGTCTTTGTAATCTACATAAGATGATAAATTGTTAAAAGCTATAGCTTTATTGGTTTTTTTAAAAAGGGTTATCAATGTTTTTTTTATCCAATTAAAATTGTTATTAAATTTATAGTTAAATGTTCCATTTATAATGACATAATCAAAATTTTCATTTATTTTGCTTTTGAAAATATCTTTTTTTTCAAATTTGCCTTTTTTGTATTTTTTTTTTGCTAATTTAATCATTTCACCTGAAATATCATAACCAACATACCTCCCTTGAAAATTTATTTTTTTTTTTAAAAACTCATAAAGAAATCCTGTGCCACACCCAAAATCAAGAATTTTAGATTTTTTTAAATCGCCAACTTTTAAAAGAATTGACAATCTTTTTTCTAAAGTTTGAATATTTTTTTGACCTACGCTATTTGGAGTATCTTTATATTTTATTACTCTTTTATCATAATAATTAGATATCTCATTAAATATTTTATCAAAATTATTTTTTTTCATTAATAATATAGATTATTTATGAAGATCTTTAGCTAATTTAATCAATTTTTTATCTTTGTTTACAATTTGTTTAAAAATTTTTCTTGCTTCATTTGGTGAGTGTTTGAATGCTAATCTTAAAATATCAATCCAATTTTTGTTATTTCTTGATCTGATTTTTTCGATATTGTCAAAAATTTTATTGTAATCAATTTTTCGTTTTACCATTTTAAATTATTTGTAAACTAAATTATCTTTATTTTTTTTTAAATTTTTTACAACTTCTAATATTAAATCTTCTTGACCTGCAACCGCTTTTCTTTTTCCCAATTCAAAAAATACATCTCTCGGATTTACGTTATATTTTTCAGAGTGTTTTATAACATGTTTTATAAAACCTGAAAAAACTCCAGATAACCCAGACACTACGCTTGTTGAGCTAATAGACGGTATTGATTTTACCAAAAACTTTTCTGCAATATCACCGCAATCTAAAATTTTATAAAGATCAACGTTAGTCTTTATTTTCAATTTATTGAAAACAGCAATTAAAACTTCTATCTGTGTGTTTCCTGCTCCAGCACCGAAACCCCTAGCGCAACCATCAATCATTGATGCCCCCGAATTAATAGCCTCAACTGAATTTGCAATTGCTAGTCCAAGGTTGTTATGTGCATGAAATCCAATTGGAAATTCTTTTAATTTATTTTTTAAAAATGAAACTTTCTCTCTAACATCTTTCGGTAAATATGCTCCAGCTGAGTCCATAAGAACAAGTCCACACGCACCATATTCTTTCATCCTTTTTGCTTGATTAAATAAAACATCTTTAGATGCCATGTGGCTCATCATTAAAACACCATATACTTTTTTGCTTTTTTTTCTTAAATATTCTATATGTCTCTGGGTTATATCTGCCTCCGTACAATGAGATGCTATCCTAAATACATCGACACCAATTCCTATGGCGTTATCAATATCTTTTTTCGTTGCAAATCCAGGGATTACATGAATACCTAATTTTGTTTTTTTTAAAATTTTTCTACATATCTCTAACATTTTTGTATCAGATAAATTTGATAAACCTACCTGTATAGAAGAAGCTCCAATCCCATTACCGTGACCAACTTCAACTATATCAATACCTGCATTTTCTGCTGCTTTACAATAAAGAATTAATTGTGATCTATTTATTTGATGTTTTATTGCGTGATTACCATCTCTTAAAGTGGAGTCACTTATAATAACTTTTTTGTTAAATTTTTTTTGCATAATATTCTCCAGCAGCTACTGCTGCACAATTGATAATGTCTAAATTACCTGCATAACTTGGCAAATAATCTCCTGCTCCAATTGTATTTGTCTTAACAACTATTACATCATCTATTAATGAGGGTTCAACAATTATTTTGTGACCTTTTACATATTTCCTCAATTTTAAGATCAGAGTTTTAAGTGATTTTTTAAACTTACTTAAATCTAAACTCGATACTTTTTTTCCTTTAATTTTTGCATACGTAGTTGTTTCCATGTTGATATAGGGTATAGCAGGATTTAAATTTAATATAGCTTTACATTTTTTAACTCCTGAAAAATAATTTAAAGCTCTTTGCGTTGAATAAATATATTCGTCCAAATTAAGCCTTGTGGATGGACCTGCACTTTTTGATGATATGGTAGATGCAGACTCGATATAATCAATTCTATTTTTAAAAGATTTTCCCATCATATATGCAACTGGTACACTAGATTGAGCTCCACATGAAACCATATTTAACTCTATCGATTTATTGCATTCCTCGAGATTTAAAACTGGGATACACATGTATCCATCATTTGTTGGTGTAAGATTAATTATTTTTTTTTTTAATTTTCTAAAAAGATTAAAATTTTTTTTATGAAATTTTGCAGAAGTACAATCAAAAATTAAATCAAAATTTTTAGCATTCTTAATTAAAGCTCTTGCACCTTTATCCGATAAGACAAGATTTCTGTATTTTTTTTTATTTTTTAGTTTTTCTTTTTTAAATTTTTTAAGCCCAGGTGATAAAAAACTTCTTCCCGAAAAAAGACTACATTCAAGATGTTTTGATCTAAAAATTTTTACAAGTAAATCAGTTCCTATATTTCCTGTACCAATAATTGCAACTTTCATCTTTTTCATAGCTTATTAATTAATTAAATAATCAAATGAATACATTTTGAACGTAATAAAGTAAATATAATTTAAAAAATCAACTTTTTACTCAACATATACCTTTATAAATTTCTCAGGCCTCTGGTAAAGTTCAAACATTTCTTTTTTATTCTTAAAATTTAATATTAAATTACCTAAAATTTGTTGGGCATTAACATATTTTTTAACTTTATCTCCTTTTTTCACGAAAATTTTTGAATAGATTATTCTTTTTTTTAATTTTTTTTTAATAAAGATATTTTTAAATTTTCCATTTTGTGTTGAATGTATCATAAAGCTTGACCACATCCCTTTAATTTTTTTTTGATATAATTTTTTTAATTTGTTGCCTATTGATTGTTCAATTGTATATTTTATAAGGTCAACTTTTGTTAAATATTTTATTAATTCTGGTAATAAGCCACCTCCATTTCTAGGAGCTACTTCAAGAAAATATAAATTATCGTTCTTATCAAAAATAAAATCAAAATTTAAAGCTCCATTTTTAATGCCCACAAGTTTAATAAGTTTTTGAGTTTCTTTATGAACTAATTGAAATTTTTTTTCAGAATGTTTGCTGGGGAAACTAGGACCAATTGTGATTATACCATTTAAATTTTCGTTGAAATTTTCATCACCCCAGCATCTAAAAACTAGCTTGCCGTTTATTACAAAACCATCTCCAGCTATTTGATTTCCTTTTCTTAAAAT
>MDSZ01235365.1_pt1 | contig 10935 bp, 10 predicted proteins | sample 811201 | NCBI WGS metagenome assembly MDSZ01 (sample SAMN05326647, study PRJNA326480) | marine metagenome | isolation source: seawater | place: Indian Ocean: North | collected 2010 | reverse complement strand
TCTTACTTTAAATATTTTATTTTTAGGAGTCACGAGTTTTCTTTATTCAGAATGGAAACCATCTTCACGCGTTGTTTCAAAGTTAGAGATTCCTTTACTTAGTGAAATCCCTTTAATCGGAAAAGCACTTTTTGGTCAACCATGGCCATTTCTATTCCTATATATAATCGTCCCTTTTGCCTGGTGGCTTGTTTATAGAACGCGTTGGGGTTTGGAAGTTAGGGCTGCAGGTGAAAATCCACAAGCATCAGATGTCAGCGGTATAGATGTGAACAAAAGACGGAGGCAGTCCATATATTTCGCGGGTCTTTGTTCAGGTTTGGGAGGTGCCTATTTGCTATTAGGTCAAGTTGGAAGATTTGATGATGGCATAGTTGCCGGACGCGGTTTTATAGCTATTGTCGCTGTAATTTTTGGTGGGTGGACCTTACGAGGAACGATTTTTGGTTGTCTGCTTTTTGGTTCTGTTTTGTCTTTTCGCTTAACCCTTCCTGGCTTAGGGTATGAATTGAATACAGAATTGATGAGCTCATTGCCATTTTTAGTGACCATCATTGCAATGACTGCTTTTGCTCGCCGAGTAAAGCCACCAGGCTCTTTAGCAAGACCATTTGTAAGAGGCTTGAAATAATTGAAAAGGAGAATTTAAATGAAAGCGATTTTTTATGAAGAACCAGGAAGTCTTGATGTGCTTAAATATCAGGAAGTGGCAGACCCTGTTCCTGATAAGGGAGACGTAATAGTTGATGTTGCAGCGACTTCTTTAAATCGACTTGATGTTTTGCAGCGAAATGGCTGGTTTCAGATGCCAGGCTTTACTTATCCGCATATTTCTGGCATGGATTTAGCTGGGACTGTCGCAGAAATTGGTTCAGAAGTATCTAACGTGAAAGTTGGAGACCGTGTTGTAGTAGACCCTTCTTTGGCTGGGGTTTCCGAAAATTCTTCCTTAAGTGGAAGAGGGGACTTATTTGGGGAACTAGGAATTATTGGGGCTAATGCTGACGGGGGTTACGCTGAAAAATGTCTCGTCCCTGAATCTCATGTTTATCTGATACCTGATGAAATGACTTTTGAGGACGCAGCTACTTTTCCAACTTGTTACCTAACGGCTTCTCATGCATTGTTTAAAGTAGGAGAATTGCAAAAAGGTGAAACTGTTATCATTCATGCTGCAGGATCTGGCGTGGGTGTTGCTGCAATACAACTGGCTAAAAATGCTGGAGCCACCGTACTCGCTACTGCAGGAACGGATGAAAAATGTGAAAGAGCTCTAGGACTTGGAGCTTCTCATGTGATGAACAACAGAGAAGGTGATTTGGTTGCATGGGCACGAGAGATCACCCAAGGTGCCGGCGTTAATATGGTTATGGACTGTGTGGGAACTGCTTTATTCGGAGCTTCTCTTTTCGCTATTGGCGTGCACGGCAGATTGATAAATTGTGGCAATGCTTCAGGTGATGAGGCGACTATTCCTTCGCTCGGTTATGTGTTCCACTCAGGAATTTCTATAAAGGGTTCAGATCCTTATGAGCCCAGTGAATTTGCTCCCGTATGGGAAGAATTTTGTTCTGGTGATTATAAAGTCGAAATCGATTCTGTATATCCATTAGAAGCTGCAGGAGAAGCTCAAGAGAAAATGATTAGCGGTGATTTTTTTGGAAAGATCGTTTTAACTCCCTGATTATGGCTTTAGACGCTCCGTATCCTGAACTTAAAAAATCTCACACAATGGCTCACAAGGGACGCCCTTGGACCGACTATAAACCTCCACCTGCTGCACCAGTTTGGAGTGTCATAGAAGGATTGGGTTCATACTATATTCTGCTTGCAGCATTAGAGTTGGATGTTTTTGACACTCTTAGATCAACCGGTCCAGTGGGAGTAGATATTCTGGCTCAAAAACTTGATGTTTCAGAGCCTCATCTTCAATCATTGCTTGATTCGTTGGTTGCACTTGGGCTTTTAGATCAGTTTGTGAATATTTATGAATTGAATGATACAGCTGAGCGCTATTTGACCAGTGATGGTGCAGCATCTATGTCAGATCTAGTTCCTGTTGCTCCTGGTCCGCATGATAATTGGCTTAGTTTGGCAGAAACTATCAAAAATGGAAGACCTGTTGACCCAATTGATAATGATCCAACTTCCTTTTATATTCCGTTGGTCGAAGGAACGTTTACAACAATGTTACGGACAGCTATCCGATCAGATCTAAAAATTAGATACAGCGCTTCTCCTGATCTGAGGGTTCTCGATTTGGGCGCAGGTGGTGCTCCTTGGTCAATCGCCTTTCTGTCTGCGTGTCCAAAAGCGACCTCCGTTGTCAACGATTTCGTAGAGGTTTTGGAAGTTGCTAAACGAAAAACTACTGAACATGAAGTTTTTGATAGATGTGAATTTCGCCCTGGGAGTTTTCATGATATTGAAATAGAGTCGAATAGTTACGATTTAGTGGTTCTGGGTCATGTATGTAGGACAGAAGGAGAAGAAGGTGCTGCAAATCTCATAGATCGAGCCTTTTCAGCGCTAAAACCTGGTGGTCGAATATTGGTTGCAGACTATTTTATTGATTTAGAGAGGAAATTTAATCCACACGGAGTTTTGATGGGTATGACAATGATGGCCAGCACAATAAATGGTTTTCAAATATCCAATGAAAAAGTATCACTATGGTTAAGAGATAGTGGTTTTGAGTCTTTGAGATTAATCGAACCTATTGGTTTTCAGTTCGTTTATGTGGCAGTTAAACCGTTCAAGAAAAATAAGAAATAGTGGGGGTACACAATGAAAGAAAAGATTGATTATTTAGTAAAAGCTTGGAAAGTCGTCACTATGAATGAAACACGCGATGTGATTCACAACGGTGCCATAGCAGTCAACGATGGTGCAATATTAGATGTTGGTAAGGCTGACGAGATTGAGTCTAAGTATGAATTTAAAGAAGTACTAGGTGGATCCCATTTTGTTTTAACACCTGGAATGGTCAACTCCCATATTCATATTACTGGAGAACCCTTGACTCGAGGATATGTGCCCGATGATATAGATTTTGCACAAAATGTTTTTGAATGGTTATGTCCTCTTTATTCTGTTTACACAGCAGAAGAGGAAAAACTTTCAGGTCAACTAGCAGCAGTCGAGATGTTGAAATCGGGAACAACAACTTTCCTAGAAGCTGGAACCTGCCGTTTTCTAGAAGAAATTTTCGAAGGGCTCGAAGAAGTTGGAATTAGAGGAAGGCTTGGTCGCTGGGCTTGGGATTTACCACCTGAACCTGAGGTCTACAAACAAGACACTGATGAAGCTATTGATTTTTTACATACTCAACTAGAAACTTATAAGTCTGTTGCCAATGGAAGGCTTGCAGCATGGTCAATTCTGGTTGGACATAATACGTGTTCGGATCCACTCTGGAAAGCGGCTCGTGAACTGGCAACGGAGTTTGGAACTGGTATGAGTTTTCATATGTCACCTGCGAAATTGGACCCAGAAGCATTTGTAGAGGAATTTGGACATAGACCAATGATTCATTTGCAAGAAATAGGAGTCTTAGATGAGGACGTAGTCATGACTCATGTCGTCCATGTGGATGATCAGGAGCTGAAAGTTTTGGCTGAGTCGGGAGTCCATGTTGCTCACTGTCCTACCACTGCCCTAAAAGTTGCTTATGGGGTTACCCAAATCGGTAAAATGCCAGAAATGATGATGTCTGGCATTAATGTGGCTATAGGAACAGATGGTAATAATGCTTCAAATTATTCGGATTTGATGCGCGCAACTTATTTGGTAGCGGGAATTTTTAAAGATGCTAGACAAGATCCGCAGATGTTTCCAGCAGAAATGGCCTATGAAATGGCAACTTTGGGTGGAGCGCGTGCTATGCAGATGGAAGAGGAAATAGGATCAATTGAAGTTGGCAAAAAAGCTGATGTGGTTTTGCACGATACAGACAGGCCGGAATGGCGACCATTGTTGAATGTTATGAATCAACTTGTGTGGTCAGCAGATGGTAGAGGTGTGCATACGGTATTGGTAGATGGACGCAAAGTGGTAGAGGATGGACGTATCACTGCATTCGACGAAGAACGTTTCTATTCACTTTGTCAAGAGGCAGGAGAAAGGGTTGTTGAAAGGTCTGGCCTTCCGGATAAAGCAAAGTATCCGATGTTGTGAGTTCATTTATTTTTGAGGCGGAAATAACGCCAGGTATGGGAGCAGCTGATTTTTGTTACCTCGTCAAAGAAGTAGAAATAGCTGGATTTGATCGCTTAGGTGTTTCTGACGTTGTACTTTGGCCCGACACTTACCAGCTTCAAGTTTTGGCTGCCCAGTCAACTGAAAAGATAATGATTGGTTCAATGGTGACTAATCCATATACGCGTCACCCTAGTGTTCATGCGGCTTCGTTAGCTACTTTAAATGATGTTTCTAATGGGCGTGCTTTTTGCGGTATAGGTGTAGGGGCAGGATTGGAAGAAGTTGGGATAAACCCTGAAAAGCCTTTACTTAAATTGAGAGAGACTATTGAAACCATACGTAATCTATTGACGGGTGAAAAGGTAACCAGTCGGGGTGAAACAGTTAGTTTAGATGAAGCTCGATTAGTTCGACCTCCATCTTCTCACATTCCCATAGCCATCGGGACTAGAAGCCCACAAGTAATGCGTTTAGCTGGGGAAGTAGCTGATATAGCTTTGGTGGGAGCAAGAAACTTCACAGAGTCAACAGTTGAACGTTATAAAAGATGGTTAGCCGAAGGCGCAGAGCGAGCAGGTAGGGACCCAAAAGAAATAGAGGTAGCACCTAGAGTGACACTTTGTATCAGTTCCGAAAGTGAAGTTGCTTTGTCAAGTTTGAAACGTTATGCAGCTCATTATTTGGAAATTGCTGGAGAACACGGACCTTTAGTGGAAGAAAGACGTAAAGAAAAAATATTTGCTGCACTTGGCAGATCGAATGGCTGGTATTTTGATCATGATCGTTTTGATGATCCGGAACTAGAGTCTCTTGTTGATTATGAATTGGTCAGATCTTTCGCAATTGTTGGTACGCCTTTAGAAGCAGCAGAACAGTTAGAGGGAATCTTGGATTTAGGATTCTCTCAAATCAGTTGCAATTTGGCTGCTGTAAGACGACCCGACAACACAATGGCCGAAGGTCTTACAGAAACCATAAGAGGAGCGTCAGAGGCTTTAAGCATTGTGCGTAAAAAATGTCATTAAGTGAATTTGTTTTACTTGCTTTTGGGGGTTTAGTAGCAGGCGTGATCAACACAATGGCAGGGGGTGGATCGACGATAACTGTTCCATTATTAGTTTTAGCGGGAGTTCCCGGAACATATGCTAACGGTTCAAATAGAGTGGGAATTTTGCCTGCAAGCTTGGCTGCGGTTGTTTCATTCCGACGTCTCGGAGTGTCTGGTTTTCGTGAGTCCAGAATTATTTTTATACCAGTAGTTTTCGGCTCTTTGGCTGGTGCTCTTCTAATCAACAAACTAGATGATGGTCAATTTGAGCATCTATTTGCCTTTATGGTTGTACCAATTGTGATTTTGACGCTTGTCTCGCCTACACCCAAGAAAGCAAAATCTTCATGGAACAGATCTACCATGATGGCCGTATTTTTTGCAGTTGGGCTTTATGGCGGTGCTATTCAGGCAGGTGTAGGACTGGTAATGATTTTGGTTCTTTCTTATTCTGGTTTCGATCTAGTAGTAGCCAACAGCATAAAAGTAATGATTAATACTTTAGTTACAGTTTTTGCACTACCTGTTTTCATTTTTTCCGGAAAAGTTTCTTGGGGTCCTGCCTTAGTTCTTGCTGCGGGGTTAACTGCAGGTGGCTGGATAGGTGCAAAGTGGACAGTAGAAGGTGGTGAAAGAGTGGTTAGGTGGGTAATGGTTATTGCTGCTTTGGGTCTTTCTGGAAAGTTAGTTGGACTATATGGTTGACTTTTTATAGCAAAACTTTCTAAGAAAGAAACTCTAGTAAGTGGTTATAGGCCAGTAGGAAGTGGGATCGAGTCCCGCTGATTTGAGTAGATTTTTTTGTCTAGATTCAGCTTCGACAGCAAGGGCCATTTCGTCAAGATTTTTACATTTCTTATTTTCCACAATTAGTTTTCCTGAAGCTACCACTGAATTTATATCCGCTGAACTTGTTCCCCAAATAAGTTGCATCACAGGATCGGGAGCTAGGGGTTGCAAAGAAGGGGAGCTAGTGTCTATGAGCACCATATCGGCGCGCTTGCCGATTTCTATTGACCCTATTTCTTTTTCAAGACCCAAAGCCTCAGCGCCACCGATTGTTATGAGTTCAAAAGCATAATGAGACGCCGGTTTTTCAATATCTAGTTTGGCTTCCTGCATTAAACCAGAGAAAAGTCTGGCTGTTAACAAAAGGTCTTTAGTGTCGCTTGCATTTTCTGTATCACAGCCGAGAGAAAGTCGTCCACCTTTTGACAGGAATTCAGGGTGTTTTCCAAAATGTGTAACGCCTTGACCCAGTTTAAGATAGGCCCAGGGGCAAGATGCAATCGCAGTTTTGCAGTTTAGAAGAGTTTCTAACTCTAAGTCATCTATATGTACTGCATGTCCAATTAGAACATGGCTATCTAAAACGCCAATTTGGTGAATGTAAGAAATAGGTCTCATTCCAGTTTTTTCTATGTATCTAGAGACATCTCCATAATGAGGGGAAAGGTGAAAGCTTAGATTCGTTTGATTTTTTTTTGCGAGATTGGAAGCTTTTTGCATCAGTTCATCTGACATTAGATCGTGTCCTACAAGAGTTACCCAACCTTTAACTAAATTATGGTCTTTGGTCATCTCCATTACATTTACCTGTCTCTCAAGTACACCATCTACCGAGTCAGCGTAAGGGCCGTCTCCTATATCCCATCCCCATGATCCGATAGCGCCACCGACCCCCACAGTTTCAAAGCCTCGTAAAACCATTTCTGGAAAAGCTACAGTTCCAGCTTCAACCGTAAAAGTAATTCCACAACGAGCACTTTCTGCTAAAGACAAGGTTGCCGAAATCTCGTCATCTTCCTGACTATGTGAAGCATGAATAGGCACAGACCAGTCAAAGATCGCCTCAGTATCGGATATGAAACTGGGAATACACGATTGGATTAAGCGGTCGCCAGTCAGATGTTGGTGAGCGTTAATTAATCCGGGTATAACCATAAAGTTTTCACTGCCGATAATGGGAACCCCGGGGTTGGAAGCGATGAGGTTTTCTCGAGACCCGATTTCGGTTATACGGTCACCTGTTATCTTTACAGCGGCATCTTTCAGGATTTGACGCTTTTCGTTCATAGTTATAATTGTGTGTCCGTACAAGATCTTGCATTTTTTTTCTGTCACATAATCACACTAGATGCAGTATTAGGGTTTTGTGGTAGACCTAAGAGAGAAAGGCTATGGCGAGAGCATTGAATGACTTAGAGAGATTTGTTGAAAAACCACCTCTGAAGAATTACTGGTATGCAGTTGCCCTAAGCGATGATGTAGATCTCAATCCTATTGCAGTAAAACTCTTAGATGAAGAATTTGTTATATGGAGAGAGTCCGATGGCGGATTAATTGCTGCTGAATCAAAGTGCCCTCATCGTCAAGCTCCACTATCACATGGGAGTATAGAAAAAGGTTGTCTTGTGTGCCCCTATCATGGATGGACTTTTGGTGAATCTGGGAAGTGTATTGATATTCCTTCCTCATCTGATGGTGTGCCCGTTCCTGCAAGGGCTCATCTAGAAATTTTTGAGGTAATTGAAAAATACGGGTTAATTTGGCTCTGTATTGGCAAACCAGTAAATCCACTTTTTGATTTGAAGGAAGAACATGACCCTTCGTTCCGAAGAATAAATACTGAAGTGCAGAAATGGGAAGTTGCAGCGACTCGTATGGTGGATAATTTTCTAGATATAACCCATTTTCCTTATGTTCACTCAGGAACTTTTGGAGCGGGACAAGAAACAAAAGTACCTAATATCACTCTTGAATATTTGGATGATGATTTTTTTGGCTACCGGTACGATGTTTTGGCTGCAAATCCAGAAGAAGCCAAAACTACATCAGGATCGGATGAAGAAACTGTAGAAAGGTCTATGACTAGTGGATTCAACTTACCGCTAACAGTTAGAAGTACGATTACCTACAGATCTGGATTGGAACACGTAATTCTTCTTTTATCAACACCGATCGACGAGACTTCTTCTTATTTCACTTTTGTTATCTGGCGTAACGATGATTTTTCCGTTCCTGCGGAGGAAGTGATTTCATTTGATCGCGCTATAGGTGAAGAAGATCGAGTGATGTTGGAGAAACTGAAAGGCGCAATGCCCTTGGGGAAAACTGCTTTGGTAAATGTGCAGTCTGATAAAGCAACTGTTGAATGGAGAAGACAGTTATTGGAGCTAATCAGTAGCTGACCTTTGTCAAAGGATATTATTCAAGCATTGACATCGATTTTGCTGTAATCCATTCCCCAGAGATGACTGGTTCATAAGAAGATTCTTTGTTTTCATCTATTGTTGTGGGAATAGTTTCTATCTCGGCAGTGTAAGTGGGTTGGAAAAAAAACGGGATTGAAATCCTATCGCGCTCTCGGTGGTCGGGGTCCTCCGGAAGGACTACCCGGTGAAGCGTAGAGGTCCATCTGTCGTTTGTCCAACGAGCTAACAGATCGCCTATATTAATTACGTAGCCGTTTTCAACGAGCCCTACGTCAACCCACTGGTTATTTACTGAAATTTGCAATCCTGGTATTTGTTCAGGAGCGACAATAGTGAATGCTCCATAATCAGTATGCTCTCCTCGTCTCAGTTGACCTGCAGGAACTTTTCCCACCACAGGTGGGTACCAGTTGGCCATTAAGAGGGAAGTGGGCTCTTCAAACTTGTCATCAAACCATTCTTCTGGGAGTTCTAGAGCAATGGCCATCAGTTTTAGGATTTCAGAACAAAGATGTTCCATTGCGGCAAAATATGTTTCGTATGCTTTTTTCAAAGTATGAGGATTTTCAGGCCACATGTTTTCACAGAAAACTGCCTCAGCCCCAAGTTGTTCAACTTTTGAACGTATTTCAGGGTCATCAAATCTACTTACATTAAATGATTCGCATAAATCGGGTGGTGTTTCTATTTCCAGAGTTGATGCTAGAGCTGTGGTGTCAAGACCCAGGTAGCCGCGAAAATGGTTGGGTCCAGGTGGGGCAACTTTAATTTTTTCAGAAACAGGGAGATTGAAAAATTCTCTTGAAGTGTCAATCACGTCTTCTAATAATGTTTCTTCGACTCCGTGACCTACGGCTACAAAGAATCCTGTAGATCGGCAGGCAGAATCTATTTGCATAGCGACTTCCATACGGTCTGAGAGGGAGCCGCTGAAAGCGGGGCTTAAATCTATTGTTGGTGCATGTTCCAATTCAGTTCTCCTCTGATCCTATTGAATGTCCAATTTGTTTGAGGAAAGTAAGGCTGTCAAAGTAGTCGATTCTACGTTTTATTAGTCCATCAGAAATAAGAAACTGAAAAACTCCTTCTATTTCTATGGGAGTTCCATCAACTTTAGCTCTCATGATATATGACATGAAAACTTTTTCATTTTCAGACACCGCTTCGATTGGTTCGTAACTGATACCTTCGAACTTCCCCAAGAAACCATTTAAGTTTTCCCTATAAACATCACGTCCAAAACATGGTTCTCCCAAAGCGCTCGTGTGAATATTTTCAAAGTTTTGATCGACGTGTTCGCTAATAAAATCAGCGTTTCCTTTGGAGAAGGAATTTAAATATGATTCAGCAACTTCGATTGGCGTGGTTCCCATTAATAGTTTATTCCTCAGTTAATTCTTTAAAAGTTGAGTAGACGCCTTGGTCAAAAGAAAATTCAAGAGTATTACCATCAGGATCTTTAGCCATGAAGACCCAACCTATAGGTGGCGGCAATTCGGTCAGAGGCATAGCGACAGATCCAGATTCAGCAAGTTTTTTCTCAGTTTCTTGAAGAGCTTCCAGGCTTGGCATTTCTATTCCTAGGTGAGCAAATGGCCCTAGTACGGTGTGAGGGGCACCTTCAAAAGGGTCCTTGCCAGGGAAAAATTGAGATACAACTAATAAAAATGGGCTTGAAGGGTTGTCATCATGTCCCAACCAAGCGGCATAACCCATTTCATCTTCACGCCTTGTGATTAAAGACATTGGAGTATTAGAGGTGTACCAGTCAATAGTCGCGTTTATGTCATTTACCCGTAATGCCACATGAGTCCAACGCGGTTCTGGGGGATGAACATCATAGGTGGTTTTATCTGTCATATTTTTACTCGCATTCAATAGTTTTTCTTTTATTCGATAGTCCAACCGTCTGGGATTAATGCCTCTCCAATTACCTGATGGGTGTCTTCATCAACTTCGACGCCTTCGAGATGCTGCCAAAGATTTATTTGATTACCCCAAGGGTCTACAAACGATGCATTTGCTCCACCAAATTCGGTCCAAAAATGATTTCTCCACAAAATGGTTGCTCCGAGTTCTTCCGCTTTGTCCAATATTCGGTCAAAGGAGTCATCGTCACTGACCATAATCCAAGCTCTAATAGATCTACCTCCAGAACTTAGTTCCGTAGGTTCAGAAGGTTCAGGGTTGGGGTGTGGTCGAGCGTTACTTGCGTTGTAGATACCCATGTGTAGATTTCCCGTGGGTCCCTGACTTCCATCATCTAACTTAAAGTTTTGACCAGGTACTATTCGGTTAAAAATGCCGGGTATACGTGTTTCTATTTCCCAATTAAATACTTTGCTGTAGAAATTAGTCGCAGCCTCGACATCGTCGGTAGGAAAGTCAACGAAAACTAGAATATTAGGGTATGTCATGGTTCTCCTTAATCGAACGGAATCCACAGAATACCAAAAGGTCTGATTGTCTGAC
>MDSZ01220149.1_pt1 | contig 10935 bp, 7 predicted proteins | sample 811201 | NCBI WGS metagenome assembly MDSZ01 (sample SAMN05326647, study PRJNA326480) | marine metagenome | isolation source: seawater | place: Indian Ocean: North | collected 2010 | reverse complement strand
TTTGGTCAATATTGGATTGATCAGAATAAAAATCCATAAGATTGTCCATAAGTAATTGATTTTGAGTATTAATAGTAGAAATTCTATTCATCTAATCTATTTTTATAGTAATAAATTATAGTGTTTCTATATAGTTTATATAAAAAATTGATTAGAATGAATATATAAACTAGATATAAATTAAAATAATAAGTATGGATTTTACCCAGAATAAGTTAACAAAGTCAGAATGGGATTCTTTGGAATTACCAGTATCTTCTGAAGAATTAAAGATTTTACGATTAATCGTAGAAGGTTATGAAAATATAAATATAAAGCAAAATGATACTAAGTCACTAAATGGTTTCATTCAATTTGAACAGAGTGATGAATTAGATTATTTTCTGTATAAAAAGTATTTTGAAGTGATAATAAATAAACAAATAAAAAAATATGGAAAAGGAACAGGATTAGATGAAGATAGCGAAAAGTTTGAAGGAAAGATTCGTCGTTTAAAGAGTTCCGAAACAACTCGATTAGAAATAATAGACGGTAATATTCAACAAAACAAAGAAAAGATATTTGAATATGTTTTAATAGAACTATTTAATGAATTATTAAAAAGTTTGTATAAAAAAAGGAATTTTGGATTTTATCTGTATACGATAATTCAAATCCAAAAAGGAACGATATCAAGTATAAATAAATATGTTTTACAAAAAATAAATAAATTAGTGGAATACGGAATGAGAACAACAAAAATAATAGATATAATAAATAATGCTTATGAATTTATTGAAAAGAATAATTATTTGTTAAAGTATGAAGATAAAGAATTATTTCATCATCAAAAGGAATTATTTAATTTGATAAAGGAGAAGGAAGAAGGAGAATATAAGGAACAATTAATCTTATATACAGCACCAACAGGAACGGGAAAAACGTTATCACCGCTGGGAATGTCAAATAATCGTCGTATAATCTTTGTTTGTGTGGCTCGTCATATCGGGTTAGCATTAGCAAAGGCAGCAATAAATGTGAATAAGAAGGTAGCATTTGCGTTTGGTTGTGAAACAGCATCAGATATAAGGTTGCATTATTTTGCTGCAAAGAATTATACGGTAAATAATCGTTCAGGTGGAATTTGGAAGGTAGATAATAGTGTAGGTGATAACGTAGAAATAATGATATGTGATGTTCAATCATATCTAGTTTCGATGCATTATATGATGTCATTTAATGATAAGAATAATATAGTAACATATTGGGATGAACCAACAATAACATTAGATTATGAGGAACACAGTATTCATGAATTAATAAGTAAAAATTGGAAAGAAAACCAAATACCAACGGTAGTATTGTCTTGTGCGACTCTTCCCGAAATGGATGAAATAAGTGAAGTATTAGATGATTATCGTGGAAGATTTGGAGGAAGGATATCTCGTATAACAAGTTCAGATTGTAAGAAATCAATAAGTATGTTGAATAGTAAAGGATATTGTGTATTACCTCACTATTTATACGAGAATTATGAAGATATGATACGAAGTGTGAATAACATAAAGAAAAATAAAACGATTTTAAGATATTTTGATTTGCGAGAAATCATAAGATTTTTAGTTTATATCAATAATGATGACTTATTAGATGATGAATATACGATGAGTGAATATTTTGAAAGAGATATAAAAAATATAACGATGAATAGTCTAAAAGAATACTATTTAGAAGCTTTATGTAATTTGGAAGTGGGAGATTGGGAAGATTTATATAAATATATGATAAAAACCCGTGAATACAGATATAGTGAAACTCGAACTAATTTACGTAAGAGTCAAAGTTTAGAATTAAAGAAAGAGAATGATATGGGTAAGGAAATCTCAAGAACAAAAAGTGTAGGATATAACATGAATAATGTAGAAACGAGTAAAAAACAAGTAGGAAGTTCAGGAATATTAATAACAACAGAAGATGCGTATACATTAACAGATGGACCAACGATCTTTTTGGCAGATAATGTAGATAGTATAGGTAAGTTTTATATAAAACAATCAAATATCACACCACGTGCTTTAAATAATATAATGGAAGGAATAGAAAAGAATGATGAATTACTGGAAAAGATAGAAAAGTTGGAGAGAGAGATAGTTGCAAAAGAAGAGAAAGCAAGTTTAAATGATGATAGTAAGAAAGTATCAGAAACGGGTCGATTATCGCGTGAGTGTCAAGAATGGCAAAAAGAAATAAATAAATTAAAGGGACAGATACGTTCAGTTTCATTAAGTGCGATGTATCAACCGAATACGGTGCCTCATCAAGAGCTTTGGACACCGAATGGAGAAGTAAGAACAAATGCTTTTGTGGGTAATATAAGTGAAGAAATGACAAAAGAAATAATGATGTTAAATATTGAGGTATATTTAAAGGTGTTATTGTTATTAGGAATAGGTATGTTTTTGAATAATCCAAATAAAGACTATATGGAAATAATGAAAAAATTGGCGGTAGAACAAAAGTTGTATATGATAATAGCATCAACGGATTATATTTATGGAACAAATTATCAGTTTTGTCATGGATTTATAGGTAAGGATTTGAGTAATATGACTCAGCAAAAGATTCTTCAATCGATGGGTCGTGTCGGTCGTAATAAGATTCAACAAGAATATACGATCCGTTTTCGAGATGATAATATGATAAAAAAGATATTAGAACCAGATACTAATAATATAGAAGTAATGAATTTTAATAGGTTATTTGTAAGTTAATATAATTTATAATAATAATAGTATTTATTATAAATTTATAAAGCATTTTTATAGTCAACGACATAAGGATTCTTTTTTAATGAACTCATAATATCAGGGTTATTACGATCACTATTAATTTGAGAATATAAAGAATTATCCGTTCCTGCGAGTTGACCCATAGTAGAAATTTCAGGAGATTTATATGGCATATTACCGGAAATAGGTCTAGTATTTTTCATAAGTTCATCTCTATTGTTTTGTTTCATATTAATATTAGCACTATTTAATTTAATATTACCTTTAGTTAATCTGCCATCAATAGTGCTAGATTTAATATCATTATTTCTTTGATTATATTCAGCATTAAATGATTTCATCTTACGTGTTCCAGCAGTAGCACCGGAAGCACCAGTATAAGAAACAGTAGTGTCTTGTCTATTAGTATCATAAGCTTGATGTTCAGTAACGTAGTAAGCACCTCCATTTTGGTTAGCATCAACATTTAAGTGATTTTTGGAAATTTCAGTAGTCTCACGAATAGTAGTATTAGGTCTATCTGCGGGATTGAAAATATATGATTGAGGAACAGAAGTTCCGGGATTTTGATAAGGTCTTAAAGAACCAACAGCATTTTCTTTTCTCGAAGGACGTAAAACATCTAATAAAGGAGCAACAGCAGCACCGATACCATTTCTAACAGCACCGAAATAACTTTCTTGTTTATTTTGAGTTCTATTATTAGGATATGCCTTTTTTGATTTAATACCATAATCAGATTCAGTAGGATTATATTGACCTTGTGCGTTAGCAACACCAATAGGAACAGGTCCTAAGTGAACATTATGCGAAGGCATATATTCTCCTTCAACGTATGTATTAGGATTATTTGATCCAGCAGCACCGGTATATGAAGCTGAAGTGGTGGCACGATTAACATCACGTTGAACAGGAATAGCGTGTAACATTTGTCCTTTAGAAGCACCGGTAGTAGTAAATAATCTTCCAATATCATTTCTATCATTTTTACCATTCATACTACGTTTATCTAATTCGAAAGCAGTATCAGGTTTATGTTGTTCCCATTTACCCATTTGTTGAGCGGTAGGAGCATTACCACTTCCAGCACCAGCACCGGAATAAGCAGGTCCTTCACGTCCTAAAAGAACGTGTCCAGAAGATTTCGGGTTAGAAGTAACACGTAAATCATCAGCAGTTTTAGGTAACCAACTATCACGTGACATCATACCTGAGTTAAATCCATCAGAACCAGCATTAGTATAACCAAGACCAAGACCAGGTGCTACAGATTCAGTTTTAAAAGGTTTAACATTAGCCATTCTAGAACTAGGATTAACACGAGATTGATAAAAATCATTCATATTAGGTGCTCCATTAGCAAGATCGCTATTATCACTAGGTGTAAATAAAGGAGCAGATTCTTTTTTATTATTATGTTGTGAACCAGAACCGGTGTAATTATCTAATACACTTTCATAAGAGTTAGCAGATGCGCCTCCAGAAGAGGATTTAGCACCGAAATAAGGAACCATATTGTTATGTTTATAATAGGATGTATTAACTTTTTCTCCGGTAAGAGAAAAAAATTCAGGTTGTTCATTAGTGTTAACTTCCCCTTTACCGTATTTATTAGTTTCCATGTTTGCATCAAAAAATTTATCGGTATAAACACCATTTTGCTCAATTTTATTAACATTAGACAAAGCAGATGTTCTATCCTCTACTGCTGATTCAATAGGGTATTCATTAGGATAATTTTTATTAGGAATATCAACGTTAGGTAAATTGGAGCGGTTTGCGAAATTTTCTTCATTATTATTGGATTGTTTATTAACAAGATACATTAATCCAAGAGCAATTCCAGGTATAGCAACTTCCATCTTATATTATATAATTATATTAAAGACTTATATAATATTTTATTAAATGATTATTTTATTATTTTTATTTATTTAATAAAGAACCATAGCATTCAAAATTATTATCACCGATACACATAGTATTTCCTGTTAAATAGAATCTTTGTTCTCCGATGATAGGAACTTTTGTAATATGATTATCTTTTTCTAAAATTCTACTTTGTAAATTATTAGCAAAAGGAGCTTCTAAACCATTTTGAGGATTTAAGAAAGGTTGTTCCCAACGATTTAACTCTAAATCTTTATAAGACCATGCGGGATGACTAGCTCTCGATTCTTCAACAAAAGGTTGAGTATTCTTATAGAAATTTTTGTTACTTTTAGTAGCGTATTCGGTATGAATATTATGTTTAATATTATCTTTATTATTACGTCTGGTAAGACCTTTTAAATCACTTTCTAAATTAACAGGGTTAGTTTGAAAATTAGCACCCCATTTTTGTAATCTAATATGTGAATCTTCAATAAATGGTGCGTGAACACCAGGACCAGGAGTATTTAACATGTATCTTCCTGCGAAACTACTTTCATCAATTTGTTTTTTTATTCTATTAGGATCATCATGAAATCGTGTGAAAGACATATAAAGTATTTGAATTAATATATTATAACCCGAAAAAAAAAAGATTTAATATAAATAAAAATATAAACAAGTTTTATATATAAATATAATGAGTATTCCTAAATTATGCCTGAATATGATAGTAAAAAACGAAAGTAAAATAATAGTTAGGTTATTAGATAGTGTAATAGATCTAATAGATGGTTATTGTATATGTGATACAGGAAGTTCAGATAATACAATATCAATAATAGAAGAGTATTTTCGAGATAAAAATAAGGAAGGGAAAGTGTTTCAGGAAGCATTTCAAAATTTTGGTTATAATAGAACGGTAGCATTACGTGAATGTTATAACATGGGAAATATGGATTATATATTATTATTAGATGCTGATATGAAATTAATTATAAATATTCCAGATGTATTATCATTTAAAAAATCGTTAACAAAGTATGCTTATTATATAACACAAGGAAATAATTCATTTTATAATACAAATATAAGGATAGTTCGTAATAATATAAATAATATTTATTGGGGTGTAACACATGAATATTTAAAAATACCTATAAATAGTGAAGAAGGAATAATAAAAAAAGAAGAATTGTTTATAAATGATATAGGAGATGGAGGTAGTAAAGAAAATAAATTTATTCGCGATGTAAAATTATTAGAGAAAGGATTAAAAGAAGAAAAAGATAATCCTCGTTATTTATTCTACTTAGCAAATAGTTACAGAGATTTGGGTAAATATAAAGAAGCAATAGTAATATATAAGAAGCGTATAAGTGTGAAAGGTTGGATAGAAGAATTATGGCATTCTTATTATTCAATAGGAAATTGTTATTTAATTTTGAAAGATACAGATATGGCAATATCATTTTGGTTGCAAGCGTATGAGATAATACCAGAACGCATAGAGAATTTGTATAAAATTGTTTCAACATATCGAATAAATAAACAATATAAATTAGCTTATGAATTTTATAAAATAGCAAAAAAAGTATTAATAGATAATGTAAGTAATAATGCCAATTGTAATCACTTATTTTTAGAAAATGATATATACAATTATAAGTTAGATATAGAGTTATTAATAATAGGTTATTATGTAAAATTTGATACGAATAAATTAAATGAAATGAGTATGTTATTATTAAATCGAACATATGGGATAGATATGCCTATGTATTATAACATACTGCAAAATTATAAATATTATGCTCCGAAACTAAAAATAAATAGTAATTCACATAACGAAGAATTAATAAGTGAATTATTAACTGTGGGTAAATATCATAATAGTAGTAATATTTTACATGAAATAGAAGATATGTATGAAAGTACTCCATCATTAGTTCGAGTAAATGATAGACAAATATTAGTATGTAAACGTTATATAAATTATAAAATAGATGATAAGGGTGAATATATAAATAAAAGTAATATAATAACAAAAAATATATTAGGTTCATTAGTGTTTGAAAATAATAAATGGAAATTAATAAAGGAAGAATATTTTGATTATGATAAAACACAAGATGGAAAGTATATAGGTGTAGAAGATGTGAAATTATTTTATAATAATGTAGTTAAATATAGTGGAAATCGTGTAACAAAAAAAGGAGAATTTAGTGTAGAATATGGTAAATATGATATAAATAATAATAAGAATATAGAAAATAAAGTATTAAAAATAGAACAACAAGCAGCATATGAAAAGAATTGGGTATTATTTATAAATAATAAACAAGAGGAATATTTTATTTATAAATGGGGTCCGTTGACAATATGTAAGAAAGGTAATGATGAAGAAATAACAATAAAAAAGAAGAAAGAAATGCCAAATTTATTTAATAAATTACGTGGTTCAACAAATGGAATAACAATAGGAGATGAGATATGGTTTATATGTCATTATGTAAGTTATGAAGAAAGAAGATATTATTATCATATGATAGTAGTATTAGATAATAGAACATTAAGTTTAAAACGATATACAAAAATGTTTACATTTTCAGGTAATCCAGTAGAATACACTTTAGGTTTTATTTATTTTGAAGAATTAAAAACTTTTGTAATAGGATATAGTGTAAATGATAATAAAACTCATTATTTAAGTATAAATAAAGAAGAAATAGATAAATTATTTATACAATAATATATATGTCAAATTTTTTGTTTCCATTAAGACAAATAAAACCAATAAAAAAGGAACCGAGTAAAATAATAAATCAAATCCACACCTTTGGAGATAGTCATAGTAATTTTGGTTGGGATAATAGTATATTAAAACATTATGTAAATTCAATACTATGTTATTCTTTTGGTAAAGAACCATTAAAGAGATGCGATATAAGAAAATATGGTTTAAAAAATGATGATATAATAATATTTTGTTTTGGAGAGATTGATTGTAGATGTCATATTCATAAACATATTACAAGTGAAAAAAGTTACAAAAATATAATAGATGATATTATAAAAAATTATATAGCTGGTATAAAATTAGTAACAGATATAAGTAATTTACGTTTCAAATATATTTGTATTTATAATGTATTACCTCCAATAACAAAAGCGGATACACCAGGTTCAGCACAATATCCTTATTTAGGAACAGATGAAGAAAGAAAACAATATGTTTTATACTTTAATGAATGTTTAAAAGAAAAATGTAAAGATAATAATTGGGTATTTTTTGATGTTTATAATGATTATAAAGATGCGAATGGATTTTTAAATAAAGAATTAAGTGATGGTATAGTTCATGTAAAAGATGGAAAATATATAAGAAATTTTATTCAAGATAATCTTCAGTAATATTATCGTCAGCATTATTATCAGCAGTTTTACACATACCAAATGTTTTTCTGTGTAATTTTGTAATACCATAATTTTGTATGCCTTCTCTATGTTTAGCAGTGCAGTAACCAACATTTTTAATTAAACCATAATGTTGTTCTAAGAAAGGATATTTGTCACATAAATCAGCAACATATTTATCTCTGGCAGTTTTTGCTAATATACTAGCAGCAGCAATACCCATATATGTAGCATCTCCTTTTTCAACAGTAGTAAATGGTAATTCAATAAGAGATTCAGTATTATCATCAAAAATTCTGTATGGTTTAAAATAATTACCATCAATAATTGCTGCGAAATCATTAATATTATTATTAGTGTTAGTAATATTATTAATTTTAATAATTGTTTCTTTAATACAAGTGTGCATACCTTTCATAACTGCTTGTAAAATATTAATTTCATCTATAATTTTTGGTTCTTCATAAGCTATGTGCCATGTAAGAGCATTTTCTTTGATATATTCGGCAACTTCATTTAATTTTTTTTTTGATGAAAATTTTTTACTATCTTTGATATTTGTTCCATTAAATAATTCAGGTTCTTTAGGTATAACTACACAAGCAACATATACTCTTCCAAACATACAACCTCTACCCACTTCATCTATTGATAATTCAAACGGTACAGACGAATCATAAAATTTTTCTAGAATAACAGGTGGATTTTTAATAGGCATTATGAATATTATTTAATTTATTATATTAAAATGAAATCAATTTTTTATACTTATACTTTATATTTATAATGAAATTTTCTTCCACTATAATATTTTTAGTATTATTAATCCTTTTAGTAATAGTGTCATTATTATGCAAACGATTTATGTCACAAGAAGGATTTATAAGTTTTCAACACGATGCGGGAGCATTAGATACAATTACTTTCCCTATATATTCTAGCACTCGTAAAGTTTATAAACTATACGATAATGTATTTTTTGATAATCAAAATGGTAATTTAATTGAAGTAGATGGGAAAGCAGCTATAGAAAATACTGATGAACAAGGAAATATGGAAGTAGATCAAATAGGTTCTAGTATTAACAAAATTCATGTAGTTCCTAGAATAGGTAATAGTTTTAAAACTTATGAGATAACCGCACCTAATTCTCAATTAGCATTAGGTGATGTTAGTAATGATATGCGTAATTCATTTGGAGCAAAAGTATATGAAACACAAGGATCAAATACAGATAAATATACTATTTTTTATATTGGATGGTTAGATAATACATATTTTCATATAATTAAGAATAATGATTTAAAAAATATATCTACTTTTTCATTTACCAATAATACAACAGGACAAAATTTTAGTTATGATGAAACATCCCTTTTCCCTAGTTTCGATGGAGAAGTAACTGAAGGAACTTGGAATGATACAACAAATGTAAAAAGAAGAGTAAAAAATGCTTCTAACTTTCTTAAATATTTACCAGCTGGAAAAGAAAGTGTAGAAAAATGTAAAGAAGTAGTATTAGCAGATAATACAGAAATGTATGGCATGTTTTATAAAGGTACTGACGAGAAAAAATGTGCTTTAGTAAAACAAGGTGCTGAGTTTTAATATAGACCTAGTATGCCAAATGGGTTTACTTTATCTCAATATACTCCCGGAGAAGAGGTTGGCAATAATAATAGCGATGGTAATGATGCCAATAATAATACAAATGTAATTGAACCTTTATATAATTCTCAGCGTGAAGTATATCAAATTAGTAAATTTGTTAAATATGATCCTAAAAATGGTAGTATTTTAATTCAAAAAGGAACAGGTGATAACAAAAAGATTAAAGTATACGATCGTGCTGGAAGTGCTCCTGAAGAATTAAGTCGTATTTCTAATAATGAAGAGACTTCACACGGTGATAATGATAGATTAGTAAATAAGTCTTTTAGTCCTAGAATATTAGAGGATTCTGAAGGTGAAAATATGATATTATATATACCAAATGGATTATATACAGTAGTTCTTTTAATTGGAAAGAAAGGTGATGGTGAGGATGATGGTTTACAAATAACAAATGTATGTCGTTTCACTAAATTTGGTATAGATACTGGAGACAATACAGTTAATCAAAATGATGATGGTGAAGCAGGAGATGCTTATGACCAATCATATGATGAATATGAACAAAATAAAGCAGCTCGTCAAATGGATGATTACATATTAAAGACACAAATAGTTCCACCTGTATGTCCAGCATGCCCAGTTTGCCCCAATTTTAACAGCGGTGCTTATGGTAGCACTAATGGTAAAGGAGGTAAAGGAACAGAAGATGATAATGGAAATAGTTTAGTAGATGGTGATTCAATTAGAGATGCTGCTGTAGGAGCAGCACAAACATTAGGTGATGCTGGTGAAGCAACTATGGATGCTGTGGGAAAAACTGGAAAAGCAGCAGCAAATGCTGCCGGTGATATAGTAGGTGAAGCAGGTGAAGCGGCAGGTGAAGCAATTAGTAAAGTAGGTGATGCTGCTGGCAAAACTGCTAGTAATGTAGGTGATGCTGCGGGTGAAGCCGTAGGTAATGTAGGTGATGCCGCATTAAATACTGCTGAAAAATTAGGAGATAAAGCAGGAGGATTAGCAGTAAAAGCAGGTAAAGGAGCATTAAGTGCTGCTGGTGAGTTAGGTAAAGATGCGGTTGGTGCTGCTCGTGAGGTTGGCGGAGAATTAGGAGGAGCAATTGGAAGTGCTGCGGGAAGTATTGGAGGAGCGTTAGGAGGTATGATTGGTAGTGGTGGTGCTTCTGGTGGTGCTTCTGTCGGTGCTTCTGGCGGTGCTGGCGGTGCTGCTGGCGGTGCTGCTGGCGGTGCTGCTGGCGGTGCTGCTG
>MDSZ01137142.1_pt1 | contig 10936 bp, 11 predicted proteins | sample 811201 | NCBI WGS metagenome assembly MDSZ01 (sample SAMN05326647, study PRJNA326480) | marine metagenome | isolation source: seawater | place: Indian Ocean: North | collected 2010 | reverse complement strand
TGCACCAATTTTTTATTTGGATGGCCCAAAAATATTATACAATTTTGAAAGTGTTTATTATTTTCATTCTTTTGGATCATTATATAATGATCTGAATTTCCAAATTTCACCAAGGGCAAATATAGGGGACACAGGTCATGGCTTTGCAGATATATCAAGAAACATCTTGGAATTTTTCGGACTAAATAAAAATCTTGATAATGTTAGACTTATTACAAAGATATACGCTGCTTTATCATTAATATTTTTTTTCATAATTATTAAAAAATATACTAATAAAATTAGTGCACTATTGAGTATTTCTCTTATCGCTTCAAACCCATTATTTTATTTTTACTCAAACACAATGACAATTATGATGGTTTCTTTCTTAGGTTTGACTATTTTAATATTATCTTTAATAAATCTTGAGGAAGACTATTCTAGTAAAACTAATTGGATTTTATTTATAATATCACTAATTCTAATTTCTCTTCATTATGGAGTAGGTAGAATAGTTGGTTTTTTATTAATTTCATATTTTGCATTTAGATTCTTGATTAATAATTTTAAAAAGAAAGATTTTAAAATGAAACTTAAATTGATTTTTAAAAATTTTTCAATTTCATTTTTGATATTTTTAATTTTATTAGCACTTCTTAACTATAAAAATATTTATTATTTTATAAAGTTTGATGAATTTTTGTTTCCAAAATCTGCTGAGGGAGTTTTTATGTCTATTTATAAAGAATATACAGCAAGTTTATTACAAACTTTAATAGTAAACATAAAAACAGTTATTGGAAGTATTTCAGGTGGTTTTTTTTATAAAGAGATATTTGGATCTGATGTTTATCATTTATTACTAAATATTAGATATCCAATTACCAATATATTTATATTTATTATTTTACTTTTAAGTGTAATCCTAATTTTTAAAAGTAGGGAGAATAAAAATCTTTTGAATTTCTATATTTTATTTTTCATATTTTGTTTCCCACTTTTATTTTCTTTAGTTTTTAACGATAAATTAGAAAATTACAAAGAAGGCTTTACTACCTTAAGCGAGTTTAGAATGTTTTTTTTATTAATTCCAATTTATTTAATTGTTTCATTCTGTATTTTTTTTGTTTCAGTAAAAATAACAAAGTGGAAAAAATTAATTAATTTTATCTTAGTAGCATTTGTTTTCATTGTTTATTTTTCTAATATTTTAAAGATAAATAATGCAAATAATTTTTTAAAATCTCAGATATCTGATCACCATTTTGGTGTTACCACAAAGGACATTATTAAAGCATGGAATTTAGAAACAGAAGTTAATAAAAAAGAAAAAGCCTCATATGTGATGCAGCATTTAAATTATCACATTTTAGCAGACGAAATTAAAAATAAATGCAATATACTAAGTGATGAAAAACAATATTGTGTGGTTAAAATTAAATCAAACAGTATTAAAAGTAATTTGCTAGGATTAGGAGGATTAAGTTATATAAATAATTATAATTATCACAATGTTTTTTTAAATTTATATTTATCAGAAAAAAAATTATCTAACTCTTGGGTTCAAGTTGTAAACAACGATAACAAAAATCAAATATTAGGTTTAAGCTTTGGAAAGAACAGAATATTTTCTGCTAAAACTCATTTAGAAAACAATGAAATTGAATATAAAAACTTAAAAAATTTAAATTTCATTCTTAGAAACTTTGATAAAGATATTGGAAGAGTCATTATAACAACAACCAATTCTGAATTAAAATACGTTAAAAAATTTTTAGAAAAAATTAAAGCCGAGTATTATTTACTAGAAATTTAAATGTTTGAGAATTTTAATAATATATTTTTTAAACTTAGTAAAAAAAAAAGAATAATTTATTTTTTGTCTGTTTTAACTATCTCTATTTTAGAGTTTCTGGGATTAGGCTTTTTTTTACCTGTAATTTTAAGTATTTTAGACATTAGTTTTCTGAATACTATAATTGAAGAGTATGATTTAAGTTATTTATCTAAACTTAGTTATAAAGAAACTATTACTTTTTTTCTTTTTTTATTACTAGGATTTTATTTTTTTAAATCTTTAATTTCTACATTTCTGAAAAAAAAGGTATTAGATACATTAGCTGAATTTGAACTAGATTTATCAAAAAAACTTTTTAATAATTTCGTTAAAAAAGATTTAAAGTTCCATATAATAAATAATTCAGCTGAGTTAATTAGAGACATTCAAATGATTTCAACAATAAAAGGTGTTCTCAAAGAATATTTTACCATTTTCACAGAAATTTTATTATTGTTTGCAATTGTTATCGCGTTATTCTTTTTTTACTCTGCTGACATTTTAATTGTATTTTCATTTGTATTATTTTTTTATTTAATGTTTTTCATTGTTCCAAAAAAGAAATTAGAAAATATTGGTTATTCAAGAATGGTTGCTGATGGGAAATCAGTAAAGGATTTAAAAGACTCTTTCTTTGCGATAAAGTTACTTAGGCTTCATAATATAGAAGATTTTTTTGTAGAAAAATTTGCAAAATCAAAAAAAATTGCAGCGTATACTGACTCTAAAAGACAATTTATAAATATTTTACCCGGAATTTGGATTGAAATGGTATTTATACTATCTGTAATAATTATTATTTTATTCACCATAAATTATAACATTTTAAATCAAAAAGAATTATTAGTTAAATTAGGAATTTTTTCAGTTATTTTTTTTAGAACTCTTCCCTCACTAAGTAGAATTATTGCATCGCTTCAATTTATTAAATATGCACAAAAGTTTGTAGAAAGATATTCCGAAATTGAAAATCGAAAAGATTCAAATGATGTAACCCAAAGTACAGACATTAATAATAGAAAAATACCAATTTACGACTTTGATCAAATATTAATTGAAAATTTAAACTTTAATCATAAGGACTCTGAAGTAAAATTGCTTAATAATGTTAATATTGAAATTTACAAGGGTCAATTAATTGAAATTGTGGGTGCAAGTGGATCTGGAAAATCTACACTGTTAAATTTAATTTTAGGATTGCTCAAACCAATTAATGGTAAAATTTATTTTGATAATAAGAAAATATTCTCTACAGATTTACAATGGAAAAACTACTTTAGTTTTGTTCCACAAGAATCTATTATCATAGATGAAACAATCGCAAATAATATAGCAATCGGTGTCAGAGATACAAAAATAGATAACAATAAATTATCTTATTCTATGAAAGCCTCTGGTTTAAATAAATTTTTGGACAAATCACTAAATTATAATCTTGGTGAGAGTGGTTCCCGTTTATCAGGGGGTGAGAATCAAAGAATTGGAATTTCAAGGGCAATTTATAGAGATACCCCAATTATTGTGATGGATGAACCCACTGCATCTTTAGATCAGAGGAACCAAGATAAAATTGTAGAAACAATTAACCACATAAAAAATCACCAAAAGAAAACCATAATAATTGTTTCTCACAAAAAATTAAATGGATTACAAATAGATAAAACTTATAATATAAGCAACGGTATTGTGAGTGAATTAAAAACAAATTTAAAATAATTATAATGAAAAAACTTAATATTATCTCGCCTGTATATAATGAAGAAAAAAATGTAGGAAATCTGATAGAAAAATTATTGTCAGTTGAGAAAAAAATTCAAGATAAATTCAATTTACAAACAAACATCATTCTAGTTAACGATGGAAGTAGCGATGATAGTTTGAATATAATTGAAAAATATGAAAAAAAACATCATCAAATTAAGAGCCTTCACCTTACAAAAAATTTTGGTCATCAAACCGCAATATTCGCAGGTTTATCAGAATTTACCGCAGATTTTTACATTGCCATTGACTCTGATCTTCAACAAGATCCTGAAAATATTATTCTAATGCTCCAAACATTGTTTTCTACAAATTGTCAAATAATACAAATGAAAAAAAAATATTTTAATCATGAGAATAAGATTAAATCTCTATTTTCAAAATTTTTTTACTCAATATTTTTGAAACTTACAAATATAGATATTAAGCAGGGATCTTCGGATTTTTATCTTATTGATAATGTTGTAAGAAATTCTATCATAAAATCAAAATTCTCAGGTCATTTTTTGAGAGGTTTTATTCACTGGACAGGTTATTCAAAGGCATTTATTGAATATACGCCCCAAAAAAGACCTGAAGGTAAAAGTAAGTACAATTTTTTAAGACAATTAGAATTTGCTCTAACAGGTTTATATTTTTATTCTTCAAAAATACCTGTTTATATTTTTATATTAGCTTTAACCATAGGTGTTTTATGTTTAATATATTTTATTTACATTTTAACAGAATTCTTTATTTTCGGAATTACCACTCCCGGATGGGCTTCAAATACAATTATAATTTTATTTTTTGGTTCAATAAATATATTTTTTAATTCAATTATGATCTTATTAATATTTAAAATATTTAATACTGTTGGAAATAAGCCAACATATCTTAAAAAAGAAAAAGAAAAAAAAGATACTAAAGATAATCAAAATACTTAAAAGGTATTAATGAATAATATCCTCAAAAATAAAACAATATTGGTTACTGGCGGAACAGGTTCTTTTGGAAAGCAATTTATTAAAATTTTAATTAAATCTTGTGACCCCAAAAAAATAATAATTTTTAGTAGAGACGAATTAAAACAATACGAAATGCAATTAAAACCAATCTATAATTCGAAAAAAATTAGATATCTAATTGGTGATGTTAGGGAGCTTGAAAGATTAAAATTTGCAATGAGAAATGTTGATATAGTTGTTCATGCTGCTGCCTTAAAGCAAGTCCCAACTTCTGAGTATAATCCTTTTGAGGTTGTTAAAACTAATGTGATAGGTGCACAAAATGTTATAGAGGCATCATACCATTGTAACGTTGAGAGAGTAATAGCCTTAAGTACCGATAAGGCTGCATCACCGATAAATTTATATGGAGCTACAAAACTTACATCTGACAAATTATTTGTAGCAGCTAATAATTACAGAGGAAATCACAAAACAAAGTTTAGTGTAGTTAGATATGGGAATGTTATGAATAGTAGAGGCTCAGTTCTTCCGTTGTTTTTAGAACAATCAAAAAATCAAAATTATTTTACCATTACGAATAAGGATATGACTAGATTTAATATTTCTTTAGATGAGGGTGTTAAATTTGTTTTAAACTCACTTAATAAAATGATGGGCGGTGAAATTTTTGTACCTAAAATTCCCTCTTTTAAAATTACCGATTTAGCTGATGCTATTAACCCAAAACTAAAAAAAAAGATTATCGGAGTAAGACCAGGTGAAAAAATACATGAAGAGATGATTACATCCTCCGATTCTTTTAATACAGCTGAGTTTAAAAATTATTTTTTAATTTATCCTCAGTCTAATTTTAGTGATTGGAATTTAAAAGAATATATTAATAAGAATAAAGAAAAAAATTTCAACAAAGTAAAAATAGGATTTACATATAATAGTAAAACAAATAAAGATTTTCTTTCTGTCTTAAAGATCAAACAAATTATTAAAAGTTTAATTAATGATTAATTACGGAAATCATTTCATAGATAAAAGCGATATTAGTTCAGTAGTTAAAGCAATGAAAGGCAAAAAACTAACCCAAGGTATTTACGTTGAAAAGTTTGAAGAAGCCATAAGAAAAAAATTTGATGCAAAGTATTGTTGTGCAGTTTCAAGTGGTACAGCCGCATTACACTTATCCTGCCTTGCTCTTAACCTAGAGAAAAAAAATGTAATTACAACTCCTAATACATTTCTTGCATCCGCTAATTCTATTTTATATTCAGGAGCAAAAATAGACTTTGTTGATATTAATGAGAAAACTTTTAATATTGATGTCAATAAATTAGAAATTAAAATAAAAAATTATAAAAAAAATAAAAAAAAAATTGCAGCTGTAATAGCAACAGATTATGCAGGCCTCCCATGTGATTGGAGCTCACTTAAAAAAATATCAAAAAAATATAATTTTCAACTTATCAATGATAATTGCCATGCTATGGGAGCTAAATTAAATGGCAAAGAGTATGCTTTAAGATATGCAGACATAGCTACTCACAGTTACCATCCTGTAAAGAATTTTACTACAGGAGAAGGTGGTGCAATCTTAACAAATAATAAAAAAATCTTTGAGAGAGTGAAAAGTTTGAGAAATCATGGTCTAGAAAAAATAAAAAATAATAATGAACTTTGGCCATTCAGAATGAGACGTTTAGGGTTCAATTATAGAATCACTGATATACAATGTGCTTTAGGTTTGTCCCAATTGAAAAAGTTAGGAAAATTTCTAAATAGAAGAAAACAAATTGCTAACATTTACGATAAAGAACTTAAAAAAATCAATTGTTTGACTTTACAATCAAAAATTAGAAATTACCAAAATGCATACCATATTTACCCAGTCAAAATAGATTTTAAAAAAGCTAAAATATCAAAAAGAAAATTAATTAAGATTTTTAAAAGTAAAAATATATTTCCTCAAATTCATTATTTTCCAATACACTTGCAACCATACTATAAAAAAAACTTTAAATTTTCAAAAGGTGACTATCCTGTAGCTGAAAAGTATTTTGAATCAACTTTGTCTTTACCAATTTTTTATTCCTTAAAAAATATAGAAATATATAAAATAATTAATATTTTGAAGCAAAAACTAAATGGATAAACCCAAAGAAAGAATTGTTCTTCAAGCAAGAACTAATTCTAAAAGACTCTACGGTAAAGTTTTATTACCAATAAAAAAATATCCTCTTGTGATTTTGTGTTCAAAGAGATTAGAAAATAAAAAAAGACCCCTAACAGTTGCAATACCAAAGGGAAAAAAAGATAATAAACTTTTTAATATTCTAAAACGTAATAAGATAAAAGTTTACAGAGGAAGTTTAAGGAATGTTTATAAAAGATATTTAGATACTACTAGAAATTTAAATGACGAAGATATAATTATCAGAGTAACCTCCGATAATCCTTTTGTTGATAAATATTTTGTTGATCAGGTAATGAAAATTTTTCATTCTTATAAATTGGATTACTTAGATACTCACCAAACTTTTAAACTACCTTATGGTCTTGCCCTACAAGTATTTAAATTAAAAATGCTAAGAAAATTTAAAAAAACAAAGTTATCTAATTATGATAAAGAACATGTCATATCTATTTTATCAAAAGCTAAAATAAATAAGAAACTTAAAATTAGCAAACTTATAAAGTTCCCAAGTTCTTACTTTAAAAAAAATTTAACCATAGATACTAAGCAAGATTATTTAAGAGTAAAAAATTTTTTCGACAAAACGGATGATCCTATCAATACTAGTTGGAATAAAATCCTTAGATAATTATGCAAAAAGTAGTTTTAGGAACAGCTCAATTTGGAATGAAATATGGTCTGAACAATAATAATATTTTTCGTTCGAAAAGTGTTGTAAATAAAGTTTTAAAGGAAGCTCTAAAAAATAAAATTTTTTATCTAGATTCCGCATTGGGTTACGGGGATGCACAAAAAAAAATTGGTTTATTTGATAAGAATAAAAAATTTAAAATAATTACTAAAATAGATAAAATTGGAAAAATAAAAAATTCTAAAATGAAAATTCATTTAAAAATTAAAATTTTGCAAATATTAAAGGATTTGAGAAGAGAATGTATTGATGTGTTATTAATACATAATTTCTCTGATTTAATTAAAAATAAGAAGAGCTTATTAAAAGCACTTAGTGAGTTTAAAAAAAAAAAACTCATTAAAAAGATTGGGATATCAGTTTATACTCCAGATCAAGCTATTTATTCACTAAAGTTTAATGAAATTAAATTTGTGCAAATTCCTTTTAATATACTTGATCAAAGATGGTTGAGTGGAAAATTCTTGTCATCCTTAAAAAAAAGAAAAGATGTAGAAATTCAAGCAAGAAGTATATTTTTACGTGGTCTAATTTTGAGTAAATATAAAAAATGGCCCAAAAAAATTAGTAATTCAAAAGATATGATTTCAAAAATAGATCAAATTATTAAAAAAATAAATACAAGAAATAAGCTAGAACTAAGCACATCTTATATAAGATCGTTCAAGTGGATTAATTATATAACTTTCGGAATAAATAGTTTGAATCAGTTTAGACAGGTTATAAAATATTTAAAAGGAAAAAAACTTAATTTTATTGAAAAAAAATTGATTAATAATTCTTTTAAAGGTTTAAACGAAAAAATCTTAATACCAACAAACTGGTAGATTATGTATTTTAAAAATAAAATATTTGTAGTAACTGGAGGAAATGGTTTTATAGGAGAGTCAACTACACACAATATCTTAAAATCAGGAGGCAAGGTTATTTGTATTGGAAGAAATAGAAATTCCGCTCAATTATTAATTAAAAAAAATTCAATAGACTTTAAAAAAAATTATTTTTTTATTAAAGCTGACATTACAAAAGAAAAAGATCTTAATAAAATTAGAAAAATAATTTACAAAAATTTCAATTACTTAAATGGAATAGTAAATAATGCTTACAGCGGAAAGACAGGTGCAATAGAGTTCTCGAAAAAGAAAAATTTTGAAAATGCTTTGAATATGAATTTGTTTTCACCTTTGAAAATATTATTTGATTTAAAAAAATTATTACTTAATGGAGAAAAAAAATTTAAAGAAGCATCATCTGTAGTGAATATAGCATCTATGTATGGATTAGTAAGCCCAGATACAAGAATTTATAAAAATAAAAAAGATTTTAATCCTATAGAATACGGAGCTTCAAAAGCGGCACTAATTCAAATGACAAAATATTTAGCTTGTAATTTTTCACCAAAAAAAATAAGAGTCAATTGTGTTTCTCTTGGGCCGTTTCCAAATAAGAAAGTAAATAAGTCTTTAAAAAAACAATTAATAAAAAAAGTTCCTTTAGGAAGATTGGGTAATGCAGATGAAGCCTCAAAACCAATAAAATTTTTATTATCTTCTGATGCATCGTTTATAAATGGTGCAAATGTTGTAGTGGATGGTGGATGGACATCATGGTGAAAAATTGGAAAATTTGGAACAAAAATTATAAAGTTGAGCAAAGAACTTTTGATAGATTAAAGGAAAATCTACCAGAAATGGAAAGTGCTAAACAGCTGAGGAAATTAATTCGAAAAGTTTATAAAAAAAAAATGATGATTTTAGATGTAGGTTGCGCAGCTGGACACTATTATAATTCTTTAAAAAAAATTGATAAAAATATTAACTATACTGGAATCGATGCTACTAAAAAATACATTAATTTTGCAAAAAAATTTTTTATTAAAAATAAAAACACTCAATTTTACTGTGAAGATATATATAATATTTCATCTAAGCATTTTAAGAAATTTGATATAACATTTTGTTGTAATTTACTTCTCCACCTGCCTTCAATAGAAATACCGTTGAAAAATCTCCTTAAATCAACAAAAAAATATTGTTTTGTTAGAACATTAGTAAGTTCCAACACTCATTTGAGTCAATATTTATATGACGATAAATTTAAAAACAAAAAGCCTATTAATTTTGCTTATCAAAATACTTATAGCTTTGAATACATAAAAAAAACTTTGAACAATTTAGGGAATTTTAAAATAAAATTTATTGGGGACGAGTTCAATAAAACTAATATTAACAAAGAATATAAAAAATTTAGGAAAAAACAAAGAGGAGCTACCAAAGTTTTCCAAAATAATATTCAAATTTCAGGGAGTAAAGTGTTTGAATGGAAATGGTTAAAAATAAGTATATGAAAAAGGATTATTTAAAAATAGTAAAAAAAGTAGAACATGCAAGATCTAAGAATAATAAAAATTGGATGGATTTGTTAAGATTAGCAGTAAGAAAAGCTCCAAAAGAAGCTCGTATTATCCTTAAAAAGATAAATAAAGAAGACAGGGCAATTTCAAAATTGCTATCAAAAATCAAATAATTTTGAAAAAAAATTTCAAACTAATTAATATTAATAGACAGGATATTCATATTTTATTTAAATGGAGAAATGAAATAAATACAAGGAGAAATTCAATTTCTTCAAAAAAAATTAAATTTATCCATCATGAACAATGGTTTGCAAAAAGACTTAAACAAAAACCACTATTTTTTTGGAAACTAAAATTTAATAACAATATAATTGGATTTATTAGATTAGATAAAAAAAATAGAGATTTTTATTTAAATTATTTAATTGATAAGAGTTTTAGAAATAAGGGATACGGATCAAATATTATAAGACAGATGCTTAAAAAAAGAGTTTTTAAAAAAAGAAAATTAAAAATTTTAGCAGTCTCAAAAAAACAAAATTTTAAATCAATCAAGGCTATCTTATCAAATAATTTTTATAAGATTTCAAAAAAAAATAATATTATTAGTTTTAAATATGAAAATAGGTAATAGAAAAATAGGTAAGGAACAAAAACCATTTTTAGTAGCTGAGTTGTCAGGTAATCATGGTGGCTCAATAAAAAAAGCTCTTAAACTAATAAAATTAGCAAAAGATGCTGGGGCAGATGCTGTAAAAATACAGACTTACACTCCCGAAGATATCACTTTGAATGTGAATAAAAATGATTTTATTATTAAAAATAAATTTAGTCCTTGGAACAAAAAAAATCTTTTTAAACTATATCAGAAGGCCCATACCCCAATGGACTGGCATAAAGATATCTTTCAATACGCACGTAAATTAAATATAATTTGTTTTACATCAGTATTTAATCAAAGAAGAATAGAATTCCTTGAAAAAATTGGGTGTCCTGCTTATAAAATCGCCTCGTTCGAAAACAATCACTATCCACTAATAAAATCAGTTATAAAAACAAATAAGCCCCTAATAGTTTCAACAGGAATGATGGGACTTAAGGAAATATCCCAACTTGTTAAATTTTTAAAAAAAAATAGAAAAAAAAAATTTAGCAATATTGAAATGTAGTAGTT
>MDSZ01121494.1_pt1 | contig 10936 bp, 9 predicted proteins | sample 811201 | NCBI WGS metagenome assembly MDSZ01 (sample SAMN05326647, study PRJNA326480) | marine metagenome | isolation source: seawater | place: Indian Ocean: North | collected 2010 | reverse complement strand
TTATTAATTGAGGGTGATCCAGATCTTGAATATTTAAGAGAAATAAATAATCGATATGGATCTAAAGAATTTTTAGTGCTCACTTATACACCACTTGAGGGAATGATCACCGACTCCTCAATTAATAATTTATTAAGTTTAAAATATAAAATTCAAAGTTTGGATTGGGTTCATAGTGTAATTACACTATTAGATGTTCCACTTCTAGATAATGCAGATATTCCACTTCAAGAAAGATTAAGAAACTTTAAAACCTTAAAAGATGAAAATGTTGATAGAGAAAGAGGTTTTAAGGAAATATTAAACAGTCCAGTCTTTAGAAATTTTGTTATTAGTGAAGATGGTAAAACAAGTGGAATAATAGTTAATATAAAAGAAAATATGCCACTTGAAGATATTGAAAAGAAAACGCGACAGGAAATTGATGATTATAAGGATAAGATAAAAAAACAAAACCATGAAAATATTTTAGAGATAAGAGATGTAATCAAAAGTTATAAAGATATTGGCAAAATATATCTTGGTGGCGTACCAATGATAGCAGATGATATGATGACTTTTATAAAAAGTGATATAATTATTTTTGGTTTAGGAGTTTTGTTATTTATAATTATAACTCTTTGGTTTGTATTTAGAAAACTTATTTGGATCATTGTTCCAATTAGCAGTTGTTTTTTTTCAGTTGTAATTATGATTGGATTATTGGGATTGATTGGTTGGAAGGTTACGGTGATTTCTTCTAACTTTATTGCTTTAATGTTAATTTTAACAATTGCTATGAATATTCATATGAGTACAAGATTTTTACAACTTAGTAAATTACACCCATCAAAAACTATTTTAGAAATTTTGAATTTAACTACTACAAAAATGTTTTGGCCAATTCTTTATACTGTACTAACAACTGTAATTGCTTTTTTATCTTTAATTTTTAGTGAAATTAAACCTATTATTGATTTTGGTTGGATGATGACTTTTGGATTGGTTACATCATTTATAATAACATTTACTTTACTTCCTACTTTATTAAATTTTACACCAACAAAAGATGTTTTTATTAAAAAAGATAAAGATTCTAGAATTACAAAAATTCTAAGTAATCTATCTATAAATTTCAAAACGCCTATTTTTGGAGTTACGGTTGTGATAATAATTATAAGTGTGATCGGGATCAGTAAGTTAGAGGTAGAAAATAGCTTTATAAATTATTTTAGTAAAAAAACTGAAATATACAAGGGTATGAAATTAATTGATGATCAACTTGGTGGAACTACACCTCTTGAAGTTATTATTAAATTTCCAGACAATAAAGATCAACAAAATTCAGATAATGACGATTTCGATGATTGGGAGAATGAAAATGAACAAGATGATGAAAAATATTGGTTTACAAAAGATAAAATTGATACAATCGCAAATGTTCATAATTATTTAGATAATCTTCCACAAATAGGAAAAGTATTATCTTTTTCATCTATTATTGATGTAGCTACTCAACTTAATAATAATAAGCCATTGGGCACTTTAGAGATGGGGGTATTGTATACTAAAATTCCTGAGAGTATTAAAACAGAAATAATTGATCCATACATTTCAATAGAGGATAATGAAGCTCGTATAAACTTAAGAATAATAGACTCTCAAGAGGATTTAAAAAGAAATGAATTGATAAACAAAATAAATTATGATCTTCAAAATAAACTTGGTATAGCCGAAGACAGATATAAATTAGCAGGTATACTAGTTCTTTTTAATAATCTGTTGCAAAGTCTTTTTAAATCCCAAATCCTTACCTTGGGATTAGTTATGACAGGAATATTTATTATGTTTGTATTTTTATTTAAAAATATCAAATTATCCTTAATTGGTGTTGTTCCTAATTTTATAGCAGCTTTATTTATTTTAGGAATTATTGGTATTCTAGGTATTCCATTAGACATGATGACAATTACTATTGCAGCAATTACTATTGGTATAGCAGTAGATAATAGTATCCATTACATTTATCGTTTTAAAGAAGAATTCAAAAAAAACAAAAATTATAATGAAACTCTTAAAACTTGTCATTCAACAGTGGGTGTCGCAATATTAAATACCTCAATCACTATCGTATTTGGATTTTCTATTTTAATTTTATCTAAATTTATACCAACTATTTATTTTGGAATATTTACAGCTCTTGCAATGCTACTGGCTATGATTTCTGTTTTGACATTACTACCTTCCCTACTATTAGTTTTTAAACCGTTAGAAAAATAATTAATGTTGGAATTTTTTTCTAATTTTTATGATTTAATCTCAATAATTGATTTAATTTATATACTTATTACTATTTTATCTTTAATTAAATGTTTTAAAAAAGGATTTGTATTAAGTATATTATCGATGGGTAAATGGATACTTGCTTATATAATCACATTGATTATTTTTCCAAGAATAAGACCTTTCTTTGAAGGAATTATTGATAGTGAATATGTTTTGGATGTTGGTCTTGGTATTGCAATTTTTGTTATAGTTTTATTTTTAGTTTTAATGGTTAACAAAGGTCTAAGTAGAGCAATTAGATATACAGGTATTGGTAGTTTAGATACTATTTTTGGATTCTTTTTTGGTTTTTTAAGAGCATATATAATTTCAGTTTGTATATTTTCAGGATTACATATCGTGTATAATTATGAAAAATGGCCATTAAATACTGATAAATCTTATGTCTTTCCATACATTGAGAAAGGTAGTAATTATCTCTTGAAAGAATTTCCTAATGAAAAAACTTACCAAGACTCAAAAGAAAAAATTGAAGAGCTTTGATCCAAAATTGAAAGAAGAATGTGGAGTTTTTGGAATAAGCAATACTGAGGATGCCTCTGCTCTAACAGCTTTAGGTCTTCATGCTCTTCAACACAGAGGTCAAGAGGGCTGTGGTATAGTCACTTTTGATGGTGAACAATATTATTCAGAAAAAAGATTTGGTTTAGTTGGGGATAATTTTAATAAAGAAAAAGTTCTCAAAAAACTTAAAGGAAATTATGCAATTGGTCATAACAGATACAGCACCACTGGAAGTAACACGCTAAGAAATATTCAACCTTTTTTTGCTGATACTAATGCAGGTGGAATTGGTGTTGCTCATAATGGTAATTTAACTAACTCTATTTATTTAAGAAATAAACTTGTAGAAGATGGAGCTATTTTTTATACTACTTCTGATACTGAAACTATTGTTCAATTAATTGCAAAATCAAAGAGAGCAAGAACGATTGATAAAATAGTTGATGCTATTTTTCAAATCCAGGGTGGGTATGCATTGGTAATGTTAACACAAAAATCTTTGATAGGTGTTCGTGATCCATATGGAATTAGACCTTTAATAATTGGAAAATTAAAAAATAGTTATGTCTTAGCATCTGAGACTTGTGCACTAGATATTATTGGAGCTAAGTTTATAAGAGAAGTTGAAAATGGAGAAATTGTCTTTATTCAAAATGATAAATTAGAAAGTATTAAACCTTTCCCTCCTAAAAAAACAAGACCTTGTGTTTTTGAATACATCTATTTTGCTAGACCAGATAGTATCTTGAATGGAAAAACTGCTTACGAACACAGAAAAAATCTAGGAAAAGAACTTGCAAAAGAAAACAATATTGATGCGGATATTGTAGTTCCTGTGCCAGATAGCGGAAATGCGGCAGCTTTAGGTTTTGCTCATCATTTAGGAAAAAATTTTGAGCATGGTTTAATAAGAAATCATTATGTGGGTAGAACTTTTATCGAACCAAGTCAAAAAATTAGAAGCTTGGGTGTTAAATTAAAACTAAATGCTAATCAATCAACTATAAAAAACAAAAGAATAATCTTGATTGACGACTCTTTAGTAAGAGGTACTACATCACATAAGATAGTAAAAATGCTTTATGACGCTGGTGCGAAAGAAGTTCATGTTAAAATTGCATGTCCTGAAATTAAATATCCAGATTTTTATGGAGTAGATACTCCAACAAGAAAGGAATTATTAGCTGCTAATAAAACTAATGCAGAAATTTGTGATTACATTGGTGCAAAATCTTTAGAATTTTTATCTGTCGATGGAATGTATAGGGCAATTGGATTTGATAAACGCAATGAAAATTATCCTCAATTGACTGATCATTATTTTACCGGTGATTACCCAGTTAAACCAATAGATGAATTAGGAGATAACAAAATTACTCAGTTATCTTTGTTAAATACTAACTCAAACAATTAATGAAAAAAGTAAATTTTACACAAATGAAAGACGGAAATAAAAATGAATATCTTTTATTAGATCGTTATGAACAAGAATACATAAATAGAACTGCAGATAGAATTTTAAATTTTATGAAAGGTTTGAACAAAACTTTAGAAGGTTACAAAATAACAAGACTTGAACACTCATTGCAAGCTGCCACAAGGGCTTTTAATGATAAGGCTGATGAAGAAATGGTTGTTGCAACATTACTACATGATATTGGTGATGAATTGGCACCTTTAAATCATTCTGAATATGCTGCTGCTGTTCTTAAACCATATGTTAGTAAGAAAACTCATTGGATAATTGAAAAACATGGGGAATTTCAAATGTATTATTATGCTCATCATTTAGGAAAAAACAAAAATCAGCGTGATAAATATAAAGATCATGAATATTTTGATGATGCCATTAACTTTTGTGAAAAATGGGACCAAGCTTCATTTGACCCAGACTTTAAAAGCAAAACATTAGAAGAATTTGCCCCTATGGTAAAAAGAATATTTTCAAGAAAACCTTATTCTTTTCTTTAAATCTAAAAATAAAGTATTATTTAAAGCTCATGATAAATTCTAAAGAGCAAATCATTCAGTATTTTGAGTCAGGTATAAAAAATAGTCAAAATTTCAAAATTGGTGTCGAGCATGAGAAATTTTTGTTTAACAAAAATAATAACAAAAGAATTGATTACTCAAAAATAAAGAAGATGTTTAAGTCTTTATTAGAATTTGGTTGGAATCCAATTCTAGAAAAAGGAAATATTATTGGTTTAAATAAAGGTGGTAAAAACATCACTCTTGAACCAGGAAACCAAATAGAGCTATCTGGGGATAAACTTAACAATATACACGAGGCATGTTCTGAATCTCAAGATTATTTGTTTGAGCTTAAACAGGTAACAAAAAAACTTAACATTAGGATTGTGAGTGCAGGCTTTGACCCAATTTCTAAACTTAGCGAAATTCCAAACAACCCAAAACAAAGATATGAATTAATGACTAGAGATATGCCTTTAGGAGGAGATCTTAGCCTTGACATGATGTATCGAACCTGCGGAACACAATTAAATATTGATTACAGTTCGGAAAAAGATTTTATTAAAAAATTTAAAGTTATTAATTCAATTGTACCAATATCAATAGCATTATTTGCTAATTCATCTATTGTTGAAAAAAAAAAGAGTAATTATTTATCTTATAGATCAAGAGTTTGGCAAAATACATCTAGGGGGGGATTACCAAAATTATTTTTAGAGGATCTGAATTTTGAAAAATATGCTAACTTCGTAATTAATTTTCCAATTTTATTTATTCAAAATAATGGAAATTATATTTCTGGTAAAAAATATATTTTTAATGACTTTATAAATAGAAAAATAGATGAAATTGACAATAGACTGCCAACCTTTGATGATTTATCAATACATCTAAGCACTATATTCACAGAAAATAGATTAAAGAAATATATTGAGCTTAGATCAATGGATACTTGTGGTTGGGACTGTTTATGTTCTGGGCCAGCATTTAATATTGGAATTTTATACGGAAACTTAGATGAAACATATGAACTTATTAAAAATTGGGAAAAGGATAAAGTTATTAATGCTTATTTAGAATCTCCTAAAAAAGGATTTAATACACAATTAATGGGTAAAGATCTATTACAGTGGTCGAAAATATTATTAGAGCTATCAAATAAAGGTTTAGAAAATAGAGACATTGTCAATAAACTCGGTAAAAATGAAACAATTTTTTTAAACCATATAAATAAAATTGTTGAAAACAAAATAACTAATGCTGATCATATGATAAACAAATTTTCAAAAGATGAAAATTTAGAAACTTTATATGACCAATAAAATCATAGCTGTACAAGGTAACCATCCATCAAAATTAAATCCATCTAGCGATACCAGTGTATTTTTAGTGAATGAAATTCAATCAAAATATAAGATATTTTACTACGATCCTAAAGATATATCTATAATCAACTCAAAAGTCATTGCCAAAGGCAATTTTATAAAATTTGATTATAGTAAAAAAAAATTTTTTAGAATTGTAAAAAAAAAAAAATTAAACTTAGAATATTGTAAGTTTATTTTAATTAGACAAAATCCTCCTTTTAATCTTGAATACATATCATCTACATACATTTTAGATCATATCAAAAATAAAGTTAGAATCATAAATAACCCAACATCAATTAGAAATATATCTGAGAAATTGTATTCAGCAAAATATCAAAAATTTATGCCTCTAACAATATTTTCTCAAAATTTAGATGAAATAAAATCTTTTTTTGAAAAGAATAAAAAGGTAATCATTAAACCCATTCATAGTTATAGTGGTAATGATATTTTATTAATGAGTAGATTTAATCTTAAAACTATTAAAAATTTTATTAAAAAACATAATTATATTATGTGTCAAAAGTACTTACCAAAAATCAGTAAAGGAGATAAAAGAGTGTTTATCATTAATGGCAAAGTAGTTGGTGTAATCTCGAGAGTTCCTAAAAAAGGTTCCTTTTTGAGTAATTTGAGTAAAGGTGCAATACCAATAAATACTAAATTAACGAAAACTGAATTAAGAATTTCAAAATTGATCTCTAAAGATCTTAAAAAAGAAGATATTTATTTTGCAGGTATTGATTTTATTGATCAAAAATTAAATGGGGATATTAATGTTACTTCACCAACTGGCTTGAAGTCATTTTATGATTTATCAGGTGTAAATTTAGCAAAATTATTTTGGAAAGAACTTAAGGCATGAGCAAACTTCCAGACCAACAAAAAGGGTCTTTGATGGCTTTTGTGGCTGTAATTTTTATTACACCAGATAGTTTATTTATAAGACTTTCTAGCGTTGAAACATGGAGTTTAGTTTTTTATAGAGGCTTTATTCCTTTTTTAATTGTACTCATTGGAATGCTATTAATATATAAATCTAATTTTTTTAAAATTTTATTCTCAAGTGGTTATCATGGTATTATTTATATCGTAACATTTTCCATAACAAATATTGCTTTTGTAGTATCTATACAGAATACAAATGTAGCTAATACACTTGTTATGATTGCGACTGCACCAATGCTATCTGCGGTATTAGGTGCTATATTTTTAAAAGAACTTCCAGATAAAAATACTTGGATTGCAATCATTGTGACTTTTATTGCAGCGATTTACATTTTTTACGATAGTTTAAAACTTGGCAATATATACGGTGATATTTTAGGGCTTATAACAGCTCTTGGTCTCGCTGTAGGAGCGGTGACTATCAGGTCTGTCAGGAGAAAAAACCTAGTTCCATCAGCAGTTGTTGGAAAATTAATCGTGGCAATATTTGCAATGTTTTTCATTGAAAATTACACTTTAGTTGGAAGAGATATGTGGATAGTGCCATTGATGTGTTTAATGTGTGTGGCAATTCCTTTTGTTTTAGTTACAATTGCTCCTAGATTTATTCCAGCAGAAGAGGTGAATTTATTTTTTTTGTTAGAAACAATAATTGGTCCATTCTGGGTATGGCTGATTATTAAAGAACAACCTAGTTTAGAGACTATTCAAGGAGGAATTATAATAATCATTACGATTGCCATTCACTCTTTCCTCAAATTGAGAAAAGTTTAAATTATTACCAAACAAAAGACTTGATTTAATAATAACTCCACATTAATAGGCGAAAAAATATGAATAAAATTTTAAAAAATTCCTGGGCATTATTTTTAGGTATGTCTTTCATAATGCTAGCCTACGGTTTTCAAGGTTCATTATTAGGAGTAAGGGCTGTTCAAGAAAATTTCAGTTTAATTGCAACTGGATTTATGATGTCAGGATATTTTGTTGGTTATTTTATTGGTGCAAAATTCATTACAACTATTATTGGGAGAGTTGGTCATATAAGATCCTTTGCAGCATTTGCATCAGTTGCATCAGTTGCAATTTTAGCTCACTCTTTATTTGTTAATCCTTTCACTTGGTTTTTATTAAGAGTTGTAACTGGAATTAGTATGGCCTCAATCTATACTATTGCAGAGAGTTGGCTAAACGACCGATCTACAAATAAAAATAGAGGAAGTGTTTTGTCTATTTATATGGTTATCCTATATGGATCTATGGGTCTTGGAATGTTTTTCTTAAACTTCAGTTCACCTGAAAACTTTGAACCATTTATTTTAGTCTCTTTATTAATGTCCATTGCTCTAATTCCAATCTTAATGACAAAAAGAAAAGCACCAACATTTAAAAAGATTCAAGGTATGAATTTAAAAGAATTATATGAAACATCGCCTCTTGGAATGGTAAGTGCTTTAATTTATGGTGGTGTTCAATCTGCTTTATTTTTACTACTTGCTGTTTATGCTGCATCAATGAATTTTACAATTTTAGAAATTTCAATTGTAACCTTTTTGCTTGCTGTATCAGGAGCAATATCACAATGGCCTATCGGAAAGCTTTCAGATATTTTTGATCGAAGAAAAGTAATTATATATTCAACTTTTGGTGCAGCTTTTTTTGCAATTTGCGCAATTATTGCGTCAAGACAAATGTATTTACCAGATGGTTTAGCAACATCAAAAACTTGGTTTTATGTATGTGTTATACTTTTTTCTTTTTTAAGTTTACCAATGTTTGCAATCATTCTTGCATATACTAATGATTATATTCCAAAAGAAAAATTTGTAGTTGCGGGTGCTGGATTACAAATTGCATTTGGCTTAGGTGCAATGGGTGGTCCTTTTATGTGTTCAATATTTATGGATATTGTAGGTATTAATGGGTTTTGGATATTTCTTGCATTCTTTCATTCATTAATAGGAATTTTTGGAATTTACAGAATGAAAGTAAGAGCAGAGGTTAAAGAAAACCCTGACTCTCAATTTACTGCAATGCCAGAAAGTATTACTCCTGTTGGTATGGAATTAAATCCTCAAACTGAGCCAATAGAAGAGCCAATACCTTCAGTGCAAACTACTAATAATGTAAGTACAATATTTGGTGAAAAAAATGAAAATGATATAATAATTAAACCATCAGCCCAATCTGAAATAGTAAAAGATCCAAACGACGAAAATAAAAATTAGTCTTTAAGAAATTTTTCAACAGCTCTTGTCATTTTAGCTAATACTTCTTTTTTATTTAACTTATCACTTCTAATTAAAATTGCGTCTTTAACTTTAATCAAAGGGCTATTTTTTCTTTTTTTATCTAGCAAAGTTCTTTTCTTCAGAGATTTCTCAACTTCTTTTAATGGAATAGTTTTATTTAAATCTATCCATCTTCTATAGGCTGCTACTCTCAAATTACATTTAAAATAAAAAGCCAAATCATATTTTGGATTTTTAGATAAAATCTTACTTGCTATATCTCGACCTTCTACACATATTTTATTATTTCCCTTAATAATTTTAGACTGAAATTGATTAACAATTTTTCTAACATCTTTATTTTTTGCAAGAAAAGCAACATGATTTGATATTTTTTCTGAATGAAGTTTTTGGTTAGAAATTGAATTATAAGATATTGATTTCAATTTTTTTTTGAGAAAAGGAATTATTTTTACTGGTTTGTTGTTTATTACAAGTTTGCTACAATATCTGTATAATAAACCTGAATTTATCAATAATAGGTTATATTTTTTTGAAATTAATTTTGCAGCAGTGCTTTTCCCACTCGCTGACTCTCCATCACAAGCAATAATTAATTTTTTTAATTTAACCATAAGGCTTAATAGACCATTTAGTTAATTTTAAACACTAAAAAACAATTTTTAGTTGAGCCCAATTTAACCATATTTCTCAAAAAAAACTAAACATATAGTTGAAAAAATACGAATTGTCTGATCAAATTTTATTTTTAAAAATGGCTGTAAAAAAAAAGAAAAAAAAAACTAGAACAAGCAATAGTAGAAAAGCATCTTATGGTATCTCAAAATTTGCTTCTCTGACAACTAGCTCATTAAGTAAAGCTTTTATCAAATATAAAAAAAATCAAGAGATTAAAAAAATTAAAGAAATTAAATTAAAGAAACTTGAAGAAAATAATCAGATTTTAAAAGAGAAAAAAGAATTAAAAGTTTGGGAAGAAAAACTCCAAAAAGAAAACTCAAAACTTAAATTTAAAGAAGACGAACTTAAATTAAGAGAAAAAGAGCTTAAAACTAAAGAAGATGCACAAAAAATTGAAAATAAAAGATTAATTAAAAAAGATGAAGATCTAGGAAATTTAGATAAAGATTTAAGAGTTAAGGAGAAAGAATTAAAATTAAGAGATGAGCAGCAAAACAGGAAAGATATTGATTTAAAAGTAAGAGAAGAAGAACAACGATCAAAAGAATTAAAAGAAAAAAGAAAAAAAGATAAAGCCTTGAAAACAATGATGGAAGAAGAAGAGCGTAAAAAGAAACTTGAATATATTAGAATAAAAGAATGGGAAGAAAATTTTGATAAAGAACAAAAAATTAAAGAACAAAAAGAATTAATGCGTGAACAAAGAATTAAAGATAAAGAATTAGAAAAATTAAAAATAGAGGAGAAAAATCAAAATTTAAGTTCAAAAGTAACATCTGCATTAGAAAATTTTGATATTGATAAAACACAAAAAAATTAACTTTGAATAAGATAAATTCAAGTAAACTCTGGAAAATTATTCAGGAAGCTGGCGATTATTTG
>MDSZ01193286.1_pt1 | contig 10937 bp, 4 predicted proteins | sample 811201 | NCBI WGS metagenome assembly MDSZ01 (sample SAMN05326647, study PRJNA326480) | marine metagenome | isolation source: seawater | place: Indian Ocean: North | collected 2010 | reverse complement strand
TTGAGAGGAATAAAAACAATAGGATATATCTCTCTCGAATGGTGTGACTTTGATAATGCAGATAGAGTTGATGAAACACAATTAGCAGTAAAGATGCTCAAAAAAAGGCGATTTATTGAAGCAGAATTTACAAGGATGTGATAAATAAAGTAACATGGCAAAGAGACAGTTTAGAGATTTAGATTTGAATTTTGAACCGCATCCCGTAACAGGTGATGTGCCGTTTTCATATGATGAAGAGTCTATCAAAAAGTCGATGAAAAGATTGCTATTCATCAATCAATACGAAAAGCCCTTTCATCCAGAAATTCATGCCGGTATGAACAGATTACTATTCGAACCCATGACACCTGCTGTTGCATCTGCACTAGGAAATCAAATAAAATTTGTATTGGATAGTTATGAACCAAGGATAAATACACTGAGGGTTCATGTGTTTCCTGTATACGAAAAAAACAGATTCGATGTCGGTATCGATTTTAGAATAGTAAATCAACCAACCATAACACGAGTAGGATTAATGCTTGAGAGGATAAGATAATGGCAGAACCAGTTCAAAGACTAGATTTCGATGGCATAAAAGCCAGTCTTAAAAATTATCTAAGAGACCAAGAACAATTCTCTGATTTTAATTTTGAAGGTGCTGGTATGAACATTCTCTTGGATGTTCTTGCATACAACACTCACTATCAGGGATTCTACAACAACATGGTTGCGAGTGAAATGTTTTTAGACACAGCAAGAGTTAGAGATTCTGTTGTATCTATTGCCAAACAACTAGGATATGTTCCTCGTTCTGCAACAGCGGCCAAAGCGGTTGTTAATGTTTACGACACGACAGAAAACCCAACCACTTTAAAGGCTGGCACAAAATTTTCATCAAAGATGAATGGTAAAATTTATAATTTTGTTAATCTAACCGATTACAAATTTGTTGCAGACACAGTTGATAGTTCTGGTATTGTGACTAAGTGGGTGGCGAAAGATGTAACAATTCATGAAGGAACCTTGTATACATTTTCTTTCACCGTAGATGAAACAAACAAAGACCAAAGATTTGTGTTACCTCCAATTGCTACTGGAAATATAGACACATCATCAATAGAAGTGAGAGTTCAAAAGTCCTTTAATGATACATCAGGATACAATAAACTATGGACACAATATAATGCAATATCAGGAATAGACAATACAAGTGAAGTTTATCATGTACAAGAAGCAGAAGACGGCCAATATGAAATAATTTTTGGTGATGGTATTATGGGCAAGAAGTTAACATCTGGAAATGTCATTCGAGTAGTTTATCTTGTTACAAAAGGAACAAACGAGGCCAACGACATAGGAAAAAATGATAGAGAAGGTGCAAGAACATTCACGAGAGGCGGAAATCGTACAAAAGATGGAGTTGTTGTTATACAACCTACAACTGGCGGTGAGCCAGTAGAAACTATTCGTTCAATTAAATACAATGCTCCTAAGTTTTTTCAAACACAAAACAGAGCAATTACTGCCGATGATTATGAAACTTTAGTTAGAAAAGATTTTCCTAATATTGATGCAATTGCGGTGTGGGGCGGCGAAGAAAATGACCCTCCCCAATTTGGTAAAGTATTTTTAGCAATCAAACCAAAGTCTGGAACAAGACTATCACTTGAAGATAAAGTTGCGATTACAAAAAGTATTCTGAAAGAAAAAACTATAGTAGGATTATCTGTGGAAATTGCTGACCCAGATATCACTTATGTTAAAGTCGCTACTAATGTTCTATATGATGACAATGCAACGACATTAACTCCTGCAAGAATAGAGGCTCTTGTTAAAAATAGAATTAAAAATTATGGACAAATTTATCTCGACCAATTTAGTGAACCTTTATACTACTCTCACCTTTCTAAAGATATAGATTTAACAACAAGTTCAATTCTAAGCAACTTCACACGAATTAACTTAGAGAAAAGAATAGAACCCGTCGTTGGTGTAGAAGCAAACTTTATATTGAAATATGAAAACAGTTTTCATCATCCTCACGATGGACATAAAAGTATCACAAAAAGTTCTTTCTTTTCCTATAACGACGAAAACGGACAAAGATATGACTCTTGCTCTTTAATTGATGACGGATATGGAACATTACAGATTACTTATCTATTAGACGGAAAAGAAAAAGTTCTAATTTCAGATGTGGGAACAATAGATTACACAATAGGAACTCTAAATCTAGTCAACTTTGCTCCTGTTGCAGTAGTTAACAATATTTTAAAGATTCAAGTTGTTCCTGACAGATATGATGTAGACACATCTAAGAGAACAATTCTTTCTCTTGACACTAATGATGTATCCTCAATTAATGTAGTTGTAGAAAAACTATCAGAAAGAGGCACAACAGGAATACAAACTTCAACAACAGGAACCACGACAACCTCGTCATCTTCAAGTTCATCATCCTCATCAAGTTCATCAACAGGAACTTCAAATGTCTCGGGATATTAAACAAAAAATATCTTATCTAATTGAAGACCAACTGCCAGGATTTATTCAAGAGAATAATCCTGGATTTGTTGATTTTCTAGAGGCATATTATGAGTGGCTAGAAAAAGAAGATAATCCTTTTACAACTCCTGTTGGATTGATGGCGGCGAAAGATATTGATAGAACAGCCGATTCATTTTTAACTTACTTCAAATCAGAATTTTTGAAAAATTTTCCTAATCAATTAGCATTCGATAAAGAAGGCAATATGTTGAATGAAAGAAGAGTGATGAAAAACATTCGTGAATTTTATTCAGCCAAAGGTTCTGAAAAAGCATTCAAACTTTTATTCAGAATAGTATACAACTCTACCGTAGAATTCGACTATCCAAAAAATTATATCTTATATCCTTCTGACGGAAAATGGATTGAAAACAAAGGCCTAAAAGTTTCAACAAACAATGGAAATAAACTCTTTCAGATAAAGAAGAGAGAAATTTTTCAATATGATGGTGAAGGCAATATCACTGCAAGGGCTATAGTTCAAGAGGTATTAAAATATGATTCTGGGCCATATACTGTTGCAGAACTACAACTCAGTGAAATTCAAGGAGAATTTAATCACGAAACTGATGTGACAATGGTTTTAGATGATGGTTCCACATTCAATGAAAAGATTTACAGAGTAGTTTCTGAATTGAAAATGATAGGCGAACCTGGATTTAATTTTTCTGTTGGTGATGTAATCACTATAGGACTAGCGAGGCGGGGAGTGTCTGGAGTAAATTTCAGAGCAGTAATCACTGAAGTAAATTCAACAGGTGGAATAAAAAATGTAAGAATTGAAAACAACGGTGTTGATTATAATCCACCAGAGGGAGTTACTATTGAGAAGGCATATTACTTAGAGTATAATTCTCAAACCGGTGGCACTGTGAATAATAACGAGAACATAGAAATTGTTCTCAATGCACTAAGTACAACTCCTGGATATTTCAGTACTAATGATGGATTTGTAAGTTCTACAGAAAAACTTCAAGACAATCAAAGATATCAAGAATTTTCTTATGTGCTAAAAACAGAATTTAACTTGTCAACATATGCAAAAATTCTCAAAAAACTTGTACACCCTGCTGGATATCAAATGTTCGGTGATGTTCTTCTATACAGAAAGAATAATGCCATTCAAGATGATACAAGTCAACTTCATATATTAGAAATGCCTCTCATTGGAAATTATCTTCCATATACATTTAAAACAAAAGAGAACTTGAGAGGTGCAGGAACAGATGTTGGAACTATAGGACAAGGAACAGATAGAACAAACTTTGCAGATACATGGGAAGGAGCAGGTATTGATTTATATCCAAACGGTTTCAATCCCTATGACAACACAGACCAACCAGGATATGGTATCTCAACACATATGGCAAATTGGCCCAAACATTCGGACCGTTATACAGGACAATTACAAACAGATTCAACTGATATATTATTCGACAATGCAACAGATGATACTGTAGGTAACAATAGTGATATCGACGGTTCTAATCATGTACATCAACCAGGTACAATGCAAGATGGAACAAATGCTCTCATAGGTTCAAATAATCCAGGTTCAGATTGGGGTCCAGGTGAAACAGATTATCTCGGTGATAGAAAACACATAGGACCTATTCGTGATGGGGTGCATAATATAAATTATGCACATTTACCAAATGTGTCAGATAAAGATAAGATAAATACTTATTGGGTAGTGTTCCCACATCCCAATGTTCGTGGCATCAAAGGCATTCCTCACAACACGGCTTTCAAAGATATAGTGATTCGTCACTTTAATGAAATGAGAATTAGAGTAGAGAGAGATACTAATAAATCATATGATTTAAGTCTAAAGGTATAATTACATGGCTGTACTATTAAACAATTTTAGAGCAAGTATAAACGAAAATTTAATTTCGGATTTCGGATTATACTCCTCAAACAAATATTATGTGTATGAATCTAAAGTCGATACATGGCTTGGTGATAATAGCACCGATAAAGATTCTAGTCCTCCTGATGCAATTGATTCTGTAAAGGATGAATTTGATGTGTGGAGAAACCTAATAGGTGTAAAGAGACTAACGAATCAAAACATAAGACGAGTTATAACTCGACGAGATTGGGAAATAAACAAAAAGTATGACCAATATGAATTTGATAAAGACTTATCAACTAAATCATTTTTTGTTTTAACATCAACAAATAGAGTATATAAATGTTTGAGCAATAACGGTGGTGTTGCTTCAACTGTTGAACCTTACGGAACAACAACTGAAACAATCGAAACAAGTGATGGATATAAATGGAAATTTATGTATCAATTGGCTGAGTCAGATTTAGAGTTTCTAACTTTTGATTATATGCCGGTGCCTATTTTAACTGAAACTGCATATAGTGATGTTCGTAGTCTACAACTTTCTGTTCAGAATGCCGCAGTTCACGGTGGTATTTACTTTATTGATTTGATTGTTTCGGGTGGTTCTTATGAGGGTGTAGTTTCGCCTGGCAGCGGAACTGATGCATCTGAAGACCCCTCACCAATGGATGATGAGGAAATTGGATCCTACGAGATTCATCTTCGTCAAAAATCAGACGGCGGAGGCGTAGGTTCGGCAGCATTTGCATCCGGTGTAAACGATTATTATAATGACAACTTTGTTGTTTATATAACTTCGGGTACAGGAGAGGGACAAGTAAGAACAATAGTTGACTACGACGGCTCAACAGGAATCGCAACTTTAGACAAGCCGTGGAATAGAAAAGTCGGTGGTGATGGGAGCAATCCTAGCACATATAAAATTTTACCCAGAATCGATATAACTGGTGACGGCTCAGGTGCCGAAGCGATTGCTGTTATGGAAGAAGGAACAGATGAAACAAAGTTCATCTCAGAAATAAAAGTCATAAACAAAGGACAAAACTACACGACAGCCGATGTAACTTTCTATAGAAAAAATACTGGTGTTCAAGATAGTGAAGTTGTTGTTGAAATTGCACCACCTGGCGGCCACGGATTTAATGCAATTACTGAACTAGGTGGTGTATCTTCTTTACTTTTAGCGAAAGTTCAAGGAAATGAAGATGGTGATTTTTCAACTGCGCCAAAATTCAGAAGATACGGATTGATGAGAAATCCAATTCTTCGTTCAACAGGTAAAATTGCAGGTGAAGAAACAATAAGAACAAAAACTCTTGTAGTTAAAAATCACGATGCTTTAACAACGATTCATTTCGAACGCTCAACAGATGCAGGACATCAAGACACAGAGCCACTAAACACTGAAGGATGGACAAATTGGCCACTTAGTAGTGGACATGAAGATGTTAAAAATCTTTTTAAAATCGGCAAGAATGTTTCACAAGGTCCAGACAGCGACCCGGCACAAGCAAGAGGCACTGTGGTTTCTTGGGACTATAAAAATTTAGTTCTTACTGTCAGGGGAACAAACGGAAGATTTTTAGATTCTGATGAAACATCCGACCCGATTGTGATTGTAGATGCTGAGAGTACAGATATTGATGCTCCTTGGTATGCTGATATTTCTTTTGTGAATAGAGAAAAAGTTTTAACTAACGATTCGTTTATCGTTGACCAAAATATAGTAGGAACTGAAAGTAGAGCGACTGCTAAAATTGTATCATGGAATGTATCAACAGATGGTTTAACAGGAACTCTTCAAATCAAAGAGATTCAAGGTAACTTTATTGAGCCATATACAGACGCAACTGGTGTTAAAATATCAGGTGAAAATATTTCTAGATTTGCTGATATAAATAATGATGGACAGATTGAAAGTGTCTTTTATCGTGACACCGGAGAATTGATTATGACTGTTGCAGAAGTAACGGGAGTATCAGAAGATGCTGGAAACGAAACACTTGAATCATATAGACAAACATTCAAATTAAATCTAGAGAGAAATAGTTACACAAGAACAGGATTTAATAAAGATACTTTTAAAGTCGGTGATACAGTAACAGGAAACTACAGCGAATCAACAGGAAAAGTTGTATCATGGACGATAACAGAATACAGAGATACTGACGATGTTGAGGCAGTAAAAGGCGTCTTAGAACTAACAGATGTTAGAAAGAAATTTACAGTTCCAGAGTCAACAGACTTCATAGTTACAGACCACAATATTGGACTCTCTGATGCAAATCCATTTTCAACAGACGACACACTATACATCGAAACAGATGACGGAACAGACTCGGAAAAAGAAGAATTGAAAGATAATAGCGGAACATTATCAAACGCAAAAGTAGTTTCAGTAACTTTACCGGAACTTCTAAAAGGCTCTGGACAAGTCTTATACATAGAGAATGTAAAGCCTATACAAAGAGGCGACGACCAAACCGAAGAACTAAAAATGTTGATAAGATTTTAATAGGCGGAGAAAGTTTTAAATGCCATACGAACACCCAAAATCCTTTTCCCTTTCACCATATTTTGATGACTACGATGAAAATAAACAATTTCTTCGTACACTGTTTCGTCCAGGACATGCGGTACAAGGAAGAGAACTAACACAACTTCAAACTATTCTTCAAACACAGGTTTCTAGAGTTGGAGACCATCTATTCGAAGACGGTTCTCAGGTTTTTGGTGGGCATGTAACAGACCAAGAAGTAAAATATATTCGTGTACTAAAATCATATGCCCAAGCCAGTTCGTTGAATCCAGGGCAAAGTATAGATGCATCTATTTTAATCGGCGGAGAAATTCGTGTCTCATCAACTTCAGATATAAAAGCAAACATCATTCACGCTGAAGATGTATACGGAAGTAATGATGATTATGTTATACTTTATATAAATTACACAGAAGGTGATGGTGAATTTGCGGCCGCCACTAATTTACAAATCAATCAATCTGGGTATTCTGATTGGGGAATAACAGTTACCACAAAGAATGCACGAGCGGAAAATGTTGATTATGTCGCACACACAGGTACAGCAAGACTTGTAACTGTTGACGATGGTATTTTTTATGTGAATGGATTTTTTGTTAAAAATCTAAAACAAATGACTCCCGTTTATAGAATTTCAGATTTATATCAAAGTGAAGATTGGCAAAATCTAGGAGTTGAAAATCAAGGTTCCGGAGCGAATCCGCTGCCAGCACCAGCCGGTGTCCGATTATTCGGAAAGCCAAATGCAAGAATTGGATTAGATGTAACAGGACAAATTATAAGTTCAAGTGATGATTCATCCCTATACGACCCTGCGAGTGGTACATACAACTTCAATGCACCAGGTGCAGACAGATATAAAATAAATCCTGTTCTTATACAAGTCGAAATTTCATCAACATCAGAAACCGCCGTTGATGCATCAAAAGACGGATTTATTGAACTAGTCAGAATAGTCGAAGGTAATGTAAACAAACTAGTAAAATATACAACATATGCCGTTCTTGAAGATACACTTGCTAGAAGAACATATGATGAATCTGGTTCATACACCGTTCGTCCTTTTGAATTAGATGTAAGAAATTATATACGAGAAGATAAACATGTTCTAACTGGAGTTTTAAACACAAGCACCGGAGGATTATTCGAAGGTGTACACGACCCGTTTGCAGTCTTAATTGAAGGGGTAAAAGTATATCAAGAAATATCTGGTGCAGAATTTACTGTAGCGTATCTGGAGCAAGAAGACAATCCTGTTACTGGAGAAAACAAATATAATTTATATCTTAAGTTAAATTCTGGAACACCTGCAACAACAGGTACATTTAGATTTATGGCCGAACAGGCAATTGGCTTTCCAGAGCAACTAAAGAACAAATTAATTTTCAGTGGCAATCCCACAATAAGATATAGTGTTGACCAAGATGGTGCTTTTAATCAAGTTCAACTTCCACAGGGATTAACAAACTATGATGATGTGTTAGGATTGGGATTAGAAAACGGAAAAGCATACATCTTCGGATACGAATTCGAGACTCAAGGCACACAGTTTGTTCGTTACAATAAACCAAGAAAAGGTGATAACGAATACAACGGAGATATGCAAACCAATATAGGCAACTTTGTAAAAATTCAAACTGAACTATTGGATGGCGCAGAAGTCTTCGGTACAGATAATTTCGGAGAAGGACCTGTTACGGCATTCTGGCCAACTCATAACAATTTTAGTATCGGAAATATAAACAATAATCTTCCTGTCGCTGCCGAAGAGAATAACCTTCCTCAAATTTTTATCACAGGTGATTACACAACTCTTGAATGGCCATTTAGAGAGGCTTCGGCAGCAGAAGGTATTATTCATTATTGGGCCGCATTACCGAACGAACAGTATTGGTACCGAGAAGGAGAAAATCTAAATTGTTCACTACAATCTTCACTTGAGAAATATAGAAGTCTTGGATTTGTAGAGGAACCAAATTCAGAAAATCTTCCATCCACACAACAATTTCAGTCTTCATTAGACCCAACAAAACAAATCATAGGTTCGAATTCAGAAACAGCATATCTTCCTGAATGTGTAAATCAAGACACTAGAGATGGTGCTTATAAAAACTTTACAAGAATTGTAAAAATAACCTTTAGATATTATGATGGACTGAACTACAAAATTAAATCAACCTCAGACAACACAATGAATAATAATATGGTGTCTGACCAAGAAGCAACAATCAGACAAATTGGACATGATGGTGCCGTGACTGCACAGGGTATTTGTAGAAGATATGTTCCTGGTGCGAATACAGCACAAGATAATGTATCTGACCATACAATGTTTGTTGAAGTATTGAACGGTGAGTTCACACAAACCGGCGGAGTTATCTATCAAGATTCATATAAGATTGCTCATGGCTCAAGTATTTTACACTGTGATGAACTTACAAATATTCAAGTTCTAATTACTGAAGAAGATTATGATGAAGATGACCCAGGATTGTTCGTACCAGATGAAGTTGTACTTCAGAATCAAATATTGGGACAAAACAATATTGAGACTTTGTTATCATTAAACGGAGGTGACCCCACTACTCACCCGAACGGCTCGGTTGATATGATTTGTGATACAGCCGAAGACCCAGATTGCACTGGAGATTATTTCGAATATCCATTCGGAACAGACTTCGCAGATGAAGTTGATGAAGGTGCTGAGAATGACGACCCATGGAATGAAGACGAAGATGGCGTCAATGCGGCCAGAGGAGAACGAAGAGCAACTGGTAAAATTATCGCATTCGAAAAAGCACCGAACGGAAAAGGCCTAGTTTATGTTCAGTATGACGGAAGTACACCCTTCATTGTATCAAAGGGACACAACAACATCGCATCAAACTCAATCAAATGGAACGACATAGATGCAGGCGGTGCTTTTGAAAGTGCAGAGGGTTGCACACTCTATCATGTCGATAGTGCTTCTACATTCGGCGACTCTGTTGTTTTCAGAATTGTGTTCAGAGAAGACTTAGAACAAACAGAGGGTGGATTAAACAAGCACTACGAATATGACCAAACAGTAACACAATGGATGTGGGGATATGCCGGCGACCACCCAGAGTTTGTAGGGTTCGAAGCCGATACAACTTTCGGTTCTGGGCCCAGAGGTGTTAGAGGAGATGGTGATACTCAAATACTAAACAACCCAAATATTGCTGGATATGCGGGTGCAGAAACAGCCGGGCCTAGTATTCCTACTTATGCACAAGTACGAATGAAAGTAATTTCTTGGCAGCCACTGAGTAAAACATTAATTGTAGAATGTCTCTCTGGTGTTCCTATTCTCGACCGAGGTACTGTATATGCTGAAGACCCAAACAGTGTAGGTATTCAAGCATCATACGGCGGCAAAGGAATTAAATCTGTATCCGTTGAGAATTCTGGTAAATTCTTTCATGTTGGACAAGAATATACAGGCAAAAACTTCTATGAAGGTGAAGAGGTTACGCAAGCAACTCAAGGCGACTCGAATGTTTACATTCCAGGAAATGACTTCACTGTTGGAAAAACTATTGCACAAGAACAAAACCCAGGACTTCCAGGTGAAACTGACCCGAGGGGAAGAGTCGTGTCGTTTATTCCTGGAAGAAACAACGGCACAACAAGAATGGTTGTTAAAAATCTCGAAAGTGATGATGGTATAATTCATGACTTTATTGAAGACAATACTTTTGGACAAATTGTCTACGACCAAACACTTTCAGACGAAGACCCAGGAAAGGGAGTAGGCAATCAATCATATAGAACAGAAAACATGACAATTTCTTCCACTCCTATGTTCTCTGCAAGAGTGAGACAATTGACTAGAGAACAGGCGAGAACCGAATTCACCGGTGGAATATACAGAACACATCTCTTTGATGTTATAAACAACCCAACAAATATTATTGACAGCGAAGGTTCTGGTAATGTTATTAAATTTGATTTTGCTGGTGCTAGAGCAGTAACAAAATATGAAGA
>MDSZ01121815.1_pt1 | contig 10937 bp, 9 predicted proteins | sample 811201 | NCBI WGS metagenome assembly MDSZ01 (sample SAMN05326647, study PRJNA326480) | marine metagenome | isolation source: seawater | place: Indian Ocean: North | collected 2010 | reverse complement strand
GGCATTCTATTATTAAGCCTTATCAAACTTTCATCTTCTCTAGAGTGCATATGATATATTCCGTAATTCTTTTTATTTATATATAATTCAACAAACTCTCCATAATGACCAATTAATCCAATTTTTTTTGATAAAAAATCTGCATAATAATTTTCAATCATGGCTCTACCCTTAGGATTAGAAAAGTTTAAGTGTCTCATTTTATTGTATGTTTCAAATTTTCGTAATTTTACTCTTAATGAGGGTTTATCAATTCTATGATGCCAATCACTTCTACCTCTAAATCTAAATTGTGATCTTCTAAAAGAGTCATCATTATTATCAAGATTTATTGATGATCTAAAATAAACTCTTTTTGATTTTTTATCAGTCCAATTGTTTAGACTTTTTTCAAGATCGCCTCTATTAATATTTAAAAAAATTTTTTTTATTTCTTTATTGTCTTTTTTTTTATTTAGATAAAATTTATCAAAAATTCTTAAAATGTCTGACCTGGTATCCAAAGCAGCTTCATAAATTAAAGCAATTTCAATTTTGAATGGATAAACTCCGCGAAATTTATGAAGGTCTATAAAATTTCTAATTATAGAGACTATTACAATAAAAAAAATTATTATTAGAGATGATCTTAAATATCTCAATAACATTAAAAACCTGAATTTGGCTCACCAAGTAGAATATTATATTCAATTTTTTTTGAATTAATTGATTTAATAAATTCCTCGTAATTTTTATCACTCAAAAAATTAATTTCATAAACTTGATCTAAAAATTGTTTTTTATCATGAATAAAGCTTGAGGAACTTACCAATTTTTCTTTAAGATTGTGTTCCAAAAAAAACTTTTTTAGTTCCTTTTCATTATCTGAGTCTAACTTAACTTTGATAATCCTGTAATTTTTATTTTCTTTTGTAAATTTAAAGCCTTTTAAAATATAATTACCAAGTATAAAGATAACTAAAAATAATATTGCATACTCATAAAAAAAAGTCCCACATGCCATACCTATTGCAATTGAAGCAAAAATAAAAACTAAATCTTTTGGATTTTTTAATGGATTTCTAAATCTAACTATAGACATTGCTCCTACAAGAGCGAATGCTCTTGCAATGTTTGAACCAATAATAACCATTATCAAAGTAATTATAATTCCAACTAATACTATAGAGTCGATAACAGATGTTGGACTCGAATAACTTTCATTAAAATAAGCATAAAATCTTGCCAAAATTAAATTTAGAGTTAAAGACATAAACATTGAAATAGCAAATTGAAACAAAGTAATGTTTCTCACTATTTGATCTTCTTGCGCTAAAGTTATTAAAGTGTCCATAAAGAAACTATTAATTTAAAAGTAAATAGTTGTAAATCTAAAAATATATTTTGAAAGCAACCATATTCTTGAAATGCTTTTGACTTGGCAACAATGGTAGAGTTTTAAGGAAAAAAGGTAAGTGATCGTGTTTTATAATATTATTTTTTTTTTCACATAAAATTTACCAAATAATTTTTTGTAAGTTACAGTTTTGCTTTTTTCATCATTCGTATTTGGTCTTCGTTGAAATATTGTGCTTTGACTAATCACATTTTTAATTTCATTACTGGGTCTACCATTTGAATAATAATATAATGCTATAGATTTTCTACTTATCTTTTTAGGGTGATTTATTTTTTCAGGATTTCCATGAAAACTAAAATCGTTGGTATTAAAAATAACTACTCTGTTAAAAATGGGGTTAATCCTTTTAACACAGTGTTTCATTTTTTTGTCCCATAGTTCAAGGGAGCCGCCATAATTCTCTTGCCAATCTTTGTTTAAATAAATTAGTAAATTAATCCTTCTATTTAATTTAAGTTCTGGATGTACATTAAAATCAGAATGTATATTTAAAAAACCTTCATTTTTAAGCTCATGGAATCCACCACCCCATAAATAAGGATCAGGTATTAGCTTTTCTTTTATACCAGTAAGGTTATTCAAAAAATTTATAAATTCGTAAGAGTTCAAATAATTAATTAAATGTTTAGTTTTAACTGAGTTTTTTCCTGGATCAGCAGATGCATTTTTTTTTTCTGTCTTATTGTTATATTCAATTCCTGCCTTATTTAGATCTTTTGGAAAATCTTCAAGCACTTCTTCAAGAAATTCATTGTTGAAAAAATTATCAAACACAATATGCGAAAAAGGTTCATTTTTTAAATATTTACTGTGATTATTTTTATGTAAACTATGCAAATCCACATTTTCATTACTTAAAATGTTTATCATATTTGATATTTTTTTTGTTTTTACGACAATTCTATATTAAAAAAATTTATTTGTTTAGATCTTATTTTACTTAAAATTAAGATATATCAGATTGATTAGAATTTTTTTATGATTATGATTGATTAAATTTTTATCTTAATAACTTCCACATTTTTTTAGAATTTATATGGTCAGGTAAACAATACTCTATAATATTATTAAACTTACCATCTATTTCTTTACAACTATGCGTCATTATGTTTCCATTTACATCAAAAAAAATAGGCTCAAGAGAATTTAAATTAATAACATGATTTGCCCATTCAGATCCTATTCCTGAACAGATGAATATGTTATTTTTATAAATTGTTTTGCTATAAGGGAACCTGTCTTTATAAGCCCCACAATCTCCTGCAAGATAAATATTGTTACTACCGAAATCAATTTTTTCTATTTGTTCTTTTTCTAAAATTGTTGAATCGTACATACTATTTACAAGTGGTATTTTTAGTGAAAAAAAATTTTTGACCTTCAATATTATTTTATCTTTAAAATTATTAGCTGAGGAGCTACTTGGAATATCTGTAAATAGTCTTAAGTACCATAGATAATGCTGAACTATAAATACATCTTTTTTTTCACTTAATATAGTTCTATCAAATTTCATGTCAGTATTCATATCCAGATTAAAAAATTTTTTTTTATTTATGTTTTTATTTTTCCAAAAAGGAATTTTTGAGAAAAGATCACCATCGTGATTGCCTCTTACAGCTAAAAAGTTAAATTTTTTAAAATATTGATAAAAAATTTGAAAATCATTTTCATTTTCTGTCATATCACCACCAAATAAAATAAAAACTGGGGGATTTTTTTTAAAAAAATTTTTTAATGATTTATCCGGAATATCTTTGTTTCCATGATATCCATAAGGGTGCCCTACAAAATATGAGTTCTCTTGAAATGCATGTGATGGATTATTAAAAATTATAAATAGGATTAAAATGATAATGTACTTGCTTTTTTCTACGTATATCATTAAATATTGCCAACGGGTTAATGCGTGATTAATACCATAAAAAACAAATTAATAAAAATAAATGAATGCCTTAATATCAAATGTTAATTTAGTTTCACCACACTATTTTAAACTGACTAATATTATAAAAATTTTGAAGAGTATTTGATCAATGATTGATGATTTATTATCTTTTATAACATTATTTTCTGCTGGATTAATTTATAGAGCTATTTTGCAGTATTCGGGCCATGAATGGGTAAAGACTTATAACCAAACTGTTACATTTATGATCTTACCTTTTATAACGTTTATTATAACCAGAACTATAGAAGGAAATATTGCTTTATCACTAGGTATGATCGGAGCCTTATCTATTGTTAGATTTAGGCATCCCGTTAAAAGCGCTCTTGAGTTGGTAATGTATTTTAATCTCATCACAGTTGGAATAGCAACTAGTGTTGAAATTGAAAAAGGAGTTATACTGATCTTAGGAACAGTTTTATTAATTTTGATACTTAAGTTGGTTGAATTTGTATTTAAAAAATACAACATAAATATTTTCACTTCATCGTTTAGTGATGGAAATGAGTTAAATATAATAGAATTGAAGTCAAAAGAAAAAAAAATAATTTTAGATGAGCATCCTAATTTAAAAAATTTTAATTTTAATCATGATTCAAGCGAATATTATTATAAATTAGTTTTCGATAATTCTGAAAATTTAAAGAAATTTAAAAAAGACATCGCTAACGACAAAACCATTATACTAGTTAACATTGATATTATTTAGATTTATAATTTTTTTCTTTATTTTTTTTATTTTTACATCAGCTAGCATTGAAGCAAAAAATAATATTAATCTATGTTTAGGTAAGAATATGATCAATGATGCACCATCATCAGAAAATATATTACCAAGTAAAATTTCAATTGAAATAAAAGATAATAGAAAGTTTGTTGTAAATAATTTAGCAATCCTTGAAAGTAATACTACAATTAAAAAAAAATTTAAAAAGAGATACTCTGGAAAGATTAGGGTGTTTTACAAGGATAATTATAGCTGTCTCTACAAAGCTAGAATAAGACTTCATGGTGATTATAAAGATCATATCAAATTTATAAATGGCAATATAATTCAGAGTTTAGATATTCATTTAATCGATGGAAATATTAATGGGATTACAAAGTTTAAACTTTTTTTACCAGAAACAAGAAAAAACCCTGGAGAAGAAATTATAATAACTGAAATTTTTAGATCACTTAATATTTTAGCACCTAGGACTTTTTTTATAAATGTAGACAGTCAAAGAACTAATTATTTAGCTTTATTCCAAGAAAAGATTGGTAAGGAATTTTTAGAACATAATCAAAGAAAAGAATTTGTATTACTTGAAGGAGATGAAAGATTTATTTATGATGATGATAAGAATGATTTTGGGTGGGAGTCTAAACTTTTGAGTTTAGCAAGGGTATCAAATATAAAAATTTTAGAAAAATCAGAAAATTATGAGAAAATACTTTTGAACTCCTTATCTTACTTAAATAAGTTCTATTTAAGCACAAAAAATTACTATGAACACAATGGTTCATTTCCATATATCTTTTCAAAATTAGATGACGAATTACTGAATAAATCCAACTCTTCGAATCTAAAAAATAAATTTTCAATATTTAATAGTTTAATTTTTGCTACTAATTCACAACATGCTTTAATTCCTCACAATCGAAAATTTTATTGGAATGGAGAATATCAAACATTTGAACCAATTTATTATGATGGAAATATTAATATTGATGGAAAATTAGATATTAGAAGTTTACCAAAAAATGATATTTTTTTCCAAAATATAAAAGAGTCTATTGAGCTAATTAGCAATTTAAATAGGCAAAATGTTTCTAAAAGAATTATAAAAAACTTTAATGTTTTAAGTTTTAGTAAAGAACAAGTTGATCAAAAGATTAATAAGGTTATTTCAAACTTAAGAGAAATTTCAGATTTATATAATGTTATAAGCATTAAGAAATCAATTAACCAATTAGATAACAACCATAATAACTTAGAAAATTATTTTTTGAGAACAAGAAATACTAAAATCCTACCAATATTTTTAAATGAAAAATCAAATAATTTTTATAGTTGTAGCGTTGAGTCTTGCTATGAGATCCAATTAACAAAAAATGAAATAGGTTTGCTTATTAATGGAAATTTAAAAAAAAATGATAGATATTTTCAATTTGTGGGTGTTGGAAATATAAAAAATTCTAACTTAACAAAAATAAATGATTCTAAAAATAATAGTTATAAGATTATAGATTATAAAAATTCACAAATTATTTATAATGAAAAAGAATATTTAATTGAAAATTTTAAATCAGACTTTGTTAAAATAAAACAATTAATTCCCAATACAAAAATTATAATAATGGGTGGATCACTACAAAATTTAACTATTGTTGCAGATTTTATACCTCAAGAAAAAAATTCTAATAAGAAAACATTTGATACCAGAGGTTTAACTGGTTGTTTGAATTTAATTGATTTAGAATTAACAAACATAAATATTGAAATATCAAATGCTAATTGTGAAGATGGTCTAAATATTGTCAGAAGCAAAGGCACAATAAATAAATTAAAAATTCTTAACTCTTCTAATGATGCATTAGATATCGATTTTTCTAATATCAATATCCTAAAAACAAATATTTCAAATGCTGGAAATGATTGTGTTGACTTATCGTTTGGAAGATACAAGATAGAGGAGAGCAATATAAATGATTGTGAAGATAAAGCTATTTCTGTGGGGGAAAAATCAGATCTTACTTTACAAAATTTAGATATAATGGATGCAAATATTGGTATTGCATCAAAAGATGGTTCAAAAGCAAGATTGGTGAATGCAGCTTTTAAAAATGTAGAAGTTTGTCTTGCAGCTTATAATAAAAAACAGGAGTTTCTTGGTGGTTTTATAAAGATTAATAATTTTACTTGTAAAAATTTTTCTAAAAAAACTCTTATAGATAATTTTTCAATAATAAATTTGAATAATAAAATATTGCAAGCAAATGAGCTTTAGAAAAGAAATTAAATTAATTCTAAACCCTAGCAAATCTATAGATTTTAAATCAATGCTTTTAAACAAAGGAGCAAAAGAAATATATCCTAAAAGAAAAGTCTCAAGTTTGTATTTTGATAATATAAAGAGACAAAGTCATATCGACTCATTAGAGGGCTCATTACCAAGAAAAAAAATTCGAATTAGAACATATCCGAACGAAGCAAAAAGAAGATATTTATTTGAAAAAAAAATATCTTCTCCAGAGGGAAGATTTAAAGAATCGAAAAAAATTTCATTACAATTTTATAATAATATAATAAATAGAGGTTATTTTGATAATATGTATGGTATGTTAAAGCCACTTATATATGTCGACTACTTAAGAGAATATTATAAATTTGAAAATTATAGAATAACAATTGATGAAAACATTGCTTATAAAATTTTTAAGAAAATAAGTATTAAGAAGGATACACGATCAATAATTGAGATAAAATTTAATAAAAAATACAATGAGGACTCAATAATTAATTCATTTACTAATAAATTGACAAGATTTTCTAAATATTCAAATGGTATAATTCTATTTAATCTATAAAAAACTAAATAGACATTTATTTTTAATAATTTTGATTTTATTTAGTGATTACACTCTCTCAAAAATTTGAACCGTGTAACTATTGGTAATAAATCAATTACTTTTGATTTTTTGCATGATTAAATCATTAATCATTTCTCCTGCTCTAGAAGATGGGTGACTATCATCAGTATAAAAAATATGCTTATCATCGTGAGTTAAACATCTATTTTTGAACTCAGTGTTACAAAATAATTTGTCAGGAAAAATTCTATGAATATTTTTCCCCTTAATTGAATTCAATAATTCAAAACTTGACGCGGCTCTTTTCTTGTAAACATCATGAGATGTAGTTATATAATTTTTTGGGATTAAATATTCTTTAATACTTTTTTTATCATTTTTGGACAAACTAAGTATTTTTTTAGGTATATCCCATCCAGCCTCAGGAAATGGATATATTAGTATAATTTTATTTTTTTGTGCTAATTTCAATACCTCAGTTTTAAATGTTTCCTGTATTGTTAAATTTTCTTTTGTTGATACAAATAAATGATCCCAATCATCTGGTTCTTTTCCTCCCTCTTCATTATCAAAATATACTCTATTCAAATATAATGGCAGTCTTCCAAAAAAAATAATGATTGAATTATCCGCTTGGGATAAAATTTTATGTTGAGAGTTTATATTGCAATCTAAATTCACTTTTTTGGTTTTAGTATTAATTTGATAAAATTCAGGAAAATAAAAACATGCATTATAAACTAGTGTAATAAATTGATAGTCATTACTTACCAATTTTCTCTTAAGATCAGGCATTAAGTTCCAATTCTGACTATCACCAACCAAATAAACTTTTTTATCTGATGATTTATTAAAATAACAAGTTTTTTCTATATTTGGCTCATCTCCATTACATCTAATAAAACTGAACGGATCTCTTAAAATCTCTTTTTGTCTAATATCTAAAATTTCAGGGAATCTCTCTTTAACACCGTTGTTCTTAATTACGTGGTTATTTAGAGCAATAATAACAAAATATAAAATTAATATGATAGAAAAAATAATTCGAAATTTATATTTACTGTTTCTTGAAGGTCTCTCAATTACATAATAAGAAAAAATTGATATTAACAACAGCAAAATAGTTATTAATATTTTTTTATTCACGCTTCCATTTGAGAATTCAACTATACTATCAAATACAAAAATTGGATAATGCCAAAGATACAAAGAATATGAAATCAAACCTATACCGACTATTAATTTTGTTGAAAGTAATTTAAAAGTTAATTCATTTTTATTTGAGAACCATATAATTAAACAAACTCCAATTATTGGTACAATTGTGTAAAAAGATGGATGAAACATCCTATCGTTAAAAATAAAAATAGAAAACAAAATTAAGGCTAATCCAATTTTAGGAAGGATTAAAATAAGTTTTTGATTTTTACTTCTGTGACCATTTTTAATTTCATAATAAGATAAAATTGAACCTGCTAGTAATTCCCAACCTCTAGTAGGTAGTATATAAAAATTAAAAGAAGGATAATTTTTACTCCCCCAATCTGCAATACTTAAACTTATTATTAATGAAATAATTAAAAAATGAATAATGTACTTTTTAAAATATTTAAAAATTAGCACAAAAAAAACAGGAAAAATTATATAATATTGTTCTTCAACTGATAAAGACCATGTATGAAGTAATGGTTTAAGAAATCCACTTTCAGCTCCATATTGTTGTCCAGAATACCAAAAATATAAATTAGAACTAAAACCGAGTGAATAAAGAGATGATTTTGAAAAGTCTATTAGACTCCCTGGTAATAAAAAGAGCCATGCTAATATAAATGAAGTTAAAATAACAAAAAGTAATACTGGTAAAATTCTTCTAATTCTTCTTTCATAAAAATATTTAATAGAAAATGTACCATTAAGATATAAATCTTTTAAAATTATTGATGTAATTAAATATCCAGAAATTACAAAAAATATATCAACACCAATAAATCCACCCTTAAACAGTTCATAATTAAACAAATAAAATTTGGTATGGTAGAAAACAACTGATAAAACTGCTAATGCTCTTAAGCCATCAATTTCTGGTCTATATGATATTTTCATTAGCTAATAAATAATCAAAATTTTATTTATAGTGGTTTTTAATTAAATTGAAAAAGCTTTTATTAAAACTCTCTTTTTCAGAAAAATTTAATTCTTTTTTAATTCTGTTAGTATTAATTTTACTCTCATGAGTAGTCTTATGATTTTTAGATATCTCTATTTTAACCTTCTTAAATATTCTTAATATTCTTAAAATATCACCAACTTTGATCGATGAATTAGCCGCTACATTGTAAATTCTATTTTTACCTAACTTAGCTATTTTAAAAGAAATTCTTAATGCATCTTCAACATCAAGATAATTTTTTGTAGAGTTAGGGCTTATTGATAATTTAATTGTTTTATTTTTTCTAAAATTTCTTAAAATTGTTGGCATAAGATAGATTTGTTTATCAAAATATTTTCCATATAAGTTAGACAATCTAATTATTCTAATCTTTGGATTATTTATTTGAAGACAAAGACTCTCAGCTGCCAATTTTAGTTTTTTGAAGTAACTACCTTTTTCAAATAAATCACATCTAATGACATCATCCTCTTTAGTGGATTTATTAAGGGAATATACTCTAATGCTTGAGAAATAAGTAAAAGTTGTAAAACTATTATTTGAAATAACCTTATTTAAATAAACCAAATTAGCGCTTAGAGCTTTATCGGGATTAGCAATAGAATCACTTGTCCCTGCACAATAAAATACATGGCCTAAATCATTATCAAATTTATATTTTTTTTTTAAAGGACAAAAAACTTTATATTTTTTTTTAATTAAAAAACTTTTTAAATTTTTACCTAAAAAACCAGTTGAGCCAAAAATTGTATATTTTTCTTTTACTTTACTTTGTTTCATTTCCCCAACATTGTTTTCTTTTTTTTACTTTTTTGTTAAAACTTAACTTATCATAACTTCTTGTTTGTTTATCTGAGATTATAAGCCCTTCTTGATCAAAACTAGCAAATGTTTTGCTTAAAAAACCATTTTCTAGATCAAATAACTTTCCAAAACGATTCAATATTTTAATTTTATACCCTCTTTTTTTGAAAAAATTTGACAATCCATTATATCCACTTTCTAGAACTAATGATTGAATTTTAAATCTTATGTTTTTGTTTCCAATAAATTCTAAATAATCTTTAGCTTTTATTAAAAAAGCATTAACCCTTAAATGAGGATTAGGGAACCGTGGAATATTAAAGAAAAAATAAATAATTTTTAAAAAGGCTTTAAAATAATTATCTTTATAATTTCTATAAAAGGAATTATCAAAATTACTTGATTTTGAAGCTGTGCAGCCAATTATAGTCTTATTTTTTTTAAATTTATTAAAATATTTAAGCCAACTGGATGTGATAGGATAACTAAAATCATTCATAAAAAAAATATAATTATTCGAATAAATCTGACAAATTCTTTTTAGTGTACCCCACTCGTGATCATTAATCTCAATAGGATCTATAAAATATTCAATTTTTTTTAAAAGGCTTAACCTCTTATTTAAATCTTTTTTTGATAATTGTTTAAAGCAAATGATTAATTTGTGCTTAGATCCAGCTTTAAATTTTTTATAATATTTTATAAATCTTTTAAAATCAGAAATTTTTGAATATTTAGAAGATAAGTAAACTACAATTATTTTATCATTTAATTTCTTAATTTTCATTAATTTAAACAATAAGTTATATCATTCATTTAAGTCTAATTTTTTTATTTCTCAAGAAAATTAACTAAATATTATTTTTTGTTAAGTAAAATTGTCACTTATAAACTGGAGTAAATATAAAGAATTATTTAGTTCTTTTAAAAATTACCCAAAATGATGGTGCCCCCGCACGGATTCGAACCGCGGACCTATTGATTACAAATCAATTGCTAAAGTTTAAATAAACATTTGTTTGCAACAATAATCCTAAAAT
>MDSZ01079922.1_pt1 | contig 10937 bp, 12 predicted proteins | sample 811201 | NCBI WGS metagenome assembly MDSZ01 (sample SAMN05326647, study PRJNA326480) | marine metagenome | isolation source: seawater | place: Indian Ocean: North | collected 2010 | reverse complement strand
CTGGAAGTACAACAATTGGAAATAATGTAATGATTGGTGGACAAGTTGGCATAAGTGGACATCTGACAATTGGAAATAATGTAAAGATAGCTGCAAAAACTGGAATTATGAAAAATATTGAAGATGGTGAAGTAATTGCTGGCTATCCATCTGAAAAAATATTTGATTGGCACAGAAATACAATAATTTTAAAAAACCTAAGAAAAAATGACAAAAAAAAATGAACTTAATATTGAGGAAATAAAAAAATTAATACCTCATAGATACCCATTTCTCCTGATTGACAAACTAATAGACATAATCCCTAAAGAAAGTGCAGTAGGAGTTAAGAATGTAACTTTTAACGAAAATTTTTTTCAGGGTCATTTTGAATCGATGTCTGTCATGCCTGGTGCACTTATTATTGAATCGATGGCTCAATCTGCAGGAACATTGGTAATGTACAGTCTAAAAAAAAATCAAGAAAATATTTCAGTATTCCTACTCACCGTGGATAAAGCTAAATTTAGAAAGCCAGTATGTCCAGGGGATACTTTGTTTCATAAAGTAGTAAAAAAACAAAATGTCAAAAATATTTGGAAATTTAAATGTACTTCTTTTGTTAATGAAAAGTTAGTTGCTGAAGCTGAAGTTTCAGCAATAATAAATACGGTGATTTAAATTATTGTAATAATTTGTAATTATTTATTATTTGTGACATCTGCTGCATTACTCTATAAAAAGTTATGATAAGTAATTCTGTCATTCATAAAGATTGTCGAATAGGTAAGAATGTTAAAATTGGTTCTTTTTGTACAATAGGAGCAAATGTATCAATTGATGATAATTGCGTAATTCATAGCAATGTCATAATTAATGGTAATGTAAAAATAAAAAAAAATGTTGAAATTTTTCCATTTGTTTCAATTGGATCAATTCCTCAAGATTTGAAATATAAAGGGGAAGAAACAAAAATATTTATAGATGAAAGTTGCAAAATAAGAGAGTATGTTACCGTCAATCTAGGTACAAAAGGAGGTGGAGGAATAACAAAAATTGGTAAAAACTGCCTTTTAATGGTCGGAACTCATATTGCTCACGATTGTATAATTGGAAATGACGTGATATTTGCGAATCACTCTACACTAGCTGGACATGTAATCATTGAAAATAATGTTGTTGTAGGCGCTCTGAGTGCAATTCACCAATTTAGCAGGATTGGAGAGGGTGCAATGATTGGTGGAATGTCAGGCGTAACTGCTGATGTTGTTCCATTTTCCACAGTTATGGGAAACAGAGCGAAATTAAGTGGTTTGAATTTAGTTGGATTGAAAAGAAATAATTTTGAGAAAAACGAGATAAGTGAATTAAGAAAAGTTTTTAAATACATTTTTTTTAATAAAAATAAAACACTGAATGCACGAATTCTTGAGATTAAAAACAAAAAAATAAATCTTTATACTGTAGATTCTGTATTAAATTTTCTTCAATCAAATTCCAAACGATCTTTTGTAATGCCATGAATTAAATGAAAAAAGTTGTATTATTGACAGGAGGAGGGGATCTTCCCATTGTAGTAATTAGAAAACTGTTAAAAAAGAAAATAACATTTTTTTGTTTGATATTTGAGAAAAATCCAGTCTCAAAAACAATCTTAAAAAAAAACCATAAATTAATCAATTTTGGTAAATTAATTACAGAATTATTAAAGCTTCAAAATTTAGGTTTTAAACATGTTGTCTTAGTTGGTAATTTACAAAGACCAAGTATAAGAGATATAAAACCAGATTTTAACTCTGCAAAAATAATTACAGAATTTGCAAATATTTTATTAAGGGGTGGTGACAATAATCTTCTAGATTTTTGTATTAATTACTTGAATAATATTGGGTTTAAGGTACTAGATCTAAGAAAATTAATTCCCGAGAATTTTTTAAATTCAGGTAATATTACAAGAATTAAATTATCAAAAAAAATAATAAACGATATTGAAAAAGGGAAAATGATTCTAGATTTCATTTCTAAATTTGATATTGGACAATCACTTGTAATTCAGTCTGGACGCATCATTGGAATTGAAGCGGCGCAAGGAACAGATAGACTTATAAAAGATTCACAAAATTATTTAAAAAAAGATGAAAAATCAATTTTAGTCAAGCTTGCTAAGGTCAAGCAAAATTTAAAGGCGGATTTACCAACAATTGGCATTAAAACTCTTAAAAATTGTAAAAAGTTTGGTATTTCTGGAATTGCTTATTCAGCAAATAAAACCTTATTTATTAATAAGGAAGAAATCTTAAAATATTGTAATCTCAATAATATTTTTTTATATGGTGTGTAATTTGTGAAAATCGTTATTTTGGCTACAGAGGCTTCCGGTGATTTTTTAGGTTCAGAATTAATAAAAAACCTAAAAAAAAAAAAAAATGTGATTATTTCAGGCGTCGGTGGAGAACAAATGAAAGCTGCTGGTTTTCAATCCTGGGTTTCCATAAATCAGTTTAATGCAATTGGAATTTATGAAGTATTAATAAGGATATTTAAATTTTTAAAACTTTTCAAATTTATAAAAGGAAAAATTATTGATTTTAAACCTGACATCTTAATAACGATAGATTCACCGAGCTTTAGCTATAGAATTGTAAAGAAGCTTCAAATTTTGAGAAATAAAACCAAATTTATTCATTATGTTGCTCCCACAGTGTGGGCCTGGAAATCTTATAGAGCTAAAATCTTTTCTGAACTATATGACCAAATGTTTACATTATTTAGTTTTGAACCAAAATATTTTAAAAAATTTGGTCTTAAAACGGATTTTGTTGGTCATCAAATTTTCTTTGATAAAAATGTTATAAAAAAAAAAAAAAGATACATATGTTTCTTCCCTGGTTCAAGAACGATTGAAATTAAAAATAATATGAAAAAACTTAAAGACATCATAATGAAATCTGAAAAGATATTTCCAGAATTTGATATATTTATATTAACTCTTAAATATCACGCTAAATTTTTAAAAAAAATCATTAAATCTAAAAAAATCAAAATTATATTCGATCATAAAAAAAAACATAAGATAATGAGCGAAACATTTTTAGCTGTAGCAGCTTCAGGTTCAGTAACACTAGAATTAATAAAGTATCGAGTACCAACATTAGTTTTTTATGAAACACATTGGTTAACAAAATTCATTATTAAATTGTTTGTAAATGTCAGATTCGCTTCTTTAATAAATATTATTTATAAAAAAGAGGTCATACCCGAATTTTTATTTAACAGATTTAATTCTAAAAATTTAATTGGCACTATGAAAAATTACATTTATAGAAAAGATTTAAGGTCAAATCAAATTAAATATTTTGATGAATTCCAAAAAAAAATGCTATTTAATAACAAAAATCCATCTGTTTTAATTATAAATAAACTTAAAATTTAATTTTAATCAATTTGAAGAGGGAACATTTTCTGGGCATTTGTTCTGTCACCAATTTTTACATATTTTCTGTTATCTTTTCCATTATATAGTTGCCTTGGTCTACTAATTCTATTCTCACTTTCAGTCATTTCCTTCCATTGCGAAATCCACCCAACTGTCCGTGCCACTGCAAAAATCACTGTAAACATTGATTCTGGTAAACCTAGAGCCTTAAGAATAATTCCTGAATAAAAGTCAACATTCGGATATAGCTTTCTTCTGATGAAATATTCATCACTGAGTGCAATCTTTTCTAGTTTTGTTGCAAGTTTAAATAGAGAAATATTGAAATTATCAACCTCATTTAAGAGATTATGACAATATTTTCTTAACACAGTTGCTCGAGGATCATGATTTTTATAAACTCTGTGGCCAAAACCCATAAGTCTAAACGGATCATTTATATCTTTTGCTTTTTTAATATACTTTTCAATATTTTCTTCCTTACCAATTGTCTTTAACATACTTATAACTGATTCGTTTGCACCTCCGTGAGCAGGTCCCCATAAAGATGCTACTCCTGCTGCTACACAAGCGAAAGGGTTTGCACCAGAAGACCCTGCGATTTTAACTGTAGATGTTGATGCATTTTGCTCATGGTCGGCATGTAATATTAATAATTTGTCCAAAGCATCTACACTTGCTTTGGTGGGTTTGTATTCACCGCATGGCGTCGAAAAAAGCATGTGAAGAAAATTTTCACTATATGATAACTCATTTTTAGGGTAAATAAATGGTTGTCCTAGTGAGTATTTGTATGCCATTGCCGCCATAGTTGGAAGTTTTGCAAGAAGTCGACTAACAGCAACCCATTTTCCTTTATTTGTTGAGAAATCATACTTTTTTTCAGGGTAAAAAGAAGATAATGCTCCGACTATTCCTACCATTACTGCCATAGGGTGCGAATCACGTCTAAATCCACTATAAAAACGTAAAATCTGCTCGTGTAACATTGTATGATGTGTAAGTATATTAATAAATTTATTTTTATTTTCTATACTTGGAAGATCACCATTAAGTAAGAGATAACAAACTTCTGGATAGTCTGAATTTTCAGCTAAGTCCTCAATTTTATACCCCCTGTGTAAGAGAATTCCTCTCTCTCCGTCAATAAATGTAATTTTTGATGCACAGCTAGCTGTAGATTTAAAACCAGGATCGTAGACAAACATTCCAGTTTTCTCATAGAAAGATGAGAGATCTGCTACAGCTGGACCACACGAGCCATCTTTCACATCAAACTCGTATACCTTTCCGTTTCTATTATCCTTAACTGTTAATGTTTTTTTCGTCATTACAAAAATTTCTTCGATTGATTCTTTTTATTGTTTTTTGCAAACCCATGACTTTTATAATTTTAAATAAAGATGGGCCAAAAGAGCTACCTGTAATTAGTAATCTTAGTGGTTTGCCTATCGACTTAAAATCTATTTGATAATACTGAATTACCTCTTTAATTTTATTTTCTATGTTAAACTCGTTCCATTCTAAAATACTTGAAAATTTGTCGCAAATTGATGATTTGTATTTTTCAAAATTTTCAAGAATAATTTTTTCCTCATTTGTGAAATCTTTTTTGTAGGAGGTCATTTTTAAAACGTTGGAGCTTATATCATTTAAAGATGATGACCTATCTTTAAAAATACTAATTATTTCAATTAACTCTTTTTGACTGAAAAAGTCAATATTTTTTAATCGTTCATTGCTCGCTTGAATATAATTTAATATTTTTTCATTTCTCATATTTTTAATATAATAGTTATTTAGAAAATTTAACTTTTGCTCATCGTATTTTGCTGGAGACTTACCTAAACTATTTATTTCAAAATTTTTCTTCAAGAAATCAATTGAAAAGATCTCTTGATCTCCATAAGACCAACCGAGACGTGCTAAATAATTTATAATGGCTTCTGGAAGATATCCTTTTATTTTATAATCAATTAATGATGTCGAATTATCCCTTTTAGACATTTTTTGATTAAGTTTATTGTGAATTAAAGAAATATGAGCAAAATTTGGTTGATAATTCAAAAAATCAAAGATTATTTTTTGTCTAAAAGAATTAGTTAAATGGTCATCACCTCTAATTATGTCTGTTATTTTCATTTTGAAGTCATCTGCCGCTGATGACAGTAGAAAAGTAGGGGTCCCGTCACTTCTAACGATTATATAATCATCAATTTCATTTGCGCTTACTTTAACATTACCCTGTATTTTGTCCTTTATAATATGATCATGGTTAACAGGAGACTTAATTCTAATACAAAAATTTTTGTTTGTTGGAATCTTATCTTGTTTGTCTCTCCACTCACTATGAAATTTTTTTTTTGAATTGCTGAATTGTTGAACGTACTCTTTATCATGAAAACATTTATAAGCTAGACCTTTAGCTAATAATGACTCAGCAATTAGAAGATGTTCAGCTTGATTCTCACTCTGAAATACTACATCGTCATCAACATGCAAGCCTAACCATTGCAGACTTTCAGTTATTACCTTTGAAGACTCTTTAGTACTCCTATTTCTATCTGTATCCTCAATTCTTAGTCTAAATTTACCATTATATTTTTTTGCATGAAGATAATTAAAAAGAGCTGTTCTCGCTCCACCCAGATGTAGGGCACCAGTTGGGGAAGGGGCGAATCTGGTAATAACAGTCATTTAAATTTATGAATTAGGATTTATTAAAATTTTCTTATTAAACCTACTAATTTCCCCTGTATTTTTACTCTACCTTCTCCGAAAATTCTAGTTTTAAAATTTTTATTAGATGGTTCGAGGGCTATAGAATTTTTAAAAGACCTAAATTTTTTTAATGTCACTTCATTTTCATCTATTAACGCAACAACTATATCACCGGTTTTTGCGAAATTTGTTTTACATATTATAACAATATCACCGTCAAAGATTCCTTCTTCGATCATAGAATCTCCATTGACTTCAAGTGTAAAGTGTTCTTCTCTATTGTTAATTAAGTAGTTTGGCACTGATATTTGTTCAAAACTTCCAGTTATTGCTTCTATTGGATTACCTGCTGCTATTTTTCCTAAAAAAGGTAGGTTTGTTTTATCAGTGTCGATACTGTTTTTTTTAAAAACATTTAATTCTAATGCTCTAGCTTTGTGAGGTATTTTTTTAATGTAACCTTTATCTTCAAGGCTCGATAGTAACTTATAAATTCCTGATTTCGACTTAATACTTAAATTATCTTTCATTTCTTCGAAAGTTGGGAATAAATCTTTATCTTGATAATATGACTTAATATAGTCTAAAAGCTTTTTTTGTTTGATTGTTAACATAATAGATGTTCTACCTGCGTTCTACTAAGTTGTCAAGAGTTTTTGATTATCGATTTCATCAAAGAGAAGAATTTTTATCTTTTCATTCGGTTTTATGGATTTAGAATAAGGGGGTCGCATCAGAATTCCATTGGAAACTTTCAACATGTTAATCAGAGAACTGTCCTGATCTTTAATAATTTCAAATTTTTTGTCTCTGATGATAACTCGTTGAAACAATGTCAATTTATTATTTTTTTCGATAAAAGATTTTGATAAAAGTTTAATAGACTTTAAATTTACAATTTTTTTTCCATAATAAGAGTTTATGTACATTGGAAGAAAATTTATCAAAGACATAAAACATGAAACTGGATTCCCAGGTAATCCTAAAAAGAACTTATCTTTATTTAATTTACCGAAGGTTGTTGGTTTTCCAGGTTTAATTGCCACTCTTTGAAATAAGATTTTCAATCCAAATTCTTTTAATGAGCCTTTAACTATATCGTACTTTCCTTTTGATATACCACCACTAGTAATTAATAAATCAAAATTTTTTAATGATTTAAATTTTTTTGAAAATTCAACTTGATTATCTTTAGAGAATTGAATGCTTACAATTTCTCCTCCAAAAAGTTCAACAAAATATTTGATAAAAATATTATTTGTCGAGACAACTATACCTGTTTTATTTTTTTCATTTATTAATTCATCTCCTGTACATATAACAAAAACTTTAGGTTTCTTTACAACTTTTAAATAATTTAACCCCATAGATTTAGCCAAAGCTATTGATCTTATATTCATAATTTCTCCGTTGAAAAGATACTTTTTATGTTTGGTCAAGTCTGAAGATTTTTTCCTAATAAATAATTCTTTTGAAATTGAATTTATAATCAAATTATTTTTTTTTATTGCAAAGTTTTCTCTTGGGATAACATGTTTATCGTCACCAAATATTGGAGCGCCTGTATAAACTAAAAAACATTCTCCATTTTTAAAGTTTTTAGCTTTTTTGTCTCCAGCTTTTGACTCACCAATTATTTTAAGAATTGATTTTTTCTCTTTCTTTAAAATTACAGCCCCATCCATTGCTGATAAATTATTTTTAGGAAGATTAACTTTTGAAAGATAATCCCTTCCAAGAATCCTATTATTTGAGTTGTCAGTTTTGATTGATTCAAGTTTTTTTGACCTAATAACATTTTGTGAAATCAATTTAAGTGCTTTTGTATATTTTATCATTTTTATACTTACCTGATTTTCCTCCACTCTTATATATTAACCTAACATTATTAATAATGATTTCTTTATCAAAACTTTTGCACATATCATAAATTGTTAAACATGCAATTGAACAAGAAGTTAGTGCTTCCATCTCAACTCCTGTCATGTAAATACTTTTGACAATTGACATAACTTCCACAGATGAATTATTTTTATTGATTTTAAAGTTTATGTTAACTGAATTTATGTGAACGTTATGACATAAAGGAATTAGTTCATGTGTTTTTTTTGCAGCTAATGTTCCAGCTAAAATTGCAGTATTAAATATTGAACCCTTTGGACTTTCATCTAATACGATCTTTTTAAAAGTTTTAGAGTTAAATTTTATAACTGCAACAGCTCGGGCTTCACGAGAGGTTGTTTTCTTATTTGAAATGTCTACCATTCGAATTTCCTTACTATTTTTTAAATGACTAAAATTCATTTTTTTATAATCTCAATGGTTTTTTTCATCAAATTTTCAGAGGCCATTAAATATTCTCCAATCAAAAAACCGTCAGCTCCCATATTTGTAAAATTTCTTAATTGTTTGTTTGTTTTTAAGCCACTTTCGCATATTTTTATTATTCCCTTTGGAATTTTTTTTGACAGTCTTTTAAAAGTATCTAGATCAATCTTGAGTGTTTTAAGGTTTCTATTATTTATGCCTATGCATTCAACATTTAAATTTATGGCTCTTTTAAGTTCAATCTCGTCATGAACTTCTACTATTACGTCCAAATTAAGTTTCTTAGATATTTCATAGAATCTTTTTGCCTTTTTATCCTCTAAGATTGCAAGTATGAGCAGAATACAATCTGCTCCAAAAAAGTAACTTTCATATATCTGCCATTCATCTAAAATAAAGTCTTTTCGTAAAATTGGGATATCAATAATTTTTTTTACTCGACTTATATAATTTATATCTCCTTGGAAATAATTTTTCTCAGTGAGGATTGATAAACAAGAGGCTCCTGCTTTTGCATAATCTATTGCAATTTTATTTAAATTAAATTTCTTACATATCTCTCCTTTACTTGGAGACGACTTTTTGATTTCCGCTATTAAATTAAATTTGTTCTTGTCAACTTCAGTAAGTTTTTTTAAAAAACCTCTTCTTTCAGATATCTCAATCTTATTTTTATAGTTAATAGTAGTCTTTAACTTATTTATTTCATAAATTTTTTTTTTACAAATCTCTTGTAAGATGTTCATTTTATTTTTGTATCAATGCTTTAAGTTTGTTTAATATTAATCCATTATTAATTTTCTCTTCAACAATATTTATTCCTTGTTTAATTGTTTTTACTTTATCACTAATCAGTAAACCTGCTGCGGCATTCAAAACTATGTTGTCTCTTATTGCTCCTGTTTCACCCTCAAATACTCTTCTCATTAAAAAAGAATTTTCTTGTGATGATCCACCTTTTAATTCTTGATCTTTTCTTACTTTAAATCCGATCTCAGCAGGATTTAGTACTTTTTTTTTGCTGACTTTTCCATTCTTAATTTCAATAAATAAATTTTTTGAAGTTGTGGTTAGTTCATCATAACCGTTCAAATTAAACACTACCCATGCCTTCTTTAAATTAAGTTTTGAAATACATTTTGCATGTGTCTCCAAATTTCTTTCATCACTAACACCAAGAAGTTGATAATCAAGTTTTACAGGGTTTAGTAGAGGTCCCAAAAGGTTAAAAATTGTTCTAAATGGTAAAGATTTTCTAATTACAGAAAAATTTTTTAATATAGAATGATATTGAGGTGCAAATAGAAAGCAGATATTATTTTTTTCAAAATATTTTATAGTTTCATTTTTATTTAGATCTATTTTAATACCTAATGATTCTAGTAAATCAAAACTCCCAGATTTTGAAGTAACGGATCTATTTCCGTGTTTTGCAATTTTTACGTCGCATGCAGATAAAACTATAGATGTTGCGGTAGAAAAATTAAAACTATTCTTATTATCACCACCTGTTCCGCATGTATCCATGATTGAACCTTTTAAAGAAATTTTATTCATTTTTTTTCTTAAAATTTTTATAAATGCAAAAATTTCTTCGTATTTTTCACCATTTCGAAATAAAAAAGATAAAAGGCTAACAATTTCATAATCGTTAATTTTTCTATCTATAATATTTTCTGCTAATAGATTAGATTCGAATTCATTCAAAACTGATCCATTTATAATTTTCTTTGTTAAATTTTTATTTCTGCTCATATCAAATCGTATATTAAATAAAACTACGTTTTTGTATTTTTTAAAAAATTCTTTAGCAAAAGGTGACCGTGATCTGTTGCAATGCTTTCAGGATGAAATTGAACTCCAAAAAATGGTAATCTTTTATGCTCTATAGCCATAATAACATTATGCTCTGTTTTAGCAGTGATTAAAAGGTTGGATTTTACAGTTTTTTGATCAACAATCAGCGAATGATACCGTGTTGCATTAAAAGGATTATCCATACCTTTGAATAATTTAGATTTCTCATAGAAAATTTTGCTTACTTTTCCATGCACAGGCTCACCACTTTGGACAACCTTTGCATCAAAACATTCAGCTATCACTTGATGTCCCAGACAAACACCTAAAGTTGGAATTGGTTTTTTTCTTCTTGAGTTTAACTTTATTAGATTCATACAAATACCTGAGTTTATTGGGGTGCTTGGACCAGGGGAAATTACTATAGATTTTGGATTAAACTTTAATACTTCTTCAGATGAAATTTCGTCGTTTCTGAAAACTTTTACTTTCTCTCCAAGTTCTTGGAAATAATGTACTAAATTGTATGTAAAGCTGTCGTAATTATCTATTAATATTAACATTATTTAAAATTTTTAGCTTGTTCACACGCGGTAAGAAGTGCAAGTGCTTTGTTCTCTGTTTCTTTAAATTCATTTATCGGTTTACTATCTGCAACTATTCCAGCACCAGATTG
>MDSZ01194585.1_pt1 | contig 10938 bp, 1 predicted proteins | sample 811201 | NCBI WGS metagenome assembly MDSZ01 (sample SAMN05326647, study PRJNA326480) | marine metagenome | isolation source: seawater | place: Indian Ocean: North | collected 2010 | reverse complement strand
ACGCGAACGTCTCCCGGTCCAAGCAAGTCTAGTTATTCACGCGAAGTGATACTGAGTATGTATACATACACTGTATATATATATATACTAGTAGTAATGTATACTAAAACGGATTGATTCTGGTACGATTTTGGTACGATGGTTCGATTCAGGAACACGAACAGTACATAGAGCTCATGTGGACTCAACAAAATACAAAGAAGAAATATCCCAAGAATTTTTATTAAAGAAAAGTGCAAAGAAACGTGTGAAGAAAAAGAAGTTTTTGAACCTGCAAAAGGTGCCATCGAAAGCTCCTTCATTCGCAAACATCCTATACCGATACATGTGCAGAAGGAAATGTGCGAATAAAAGAAGAAAGTGAATATACGTACCAGGTACCGGTACCAAGTGGTACCATGGTACCACTGGTACCTAGGTACCCGTGGTACCACTGGCACCATGGGTATCACTGGTCTAATAGTTTATTTACTAGTCAATTAAAATACACGGCGTTGCGTTCAAAGCGCCATGCCTAGGAATACATGAGTAAAATCCGGTAAAATACGAGAGGCGTACTCTTCCATACACTTCGTTGCACATCGACACCCAATGGGGATTTGATGAGGATTTATGCTCGACAAAATCCGCACCATGGAACGAAATAAGGAAAAAGAAGAGTGCAACAACCCGAGGCGTAAAGTAAAAGAGGTTTGACTGATTGATCGATATAAAGTAAAGTAAATAGTATATTAATAAAACAATAAACTTATCAAAGTACTGCGCCGTATCTTTCCTGTGCGCCTTCTTTGAGTGAGTTACATTCGCCTCTGTCAACAACGATGTCATCTTTTCGCTTGTTATCCCCCAGTTTTCGTTTGACGTACGCGATAAAATTGCTTGAAAATAAGGCAATCGCGGCACCAAGAGTGATGTACAGAACTCTTCTGGTACTCTCGGAAAATGCAGATATATTTGCAAAGTATCTTTGTGGATTATAGTTCTCGTTACCACGTGGCTCTGCGCCAAGTTTAGCCGAAGAAAAGTGATGAGAAGTCGCACAACCAATCATCGCTTCAAAAGTTTGCCTCTCCGCTGGATTTCCACCAGCATCCGTGATTTTACTACCGTAGGAATCAGCATTTACGGTGATCTCAAAAAGCCCTGATTTTCCAGAGCCCTGAGGGAAAGTCACCATGAGGGATCCACGATTATCGCTCTTCAAGCATTTGAACTTGTAGTAAGAGTATACCGTATCAGCCGAAATGTACGTATTTACGTCGTTGTCTCCACAAGTCTTTATCTGCTTGATGGCATATGCCATGTGGTCTGACTGCAACTGCGGACAGGTTATTTCTTCCGAATATTGAATCGTGACAACTCTATTCAGAACGGTAGTCTCCGTAGCCTCTGGAGGGTCGATATCAACCACGAGATTTAAATTCTCATCTGTAATCGAGCTGCGGACCTCACTGGTCGCGAAAGAATCGTATCCAGAACAAAAGACTTTCGCGCGAATCTCGTACGAACCGTCTTTTAAGCCGTTGAAAAAGTATTGACGCTCGAGATTCCATTTCATCTCACACCCCGCGCCACGAGATGCGGCACACTGTACGTCTCCATCAACTATATCGTTCTTCCAAATGTCGGCGTCGTTGCCGTTCATGTCCCACGCGTTGATCCACTCGCCTTCACCTAAATTTCTCCATTGCAAACGCACAAATTGAACGTTTTTATGCACCAAATGATTCGTCTTTTTAGAATTTCCATCCACCCAATCGCTCGACCACAAATTCAACGGATCTGGATTTGTCACCGTCAAGTTCATATAAGGCGACTTTTCCTTGCTCGCGACGTAGTTCAAATAAGTATTGTAGGTAGCATCGTTCCAGGTGACTTTAGGGCACTCTTTCTCCCACTTAAAATCACCTAAGAACGTCGTTGATGAAAGCGCTTCTCGGTACATCCAATCTCTGCTCAATTGCCATTCGCATTCGCTAACGAGCTGTACGCCGATACTTGTATACTCGTGTGCGAGTTTTCCTCGTTCTATTTCCAAAGTTAGGCGCGAGTGTTTCAAATTACCACTCGCATCAACAGAAGGAACGTCACTCAAAGTTAGCAAACTTCCAAACGGTCTCAAGCGGTCCTGATTGATCGTGAACGTCAAATCTAACATGTTTCCACCAAAATCCGCAGTGTGTGCTTCGCCACTCGTCAAGAGCAAACCAAAATACACGGTTTCGCGATATGGCGAAGCATTGGTGATTGTCAAGTCATAAAGCGCGTTTGAATGAGGAGGGATGTATTCATTATTTACGCCAGCCGCCCAAGCGCTTTCGAGATCCACTTCGCTTTCTCGCCACATCGTGTTCGGTTCTCCTGGACACTTGGAAGCTCCGCCGATTGTTTTGAAAAGCGGCGTTCCGAAACGTTTATCCGAGGATACATGAATAATAAACTTATCGAACGGATCGTCGTCTCCAAGAGAATACTCAACTTCAAGATCACCATGTTTACCCCACGCCATGGCGCGCTCGATAGAGGCGTCTTTCCCGTAAATATCGTGGTACTCAAATTCGGACGTGAGCCAACCAGCACTCGCAGAAGTGTCATGATTAGTTCTCACCAACGCGTCGCCCGAAAACGTCCAACTGTATCCGTATGAATCGATTAAAGAGGAGACACTGGATGAAAAATCTAAACTGTGGCCACCACCGGAAAACGTGAGGTAGATGTCCACCGGTGCGTCTCCATTTAGCGACGGATCAGGTGCAGGATCATCAGTAGGATCATCAGTAGTATCATCAGTACCGGAATCCGAAAATCCAAAATTAGCAGCAGATCCGAAAACAGAACCGTCTATGAGTTTCGAATTCCCAAAAAAAGTGTTGTCAATCCCGTCAAACGAATCCCGCCAATGATTTTTAGCAACATCACTCGCACCTCGACTCCACAAACCATCATCAACATCAGCATCGTTCTCTGTTGAGTTGAAAACATTTTTTTCTGAGGGGTTATTTGGATCTTCTGCGTACGCATCGAGCCATAAGTCCCCGTCGGGAGTCCAATCGCCTTTATTATCTCCCTTTGCGTCTTTGCCCTTGACAATATCGTCTAAAGCGATATCTCTTAAATATCCTTGTGGATTTGGATTTGCCAATCTATCGACAAGGGCGCCGGCAATAGCACCGGCAATACTCCCCAAAGGCCCAAGAATCTGCCCAACATTTGCGCCCACACCAGCGGCAGCAGCATTCGCATCCCATCCATTTAGATGAGCATATGCATCGTCTCGTCTGATTTTGGGAACGTTGTGAATGGGTGAATTCTCATCGGGAATCGAATTCCACACGTCACTCAAGTCGTCCCAATTTTTTTCTGCTTCTGAAGACTCGCTACCTGGGCTTGCGCTCTCGTATACATTGGAAACGTCTTCGATTTTGGGTCTAGCGATTCTTCCAAAAACGCTCTCGTTTGAATTGAACGGCACGCTCTTATCATCAAAGCTTGATTGAATTTCAGCCAGTGTTGTCTGTTTATCCTCAAGTGCATTGAGACCCTCGGGATTGAAATCTGGCGACGTCCAATCGATGGTATTCCGCCAGTCTTCGATCGATTGCGAGAGACGAGATCTCCAAACCGCTTTAATATCAGTACCATCCAATTCATTATCTGTCATTATCGAATTAGCGTCGTGCGTAAGTTCGACAAGTTCTTCGAGTTCTGGAATGATCCTTTCTTCAATGGTGAAAATTTCAATACAATAGCTCGTCGGTTTGCGTGGAAACCATTCGACTTGTTCGACAACCGTCAAACAATTGTCACGAATGTCCACGACATCCGTTCTTACGTAGATGATTTCAAAGCCACCACCTAGAACAACGTCCCCGGGACGTCCAGGTATTCCAGGATCCGTACTCGATTCTATATTTCTGTCTAGCGTCATTTGAAAATCCCAACTGTTGTCGGTTTCTGCAGATGCAGTCACTTCAGGCCCATCTGCGAGACGTCCTCCAGACGCTGAAAACGAAATTCCCATTAGTTTCCCTCCTTTATTTCCCTCAGCATCAAACTCGACATTAACGTTGGCGTACGCCGATCCAATACTTCCACCTGGGGGTTTTGTTTCAAACCCCGTATCAACTCCTAAATCAAATCCAAATTCACTCGATCGACTTGCCGAGCGGACTGTAGTTAAACCCAAATTCAACTCGATTCGAGTTCCTTGGAGAATTCTCGCGTACGAGTTCCCCCCAGGCGGATCGTGCACGACTGTGTACACCAAACCGCGGATAGGGGCAGTTGCGTAAAATTTCGTGTCGGGGACATATCGAGCGTTTAGATCTGAACTTTCGCCGCGTATTTTAGAAGCAAGAGGAACGAGTTCTCGGTGTATCTCCAAATTCGTAACTGACCATCCGTCGTTCCTTTCGAGTCGCGCCAAAAATTTACGTCTGTGCGGACTCACGAGGTTCGGTAAAGCCCCGTTGGAATCGATTGTGAAGGATTCCGTCGAGTCAGAAAATTGTAAATATCCAGTCTCTCCGTTAACATTCGTGAACAAGCAGTCTGAAGATGGCTCGTTGCTCGAGTGGCACTCGTTAGAACTTTGCGGTCCAACATCTTCCTGAATTCGAACCGAGATTCCGAGATCAGTCGCCACGCCGTTTATTGTTGATTCAAAAGTATAACAGTACTCGATTTTTTGGGGAGCAGTTTGGTGCGCCTCAAAAACTTTCAAGGCGACGTACTTCATCCTCGAAACGTCATCTGCTCCGAGTTGTGAGTATTGTGAGTCAGTGTTACCGATGAGGTGCTCGGAGGTTAAACTTCCAACGTTATCTCCCAGGCAAACCTCGTCTGCATCGATTGCTGTGAATGGACTTATTGTGCTTTCACTTTCACTACCAAACGTTGGTAACGCACAAAACCAACCGTGATAATCGTACTTCGCATCGGCTTGGACGTTTTCAAGCAAGAGCAAAGTCTGCACGAGCATATTTCTGTCCTCGAAAAATTTTTTGAACCCGCTTCCAGGCGCAGTACACGACGCGGCATCTGCATGGTTGAACGCATCGTCGTTTTTTATTTGATTTTCGTCGAGCCAGCTCGCGTCGGGAACTTGATCGAGCTCGATGTAATAATCCATAGCAGCGTACGGCCAACGTCGGTAAGTTCCTGCATCATCAACTATCCCCCACCGATAGGCTGAACTAGTTATATCCGTACCTTGTACAATTACAGTCGATCCGCATCCATTCGCCGGTGTGATTTTCAAAGAATAATCCGAATAACGCGTTCCACACGCGCCCGCAAACAAGCCAATATCGACCTCGCGCTCAGTAACATCAAAAAAGAGCATGAACTCGCCCCCGACAATATTTTCAATTTCAACGTACACGTTTTGGTTTATCGCGTCATCGTTTAATGTAACTTCAGACGACGTTTGCATTTTGCACGCGTCAACATCTAACGCATCGCCGCCATAACAAATTTCGTGACCTGTATACGAAGCCACGAATGCCCTTGTTTCGCCCGGAGTGATTGCAATCTCAAAGTGACCTAACTCATCCGCAGTGTAAACGTCGGGATCGCTTTCGTATAAATACCCTTTGGGGCTGCAAACTGAAGATTCGTCGCTCCCACACTTTCTCCCCTTGTACGCAGAAATGGTTGCAAACTGTAGGCCGCAAATGTAATCTTGCGTTCTTTCTCCAGGAAAACGTACCATTCCGGTAACTGGTACGCTCGTTTCGTCTTCGAATTCAACACCCGCCACACCGAGATGTTTGATGGGAAACACCCGAACGTTTGGTTCTTTCGTATTGAAAACGTGCAAAACGTCCGGGAGTCGAAAAGTCGCGTGCACTTCAAACGCAATATCAGGCAACACATCATTCGCAAAAACGTCTGCTTCGTCTGTAGACGAAACCTGCTCGTCTTTGAGTTCATAATGGTCATTGAGTAAAGTCACGATTGTGAGGAAAAAACGTTTTGTTTCGGGTAACAAACTTCCGTCCACGATGGATGCCAACGACGTGTCGTTGGCGACAGTGGGTATGCGCTCGAAGGATAAACCAGACGTTTCACTCATCGTATTGTACCACATTTGCCAATCCTCTTGAATACGAGGCGTTGTAGCGTTGTCAACGGGTACAAGCGACACCGCTACGTTGGAATTATCCGGATAGTTTGTCAAATGGAATTGTGTCAAGTGTTTCGTCTCTTCAGCACCGTATAAGAGCCAGCGCGTCCCATAAATGTGACCTTCATTAAACGAAGACTCGGCACTGAGAAACTCGTGTGAATTTAAATCTCCACTATTATCTTTGTCCAAAGCATCCCAAGTCCTTGATGGAATGATGATTTGCACATCGGAGTACCTGGATCGACCCTTGATAAAAGTTACAAACTCAGACTTATCGATGACGGTGTCATTGTTGATGTCCGCCAAAGTGGAACTCGTGACGGTGTCATTGTTGATGTCCGCCAAAGTGGAACTCGTGACGAACGTAATCCCCGCCAAGCTGATCCAAGTATGATACGAGCTGCTCATAAGTTGAATTTCGCCGTTCGACTTGACATCCACGCGCAAATATTTGTTACCACCACCACACAAATTAAACGAAAGTCGCTCGTTCATTTTCGGACGACATTCTTCGGGAAGTTGGACCATGGGGAGATTCAGATTTTGTGCGTTTTCGTTTTTCACATATCCCACAAGAGTACAAATACCAACATTGTTGTCACTGTCGTGAGACACGAAATAGCTCGGTTTCTGCCAACTACTATGGAAATTCTCCCAGCCATTTACCCAAAGACCTAGATCACTCAGAAATTTGCGTGGTTTACCCGTTATAATCTGAAAACCTATACCAGACAAAGTGAAATAAGACGTTTTTTCTGTAGCGCCCAACCGCACGCCATTTCTCAACCGTATCTGTCCATTAACCACATAAACCTGCGCATTTTTAGAATTCCCGGCCAAGTAAATTCCAGGGTACTTTTGTGTACAAGCAGGTGGAAGCGTAGCGATGACAATGTCAGCATTACGCACATGTACTTCATCCGGCGATGCGATTTTCACAAAACCTTGCAAAAAGCAGAAGTCGTCGTGTGTACTGTAATACGCATTCCCATAATTACCTCCATGGTTAATAACGCCGGATCCTAACGTCAAATCTTCTGTGGATGCTACTGTATTGACTGGAAAAGTGATTCCAGTTAAACTAATCCAGGGATCTTCATGGCCGTCATCCATTCTGTACACGTAACCATCCGTCTGAACGTCCACACGAGCGATATCCGTTCCGTTTATATTAAGGTTAAACGCGAGTCGTTGTTTAGGACGACAAGCGACGGGAAGTCTGACAAGAGGCTGATCATTCCAACTTCCATCTTTTATCGCACCTTGAACAAAGCACACGTTGTTGTACAATAAATGTCGCGGCGGACCAAAGTCATCGTCGTCGTATGCTATCCATCCATTTAGTAACTCGAGCTCTTGCGTGTTGTCGTAAACTGTATCGTGCTCTTCTGCATTTACGTGGATCGACATCAAATACGCCGTTGGCGATTTCGCTGAATTCAACTCGAAGAGTTTCTCGTCAGAAGGGTCAAAGGTGTCCGCTTTGTATGCAAAGGTGGCAACGCGCGCCTTTTTCGGAACGAGGCCGGCGGGGTCGGATAATTCAATCTCAAAATTGCCATCGTTATCCGAAAATGAGGTAAAAGGACACACAATCTCTGTTCCGAAAACCTCCACTTCATTAATCTGCACGGTATCCGTGCCCAATGATTTGACAGTGATGGACTGGCCTGAGTATGCCTCAAGCGATGTACCTTCGCACGCGAAAACATGCGTAAAACCCGAAGAGTCATCTAACCCATCACTCTTGATGCAGATGGCACCTTTGTCGCCACTATCCGTTGGATCGGGGTAATCGAGCGCACGAACGACCAGGTTTGCATTTTCTGAGCCAGAATCTACACGCACGCGGACCGTAGAAATTTTACTGAACTTGCTCAATTGTACAGTCACCCACTCGTCGACGTCTAATGTGGTAAAAGTCGAGGTATCTGTATCCGCCACTTTAAACGCTGAACTTCTTTTCGTAACATCTGCCTCGTTCGAGTGAGACACCTGAACGTATCTTGCAAGATTAATGTCGTCTTCGCCACTCGCATTCGCAATGTTTTCAAGCATCGCCGACGAATGGTCTTGACTAAAAATATCTGCGCACACGCGTACGTTTTTAACCGGCAATTCCGTTTTACCGACAAGCACGACGCCTTCGAGCACGCTAAACCATGGCGTCACGTACGTGATAGGATCAGACAAAATAACCTCCTCAGTCCCATACTTCGTGGTTATCGTGTATTCCCATTCGTACCCGGGTTCTTTTATCGCTTCGTCATCAAAGAAAGTAATGGATGAAAAAGTTCGCGCGCATCCCTGAATGTCCGTATCGATCAACACGACGGCATCTGCATCATCAAACTCGGTGGCACCTGGCCTCTTCAGCGCTCTCAGAACTTCGAAATTCGATTCACCCCAAGCAGTGTCGCGGAAAGAAAATATAACACCTTTTTGCGAGTTGAGCGCATTCACGTCGATTACTGCGCCGTTATAATACAAGCCAGCGATGCAAGGGATAAAATCATCAAAAGTATCGTCCTGAAACTCTGGTAGAATACAATAGACGCGACGAGATTGAGGTTTTGCAATAGCAAGCTTAGCGCACGCGTCACTCGGTTCATTATCGCAATCATCCCCCACGCAATTGCATCTATAAATAGATTGCACGTGTTTGGTGGATAACTCACCGGTGTAGATGCGGTAATCGTCGAAGTTCAAGCTGCTGTCAGTTCCGCATATAGTATAAGCATGTTTATGTTCTTGCACAAAATGGCTATCAATGTTTGTGGGATCCGGAACATTCGTATTCACGACTTGTTTGCCGTTGAGAAAAATTGAAAACCCGTATTTTTTATTCAACACCATCGCAACGTGATGCCAATTTGAACTTGGAACTGTGTCTATCGTGTTCGTGTTGATTTCATTTTCATCTCTGTCAAAAAATCTAGCTTCCAGCGTTCGATCAGATTTTATTCGAAAGTACTTGTCCAGTTGATCATCGTCTTCGGTTGGCCCACCTTTTCCTCTCCAAAGATCGCCTGCGGTTATTTCGTCTTGGTCGCCGAGGTTGATCCACGTCATGATAGCGCTGGAAGAGAAACTAAAATTTAACTCAAGATCTATGGCATGAGTTTCTTTCGGATAAAAATCCAGGGTTGCACAATCAAAATTGTCGGGAGCTCCGAGGCTTTGGGGGTTACAGTCCCCCGGGTCAAAGCCCCCTGAACGATCTTCTAGTGCTTCTACTCCATATTCAATACCAAGACAAATCGACATTTCTGAGCATATTGCTTTGCATTCGTCTAGCGTTTTATTATTGAGTTTTTGGATGTTATGACCATCGACGCATTCGTGTTCAAAATGTGTATTATATGTGTCTTCGGCTTCGTTTAGCTCATCAGAGAACATTTGTTTTCTGAGAGTCACAGCGTCGGCGCCGGTACCCACGGCGGGGCGATAGTCTGTTACTTTCCTTACACTCGAGTCGGTTATAGTTTTAAATAAAAAACCATCTGTGAAGATGCACTGAAAATCTCCATTCATCAAATTCTTCTCAAACGTCCACGACACATTCACATGCTCTGCGTTACTCTTGCAATCTTCTTCGAGGTCGTCTGAACTCGAATACGTAGCCGAAGCAATGCGAAGATCACTTTCATGTACATTTCCGTCTCTGAAATAGCAGTAATTCGGCAAGTCCATGACATCCATGATATCCCGGAGCAAAAGACCGCCATTTTCAAAAAGTTTAACATCTGTAATGCTTTCGAGGTGATCAATATATGTCGTTTGCATGTCATGAGATTCAAACGCATATTTCAACTCGGCGGCGGAAAGCTTCCCGTCCATAGGGTTGATGTCGTATTTCCGAAACACCTCTTCTTTTGCAACGTCGATTTGATCGCAATCTTGCATCTTCAAAAAGATAGGCGAAGACAAAAGGAGAAAACGCGCGACAACGTGCATCGTTGTCTCAGCATTGCCGCTGCTCGTTTCAGATTGCAACACATCGGGACATCCCCCTGTAACATTAAAAGTGTGCAAAGTTTCGAAAGGTGGAGCGGTTTTCTCATAAAAATCCAGGGTTGCACAATCTTGACCGAACAAGTCAAGAGTACTGGAGCTTTGGGGGTTACAATCCCCCGGCTCATAGCTCCCTGACCAGGCGGGGTCTGGTGGTTCTACTCCATACTCAAAACCAAGACAATCCGACATTTCAGAGCATATTGCTTTGCATTCGTCTAGCGTTTTATTATTGAGTTTTTGGATGTTATGGCCACCGACGCATGCATTCTCAGTATGTATATATGCGTCATTTCGATTCCACGAACCCGGAACTTTCGTACCATCAGTCAAGTGCCAGTAGCAGTTGTATTTGATCTCGTACTCTCCGATTTGTTTGACGCCGTCGGCGTCTTCCGAGTTGAAGCTGAATCGCGTCTCGCCCCGTTTATTTTCGTCATAAAAATTATCCCATTTCATGCAAGGTGCGTGGGTTCCAGCGTTTGAGTAGTCACAAGTAGCGTCCTCGGACTTTTTAACGAACGCTTCGCACTTCAACCCTTTGCCTGTGTTGGCGTCGACGTCATTCGGAGTACCAAAGCAATTGTTATCGGCGCCCTCACACGCGCTGTCGCTAACCTTGATATTGAAATTAAACTCTTTATCGGCGACGAGTCTTGCTGGATTATCGATTATAACTACCAGATCGGTGATATCAGCACCCGGCGGCGGCGGCGGTGATGGCGGCGGCGGCGGCGGAACAGGTCTGCAGAAATAGAAAGAGAATTTACGATCAACATAAAGAATCCCCAATT
>MDSZ01069450.1_pt1 | contig 10939 bp, 11 predicted proteins | sample 811201 | NCBI WGS metagenome assembly MDSZ01 (sample SAMN05326647, study PRJNA326480) | marine metagenome | isolation source: seawater | place: Indian Ocean: North | collected 2010 | reverse complement strand
TAGGTTCTGCAATTAAGATATCACCTAACATTGCCCAAGAAGCTGTCACACCACCAGTTGTTGGATCAGTTAAGACTACCACGAAAGGAATATTTTTTTTCTTTAATTCATTTACTGCTAAAGCTGTCCGAGACATTTGCATTAAAGCTATAGAAGATTCCATCATTCTTTGACCACCAGAACAACTAAAAAATACATAAGGCATTTTGTTTTCAATTGCATGTTGTGCGCCAGCTATAAAAGCTTCACCAGATGCTGCGCCAAAGGACCCACCGATAAATCTAAAATCTTGTGCACCAACTACCATATTAATATTTTGAACTTTTCCTTTTGCAATCAAAACCGCATCATCTTGTCCCGTCAATTTACGAGCTGATCTTAATCTATCTGTATATTTTTTTTTATCTTCAAAATTTAATGGATCGTCTTTAGGCAATGGAGTTTCAATTAATTCAAATTCTTTATTATCAAAAAAAGTTTCAAATCTTTCTTTACAAGTAAGTTTATGATGCGCTCCGCATTTAGGACAAACTTTTTGATTGCCCTCCATATCTTCTTTGTATATTAAATTTTTACAGCCGCATGTTGTCCAGAGGTTATCTTCTGTTGTTGATGATTTTTTTTCAAATAAGGACTTTATTTTGGGTTTTATAAACTTTGATATCCAATTCATATAATTTTCTTTCTTAGATTGTACACAACTTTATCTAACTTTGTGACAGGATTTTGTCCCATTTTGAGTGAATTAGTAATAGTTTTACACAGCATACTACCCACAACAAGACCATTAGCCGATTTTAAGGAAGATATAGTCTTATCTGTTATACCAAAGCCTATTACTAGATTCTTTTTCGGGTTGATTTTTTTGATAATATTATAATTTTTAAGAATTTTTTTTGGTGAAATTTTTAATTTCCCGCCAGTGGTTGATAACATTGAAATATAATAAATCATATCATGTGAGTCTTTAATAATTTTCCTCATTCTGTCTTTAGATGTGGTTGGTGAGAGCAGCTGAATAAAATTTATTGATTTTTTTTTGCATTTATCAGCGAAATCTTTATTTTCAGGGTAAGGAAGATCAACGATAATTAAACCATCCACCCCTGATGCTTTACAGTTTTTTAAAAAGTTATTTTCGCCATTTTGATAAATTAAGTTGAAATAGCCCATTAGAATAATTGGCTTATGAGAATTATTTTTTTTAAAACTTCTTACAATTTGAAAAACATCTTTTAATTTAATTCCATTTTTTAAAGCTCGATGTGAGCTGCCTTGTATCTGTCCACCATCGGCTATTGGTGTGTTATGAGGAAATCCCAGTTCAAGTATATCCGCATGCTTAGATATTTTATTTAATATTTTAAGTGAATTTTTTTTTGTGTTGTCCCCAGCAACTGTGTAAGTAATTAAAGCTGACCTTTTTTCTTTTTTACAATTGTCAAAAGCTGTTGCAATCTTTGATTTCATCTTATGTAAGATCCTAATTTTTGTTTAATAATATCTTTATCTTTAAGACTATCACCACACGAATTAACAATAATTACTTCGGATGATTTTAATTTAGGCGCTATTTTAATTACCTCAGCAAAAGCATGTGAAGGTTCAAGAGAGGGAGAAATATTTTCAAGTTTTGAAACTAACTGATAAGCTTTAAGTGCTTCTTCATCACTTGCAGAAGTGTATCTGGCTCTTTTAGTATCTTTGAGATAACAATGAAGAGGAGAAATTCCAGGATAATCAAGGCCTGCAGATATTGACTCGGTAGAACCTATCTGACCTTCTTTATCTTGTATTACATATTGTGCAGCTCCATGAAGAATACCAATTTTAGATCCGTTAGTTAGTGGCGCTGCATGAAGTTTACTATTTTTTGGACCTCCTGCTTCCACCCCAATGAATTGCGCGTGAGTATCCATAAATTCATTCCAGAAACCAGCTGCTGAACTTCCACCTCCAACACAATTAATTAATTTCAACTTGTCAGGTATTTTTCCAAATTCTTCTTTAACTTGTTTCATTAATTCTCTTGAAATTTGAGCTGTACTCCAAGCACAAATTTTAATAAATATGTTAGGGCCAACTGTTGAACCAACACACATATGGGTAGTGTCACAATTTGAAACCCAGTATCTCATACATTCACTTACAGCATCTACAAGTGTTTGACTTCCAGTAGTCACAGGAACTATCTCTGCGCCATTTTTTCTCATAGCTTCTACGTTAGGTCTTTGCCTTTTAATGTCTTTAGATCCCATAAATATTTTACACTTAAGGCCAAATTTTTTAGCTGCCATAGAAAGCATTTTTCCTGCATAGCCAGCTCCGGTATCACCAATTACATATTTTCTTCCTGCCTTTTTAGCAATAAGACAATGAACAGTAGCATTATAAATCTTATGAGCCCCACCATTAGCTTCAGATACTACTTTTGCATAAATTTGAGCACCCCCGAGATGTTCTGTCAAATTATCCAATTTAATAAATGGTGTTGGAGCACCTACGTAAGTTTCAAAGTAATGATCTCTTTCTTTAAGAAACTTTTTATCTTTTCTTAGTTTTGAAAATAATCTTGTTAAATCGTCAATGGGCTTTTTAAGAGTTTCAGGTATATAATTTCCACCAAATTTACCTCCATACATAAAATTTTTATCATGTTGGTCAATAAGAGGTGTATTTTTTTTAATTTTCAATTTCATTAATTTTACTTATAAAATTTTTTATTTTATGATGATCCTTGTAACCTAATTGACTTTCTAAACTAGACGATAAATCAAAAAAGTTAACCCCTAAATTACTTATATTTTCTACATTATCTTCAGAGATAGATCCTGCTAAAGCATATTTTTCACCAATAGGAAGTTTTGTAATTAAACTTTTGGGAAATTCTAAAGATTTTTCCATACCAGGAGTATCGAATAGTATAATATCGGCATTATCAAATTCTCTATACTTATCAATATCTTCTGAATCTTTTACTTTAATTGCCTTGATGACTTTTAAGCCCATATGTTTGATCTGTGTTATTCTATCTTTTGTTTCAGATCCATGAAGTTGGATATAATCAAAGTTTCCTATTAAATTTTCATTAATAAATTTGTCACTCGGATTTACCGTTACCGCAACAAAGAAAGAATCTTTTTTATTGTAATTAGAGAGAGCTTTAATATCTGGTAGACTTATATTTCGTGGAGATTTTTCATAAAAAACAAATCCTAAGTAATTTACTTTTAAATCAATGCATAATTGAACATCTCTGGTTGGATTTAAACCACAAATCTTTATTTTCATTAACTCAATTCTTTTTCAAGATTTTGAATATTTTTTTTGATATTTCCACGAGTAACTGCTCTTCCAATCACTAACCAGTCAGATTTGACTTTCTTGGCTTCCATTGAGCGTTTTTGATCATAATTTCTTTTTCCAATTTGCACACCGGGAGTAATTATTTCCTTTTTAAAAACTTTTCTTACAGCCGAAACCTCATAAGGACTACAAACTATAGCATCTAAAGCAGCTTTTTTAGCAAGCCTTACTTGATGAATTACTAAATTTTTTACAGATTTATTATACCCAATTAATTTTAAATCCTTGTTATTTAAAGATGTCAAAGTCGTTACTCCTATAACTTTTGTAGATCCCGAAACTTTTTTAACCGCTTTTAAAGCTGCAATGCCTGATGAAATATGAACAGTCAGATAATTAATCTTCAAATCTTTTAAAGCATTTATTGCTGACTGCATAGTATTTACTGTATCATTTAACTTAAGATCTACAAAAATAATTTTGTTTTTCAATTTTGATATAAACTTTCTTCCATTTTTAGAGTTCATGAATTCTAAGCCAAATTTATATCCAATTTTAATTTTTCTTGATTGTGATTGATTTATAATTTTTTTAACTTCCCTGAGGTTTGTAGTATCACAAGCTATAAATATTTTTGGTTTTTTCATTTGTTAACTAATTTCTTTAAATTTTTTGAAGCTCTGAATCTTACCTTATATCGTTCAGGTTTGTACATTAATTCATTTTTTTTTGGATTACGCGCATTAAAATTTTCCTTTAATTTTTTACAGTACCAACGCCCGAAACCTCTAATTTCAACATTTTTACCTTTTTTTAAAGCGTTAGAAATGGACTCAGAAAAAATATCTATTATAGATTCTAATTCAGATTGATTAAGTCGGGGATATTTTTCTTTAAGCTGTCTTATAAGCTTTTGTCTTGACAATTATTTTTCTTTTTTATTTTTTTTACCAATAGCTTTTTCGAATATTCCTTTAAGAGTAGCACCAGATTTTGTAGCTCCTTCACCAAATTTTGCGATTAAAGATTTTTCTTCATCGATTTGAGCTGCTTTTACACTTAATTTTACTTTTCTTAAATCTAGATCAAGCTCAACAATTTTTGCGTCAAGCGCATTTCCAGGTGAAAACACCTCTGGCCTTGCGTCAGCAGAATCTTTTGCTAAATCATTTTTTTTAATATTAACAATTAATTTTTTTTCTTTATCAATATACACTTTTAATGATGTTTTTAGCACTTCAAGGACCCTAGTTGTAATTACATCTCCAACATTTTTTTTATTATCTTTAAACCAATCCATAGGATCCTTTTCTAAAGCCCTCTTTGAAAATCTTATTTTATCATCTTTAATTTCTAAAATTTTTACTGTAATTATTTCACCTTTTTTAAACTTTTTGAGATCTTCAACATTTTCCTGGTAAGAAATTTCTTTAAAATGCAACATTCCAGGTAGCTTCGAGTCAATCAACTCAGCAAATATAGCTTTCTCAGTGATGTTATTTACCTTAATTTTTACTTCTTTTCCAATTTGTGTTTTTACTTTATTCCATGGACTATCTAAAATGGCTTTATATGATAAAGAAATTCTTTTAGTTTCTTTATCAATATTTACAATTTTAAATTTAATTTTCTGAGATACTGAAACAATTTTATTCGGATTAACATTTCTATTAACCCAATCTAATTCTGAGTTATGTATTAAACCTTCAATTCCATCCTCTAATTTAACAAAGCATCCATAGTCCATTATTTTTGTAACTGTTCCTTCGTGAATTTCTCCGACTTTGTACTTTTTTTCAATATTTTCATATGGATCTTCGGTCAACGCTTTAATCGAAGCTGAAACTCTGTTAGTTTTTTCATCAATTTTAGTAATTTTTACTTTTAATTTTTGACCTACTGTAACTAAATCAGCTGGCTTTTTTACTCTTCCATGACTTAAATCAGAAACATGCAAAAGTGCATCAATGCCATTTATGTCTAAAAAAATTCCCCAGTCTGTTGTAGCCTTAACAATTGCGTCATCAATTATGTCACCCTCGTTAATATTTTTTAAGGCTTCAGTTATTTCAGCATTTTTACTTTTTTCTAAAACAGCTCTTCTTGATACACAAACGTTTCCTCTATTTTTATCAAGTTTAGTTGCTATGACTTTTACGGGTATGTTCATTAGATGATCAACTTTCTTTAAAGGTCTTACATCTATTTGTGAGGATGGCATAAAACAAGGTAAGCCGTCGACAGTTGCAATAAAGCCTCCTTTTACTTTACTTGTTATATAACCTGTAATTTCCTCCTGTGACTCAAAAATTTTTTCCATTTTTTTCCAAGCCTTCATTTTTCTTGCTTTGTCTCTTGAAATAATTATTTCACCTTTGAAACTTTCAATTCTCTCAAGAAAAACTTCTATTTTGGAACCAACTTTTAATTTACTGAATTCTTCGTCATTTTTAAATTCCTCAATTGGGATCATACCTTCCATTTTAGCTTTACAATCAACTACCACAAAGTTTTTAGTAATTTCAGTAACTGTTGCCTTAATAATCTCGTTTTCTTTTAACTTTCTATCTTTAAAGTCTTGGTCAAGTAAACTTTGGAACTCTTTTTGGGATGTGCTAATATTTTTTAACTCTTCAGTTGCCATATTTTTCTAATAATACTTTTTCAACATATATTGACATTTTTTTAAGCATTGCTTGTTTATTTAATTTTCCGGTGTCGATTACTATCGAATTTCTATGTTTAAGTAAAGGGGAGTGTTTTCTTTTTGTATCTAAATTATTTCTTATTCTTAGGGCTTTTTTTACATTTTTTAATTTAATTTTTGGTTCATGTTTTTTTATTTCATTAAATCTTCTTTTAGCAGCTATAGTTAAATTGCATCTAAAATAAAATTTCAAATCTGATTTAGGAAGTATTTTAGTTGATATGTCTCTTCCTTCAATACAACAGTTTTTATTTTTATTAGCAAAATTCACTTGAAATTTTTTTAAAATTTTTCTTATTTTGTTATTTTTTGCAATCAAAGAACTGTGTTCAGAGATAGTAAATGTATGTAAGTTTATTTTTTGGAGTTTATTATAATTTAAATTCTTAAAATTTTTTTTCAAAAATAATAATTGATTTTTAGGTCTATATTTAATTATTAAAAAACTTGCATATCTATAAAGCAAACCTGAGGAAAGAAATTTAAGTTTATATTTTTTTGAAATTAATTTTGCTCCGGTTGACTTTCCTGTGGCAGCACCACCATCACAAGAAATTTGGATAGATTTATTTGTGTACTTCAAATTTAGCTCCTAAAAGTTTCATAATACTTAAAAACGACGGTGATGATGTAAAAACTGTTTCGAAATTTTTAATTTTTACTTTAGCTCCAGTAAGTAAAGCTAAAACAAACGAAGACATGCAAATTCTGTGATCCCCAAGATTTGGAACATTAATTATTTTATTTGAAGCATCAATTTTTCCTTGACCATTAATAGTAAAACTATCTTTACGCAATTTAGATTTTACATTAATTTGATTTAATATCTTTTGCATTTCAAGTGCTCTATTACTCTCTTTATTTGCCAGATCACCAATGCCTTTAAAAATAGATATTCCTTTAGTCAAAGCAGCCATCACAAACATAATAGGATATTCATCTGTCGAATTTACATAATATTTTTGTGGAACGTTAAAAGGTTTCAATTTACTATTTTTAATAAAAATATCACCACGTAATTCAAAATTATTTTTTTTTAAATTTTTGTAGGTAATTTTAGCACCTTGTTTTTTCAAAAGTTGGTAAAATCCAGTTCTTGTTGGATTAAGTCCAACATTTTTAATTATCAACGAAGAGTTCTCGTTGAGAATAGTTAGTGCTAAAAAAAAAGCTGCTGAGGAAGGATCGTTAGGAACATCTATTTTAAGTGAGTTTAAATGCTTTTTTCCGTAAATTGTAATTATCTTTTTTTTATTTTCTTTTATTTTAATCACTTGATTATTATTTAACAAAATATTTTCAGTATGATTTCTACTTCTTTGACTTTCGATTACTTTTGTGTTTCCATTTGAGTTTAAACCAGCGAGCATCACAGCACTCTTTAATTGTGCAGATACCCCTGATATATAGTTTATGCCCAAGGGTATTTCTGAAGAAATAAGCTTGAGAGGAAAATAAAATTTTTTTTCTGGAAGAAAAGTAGCTCCAAATTTTTTCATTAAATTTATTAAACTTTTCATACTTCTTCTATTCAGCGATCTATCACCTGTTAAATTTACATTTATCCCTGGAGTAGTAGATAAGATGCCAATCAAAAGTCGAGCCAGAGTTCCTGAATTATTAAAGTTTAATTTATTATTTTTCTTTAAACTAAGTGAACCCAAACCCTTTCCGAAAACTATATAATTTCCTGGTTTTAATTTTTTAATTTTTATACCGAGTTTTTTTAAACAAATAATAGTAGATAAGACGTCTTCAGACTCTAAAACATTTTTTATAATAGATTTATTTTGACTGATTGCACTAATCAAAAAACTTCTGATTGAAATAGATTTATCAGAATCTACCTCTATAATTTTTTTATATGCCGGAATTCTGTTACTTATTGTAAGATTAAATCTTTTAGAGAACATGAACTTTTAAGAAAATTGGTTTCCAAAATAATGTTCAATCGCTTTTGATGATTTTAATATTTCTCTTGAAGTTCCTTGAGCTATTACAGTTTGTTCACCTAATACGTAACTTCTATCAGTAATTTCAAATAGGTTTTTTACATTGTGATCCGTTACAAGAACTGCTGTTCCAACTGATTGAATTTTTAAAATATAATGTTGAATATCTTGAATCACCAAAGGATCTAGAGCAGCTAAAGGTTCATCGAGTAAAACAATTTTTGGTCTATTAATCATAACCCTGGCCATCATAAGTCTTCTAATTTCACCTCCAGATAGGACTGAAGCATTAATAGTTCTCAAATGTTGCAAGTTAAACTCATCTAGTAGTTTTTCAGTTATAGCTTTTTGTTTTTCAACTTCATTAATAGAAATTTGAGCTATCCCAAGAATATTATCATAAACAGACATGTTGAAGACACTTCTTTGTTGAGGGAGATAGCCTAAACCTTCCTTTGATCTCAAATGCATTGGAATTTCCTCTATTGATTTGTTGTTTAAAAAAATCTTACCCCCATCAATATTTTGCTCTCCTATACATGTAGAAAATAAAGTTGTTTTTCCACATCCATTAGGTCCCAACACGCCAACGCACTCACCTGGAAAAACTTTAATTGAAATCTTTTTTAATATTGGTCTTCCATCATAAGATTTACTTAAATCTTTTACCTCAAAAATCGGTTTATCTCTCTTAAATTTTAAAATTCTAAAGCCTTTTTTCATTTAATGTTTAGATTAGCATTTATTTTGTTTTCATTGAAGGTCTGAATATCTAAAGTTTTAAGTTGTATATCAATATATAATTTATCTGCAGTTAAAATGCCAGATTTGTCGACTAACTTAACATTATTTGTTATTGTAAGACTGTTATTTGAATTTGAGTAGTCAGCAAGATCTGCAAAAAGTTTACTTTCGATATAATTAGCTTTTACATTCTCCTTAAAAATTATATCTAAACTTTGATTGTTGTATTCTCCAAAATCAGACCAAACTTTTAATGTAGTTTCATCTTTAAAGTAAAAAGTTGCCTCAACGCCAATCAAGTTTACTGAATTTTGTATTTCTGGATTTGTAATAGCTTTTTCTGATTTAAGAATAAATCTGTTCCCAGACAAATCAATGCCTGAATATTCAATATCATAAAAAACATCACCCTGAGTATCTCCTTGTATTTTTTTTTCGATCAATTTTTTTTCTTCCGCTTGTATAATTTTTTCATCATCTGCAAATTTATTATGATAATAGCTAAAAAAAATAACTAAACTTCCTATTATTAACAATGAAAGTTGTATTAATCTTAATCTTTTTTTTCTACTCATTATCGAATACCACTTTTTAACAAAGAATGTATATGAATTATACCTTTGAGGAGTTTATTAGGTTTTTTATAATTCTTATCAGAAACAACTAGTAAACTTGTAATTTTTTTTTCACTCATAATTGCCAAAGCTTTTGAGGCAGGCATATTTTCATTAATAATAAAAGGAAACTTTTTTATAAATTTTTTTAGATCTTTTTCTTTAGAATTATTGTCTAAAGTTCGTCTTAAATCTCCATCAGTTACAAGGCCTTTAATAAATCTATTTTTAGTTATAACTATAATCCCTAATTTTTTTTGACTCATTAATTTAATAGCTTTGTTGAAATTTTCTTTATAATCGATCATAGGAATATCTTTACCTGTAACCATAATATCTTTTGCTAACAAAAGTGAACTTCCTATATTTCCGCCAGGATGAAATAATTTAAATTTTTCCCTAGAGAAGTTTTTTTGATACATAATTGTAGTTGCTAAACAATCACCTAACAACAAAGAAATAGATGTGCTTGTAGTTGGAACCATTCCTATAACATCTGCCTCTTTTACTTTTGGAAGAAGTAATTTTACATCACTTGCTTTCAGTAATATGCTATCTGATTTAGATGCAATACCAATAATTTTTATTCTATTTCTATTGGCATATTTTAACATATTTGTTAGTTCGGCTGTATTTCCAGAATAAGAGAAAATAATTAGTAGATCTCTTTTCTCTATTTGACCCATATCTCCATGTAAGGCCTCTGAGGGATGGCAAAAAAAACTTGGTATACCTATACTTGAAAAAGTTGCTGAAATTTTTCTTGCTATTAAACCAGACTTTCCTATTCCTGCAAATATTACTTTACCTTTGCAATTTAAAACTAATTCAATAGCTTTAGCAAAAGAGTTATTAAAAACTTTTTTTATTTTCCTTAATTCATTTATTTGAATATCTGCTGATCTTTTAGCTATGGAAATATAATTTTTTTTTTTCATTAATGTTCAAAAATATCAAATTTAAAACCGTTTTGGTCCAGAGTTACTCTAGTGTCTAAAAATTCTAGACACTTATTGAAAATGTCTATTCTATTTTCACGAATTAACATTTTTTCTAATTCAGATTTAATTTTATGTAAGTAAATTACGTCATTTGCAGCATACTCTAATTGCTTATCTGATAATTCACTTATATCTTTATTCCAATCGCTACTGCCTTGTCTCTTGTCTAAAGATTTATTGCAAAACTCTTGCACGAGGTTTTTTAATCCGTGACTATCTGTGTATGTTCTCACAATTTTAGATGCAATCTTAGTATCAAATATATTATTTAACTTACATTTAAGAAAGAATTCCAACGCGCTTTTATCAAATCTTAAAAAATGTCCGATTTTTAAAATTTTACCATCTTCTAAAACTGAAACTAAATTTGGAGCTTTAAAATTTTCTTTATTCGGTTGAATTATAAATACGTTTCCTTTTTCATCACAAATTTGAATTAAACTTAATTTGTCCCGTTCAGGAATTTGAAGACCTGTTGCTTCAGTGTCAATAGCAATGCTTTTTTTAAACGATTTAGCAATTTCTGAAGTTATGTCCTCTTTAAACTTAGTAATTTTCATATATAAGTGTTCTAAATACCATGAAAAATCAAATTTGCACAATTTTAGGTGGTGG
>MDSZ01042941.1_pt1 | contig 10939 bp, 5 predicted proteins | sample 811201 | NCBI WGS metagenome assembly MDSZ01 (sample SAMN05326647, study PRJNA326480) | marine metagenome | isolation source: seawater | place: Indian Ocean: North | collected 2010 | reverse complement strand
TTGGACTGGAAACACAACCACATGGACACAGGAGACGTATTCACTTGATTTATTGGTGCAAAATGCAACTAATATTGGCTTCAGATTTTACGTAAGTAAACTCAATACCTCTGCTGCTACTGAGGGCTTATTCATCGACTCTTTCAATCTGTCAAACCAAGGAGATCCACAAGCAGCATGGTTCCATGGAAATAAGAGTGGAGAGTATTCCGCAAATGCAGATGGAACATTGATTGTTCCAGTAGATATTAGTGGACTAACAGCACCATTAGAACTGATTTACCAAGCGAATTGGGATATGCAAGGAGGTAATTATGACAATCTGGTGGTAATGATTTCTCAAGATAACGGAAGTAGTTGGACGATTATGAGTCCACTTCCTGGAGTTCCTGCACACGGAATTGGTGTCGGCGGTACCACCTACAACCAGCATTCATGGAACTGGAGAGAAATTATTCATCCCTTCCCTCATTGGGCAGCAGGGAGTTTGAACGCTTCGAACACATTGCTAAAATTCCGTGTAACCACAGACAATACAGTCAACCAAGGCGGCGCTGCAATAGACGACTGGGAAGGGATAATGATTGACGATTTGACAGTATTTTCCGGCGCGGGCTCTCAGAATGCTACAAGGATAATGCTAGAAAATTTTACAGATAACTCAGACCATTATCTCGTCAATGTATCCGGTTATCCTAACGATTGGCAATACATTGACTGGGAAGGATTCAACGGTCCTTGGTCTTCATCCGACTCTTTTGAAGAGATTCAAGGCCTTCCAGCCGGTTGGCGAATCGACCATGTTAGAGGTTCAACCTCTTGGGAGAGAGGAGTAATCGACAATAGCAATGGCTACGGTCCAAACGTTACTTTGTGGCCAAGCGGCTCTAACGGAATGGGCATCAATCTTGATGGAATTTATTCGAATCATGTCTATACACATCTCATTTCTCCAAAATATCGAATTCCCGATGATGCAACAGCTAGATTGACATTCAACCACTGGATTTGTACAGAAACAGATTGGGATGGGGGCTCAATTTTCACATCTATTGATGATGGAATCACATGGCAACATTTTGGAAATAATATCTCAGGTTTCTATGACCGTACATCAACAGTTAATCCAAATTCCCCATTCTATCAACTTGGAATTTTTGACGGTTCAACAGTGGCAAATGGTTGTGGCACTGCAAATCCAAGTCATACATTCTCTAGAGTCAGTGGCGACATCTCTCATTTGGCAGGAAATGATGTAAGAGTACGCTTTTCCTTTTTCACAGATACATACGTAGAAGAAGACGGGTGGTATATTGACGATGCAGGAATTGTAATCGATAGATTCCAGAGTAATGGAACGTGGACTAGTCCATTAATCGATTCAGATTTTGCTGGTTGGGCTCGACTGACGTCTCTTTACGAGATGCCGAATGAAACGAGTGTGCTAGTTGATGTTCTTGATTCTGATGACAATATTATCGATAATCACTCAAATTTGACTTTACCATTTGACCTAAATATCGCAGCTTGGGAATATGAACAACTAAAGTTCAGGGTCAAAATGTCCACAGAAAACGAGACAATCACTCCTAGAGTTAAGATTCTTCACCACGGAATTACCGAGTATCTAAACCAAGATATCTTAACAAGGCTAGACCCAAACCTCCCCAATTGGGTTCTCGATTCAAGCTCTACATCATCAGTTTCGAGTGAATATTACTTCTCGATTAATTTACCCAAATGGAGACCTTATGCCGATGTATCCGTTGATTGTGAAGGGAATGTTTCCGCTCAAATCAGTTCAGTCACAAATAAGATACCTGTGCTCGCATCTGGTACCTTGCCAGTAGGCGGCCAAGGCACGATGATGGATGAAAATGAGTGTGGAAAGATTCTCGAGAATAGTTTCTCACCAGCCCAAGCGACAAGCATTGAGATAAAGATAGAGCCGGGAGAAGTTTTCAGTTGGATAAAAGTCGAACCTTTGACACTACTTCCACCTGAATCTCCCAGTATAGACCTAGGCGCTGATGGTGTGATTGACTGGATGTGGAATGGCCCATTCCATTATACAAACCAGATCTACAGATTGGAGGTAGACGGCATTGACACTCAAATTTCTAACCCGTATGGTTTTGATTTAAATTACTCAGAATCATTGAATTTCTCAATCATTTTACCCGCAAGAAACCTCTCCAATCAAGCTTGGAATTGTGGAATAATCACTCATTGTTACCGTGGTGGTATCAATATTGTAACTGATGGAGACACCTCGCCCATCCTGTCTGAAGATTATATCTGGATAGAAAATTCAGGATTCTCACACTATGTCACAGAGTACAAATTTTCATTCACAGCTTCAGATTTAACTAGCTTCAAATTAATTTCATTGAATTATATTTCAGGTTTCAGTCACACTATTGCAATCAATACATCACTGCAAGAATTGTTTACTCCAAATGACGACATGACATCTACCATGCAGGTATCTATCGCATCGCAAAGAGGTGGCATTATTTTCGATGGTGACATCATTCATGAGAAATCCATCATCGATGATTGGCGTACCCTGCCACAACAAACATTCATTCCGGGATTAACTCAATTAGCAATTTCCAGCCACCAAACTCTCTCAAATACGCCAGACCTTGAATCAATTTCGCTAAGTATTTCACCGACTCAAAACGTTTCGGAATCAATCGTCCAGGTTACAGTCGATAATTTGGAAATCGGGGGCAGATTCATCCAAGATTTAGGTGCGGGGATAATTGAACTAGACTCCGATAATTGTACATGGGATGGCGAAAACGTCACTTGGTCATTGACTGGGAAGTGGATGCTCGATGATAATCCACGCTTGTACTGGTTTGCTAAGGCGACAAACAGTGCAGGGATATCTTTGGGTCCAGTCATGGGAATAAGTGGTACTGCCCAGTATGCTGCTTCTACCAACGACCTAGAGGTTATCGATTTCAAAGCCTGGTCAGATAACCGCCCACTACATGATTTTGCAAATCCATTATGGCCATTCAATGTAATGGGTGCAAACGAAGTTACAGTTGCTGGTGAAGTTAGGTATTCAGGACTCAACAACGTACATCCAATGACCGAGGATGCTGTTGTTAATATCGAATTATTATCTGGTGAGGAAGTCATTGGGAATGTAACCACAAGTTTTGATGAGAACGGATTGTTTAACACATCAATAATTACCCCAGACGAGCAAGAATTGAGCGGTACTGAATTCAAGATAATTCCAAGATTGACACAAATTGGCTCACTAGAATCGCAAACCGCAAGAGATGCAACATCTCAATCCCAAAACGTCCGATTTATTTTGGATGCAAATAATTCAGAAGTAATTTCTCTGTTTATCGATGCACCGGGGGGCAATCAACTCGCAGATGGACACGTATGGCATCCCGGGCAGAATATCCCTCTAATTCTAGAGGTATCTGATGACAATGGATTACCAAACAAGATGAAGATGCACTTCTCACGTAGTGGTAGGACTTGGGAATCAATCGAATTCTTGACCCCTGTTGGAGCAACAGAGGCGACGATTGATTTACCATTTATCGATGAGAGTAATGTACCATTGCCCAATGAAGAGGTTGGATGGCTAGACGTCTATTTCGAGGGTCTTGACCTTGCAGGTAACCCGCTGGTTGGAGGCGGTAATTCATCAGAACCATTAGCAAGAATTCATGTACAGCCAAGATACTCAACTTGGATTGGTGGTGAATCGATTAGCCTTGACAGGGTGAATGGTTTCTTATTGCCAGGTAATACTCACACATTCAATTTCACAGTATCAGATGACAACGGTATTGATTCGATAGATATGATGCGAATTGTGCTTTCGAAGGACTTGGGAATTTGCGACATTGAGTGGACACCGTGGAGTGGTGAAATCCACCATGACGTTGGTTGTTTCATCAAGCCACCAAAGGCAGAAGCAGTGCAAAGATGGCAAACAAATACTTGGGATGTTTACATCCACTTTGAGTTAAGATGGGACTTGGACGAAGAATTAGGGGAGGCCTCCAATATCCCTTCACTAAGTTTGTGGGATGAGAATGCTCCACTCGATGTCATTTTCACCTCAATCAGTCTCTATAATTGGTCACTACACAGTGGGATCGATTTACGGATAGATGGTGTGAAAGACAAAACAGCCCCTCTGGGAGATTTCGTGGATGGTATTGCCTTTATTCATGCTCAAGATATCGTCGATGTGGAAATTTCTGCTTACCACGCAGGATATGATATCTACGCACACAACCTTCCATTCAACACTGAATATCGAATTGAATTGATTGGAAATAATGCAAGTGAATTTATGACCAATTCACTAAATAGTGATGGTACATCAACAAACAGAGTTGTTTTCGATACGTCATATTATGGTACTCAGATTAAGTTGATTGCTGAGTTATTCGATGTATACAATCAAACGACTACGAGTGATGAAATCGATTTTGTTATCGATGACTCTTCGCCCACAATCGTAATTTCAGGTGGGCATTTGGTATCCGTAGATTCTGATAAGTTAGAGAACGTACAAGTTCAGGTAACTGTAAGCGATGACCATGGTCTAAATTCCGATCCAATTATGATGCATTGGCGTTTTGTAAGGCAAGGAAGAATCATTGAAGGCTCGCAAAGTAATATTCTAATTCCAGTAGAATTCCAGAGCGTTCGCTCAAACCTCTATTCTGCCATAGTGAACATGAATACCTCCAATGAACTGCAAAAAGGTGATTCTCTGATGGTTTGGTTTGAAGGGTCAGACGCTTCTGGTCGCCCAATTATTGGTTATGGAACTAGTGACGTGGACCCAATTGAGACATTCATACGCTGGATAGCATATGAGCCGGAACTGAGGGAAATAATAGCCACACCCTACAGGCCTCAAGTTGGAGACATAATCTATGTCGATACGATAGTTGAAAACATAGGTTTAGTCAATGGAGAATCTAATCTATCTATTCTGGATAGTTCCGGAAAGGAACTGGAACAAATTAACTTCACACTTCCCGCTGGTAGAACATACAAACACACGTTTGAGATTGAAGCTTGGAAAGAAGGCGACCTTGGACTGAGATTACAACTTGACGGGCATGATGTCACCTTGGTACCGATTTCAAGTGTACAGGAAAGGAGTGAAGACTCGAGCAATTCACAAACAACGCTTCTTGGTCTTTCGTTTTTGTCGATCTTCATCGCTGGAATTTTGTTGTTTATGGCTAACTCAAGAAGGAATAATCAAGATTATTTTGATGAGGAAGAATGATGTTTGATGAACTCTGCGCCCGAATCAAGCCGGAGTACCCGAGTGGTCAAAGGGGGCGCACTCAAGATGCGCTGCGAAATGCTTCGTAGGTTCAAATCCTACCTCCGGCACCACCTTCATTCCCGCCTTAAAATTGCGTCTACGAGAGGTTTGAAAGTATCTCCGTGTGGGTAAGGTGAGACTACACTAGCGACCGCCGCTAGGGAGTCGAAACATCCACCTACCGCAACTGATTGTCCAACCAGTTCGAACATTGGGATATCGTTTGGAGCATCGCCAACAGCGAGAATGTCATCGGGAGATATGCTCATTTTTTCTAATGCGACCTTGAGCCCTTCGCCTTTGGACAAGTGTGGCTCCATCAAATGAATTGCAAATCCGGTTTTTACCACAGCAAGGTCTGAATATTCTGAATTAGAAACCCAGTTGTTTACTGCATTCAAGTCTTCGTCCTTGAATAGGCACCATTCAGATTCACGCCATGCGTTGGTGGTTATTCCCTTAGGGTCAATATCGATGTCCTTTGCCATCTCCTGAGCACATTTTCTCGCTCTTTCTCCATCTGCTCGAACGATTGGCTCTTCCCATGTTGGATGCCAAACAACACCACCATTTTCACAGACCATCGGTCCAGTTGCACCAATAAATCTCGAGAGGCCGTAAGTGATTGCTCTGACATTACCAGTAGCGAGAATAATCGGAATTCCCGCTTCTTCTAGGCGCCTCAGGGACTCGATTGCTTCAAGATGCAATTTCTTGTTGTAATCGGTGATTGTACCGTCGATATCAACAGCAACAGCCTTTGGCTTCCAACCGTCAGGAATCCATTGCATGATTGTCGCTGTAAGACTTGATTCAATACGCTTGCGATGCGAGGATTCTTGACCCATGCCCTAACAGCAGAGGATATGTCCGGGGATGGTGAAGAATTCCTATCCCTCGAAGACGATGAGGCTCCCGTCATTCAAGTAAAAGAGAGGAAGCCGAAAAAATCTCAGAAACCATTACTAAAATCGACCGAAAACACCTCATCACAGAGCACAGCTGTCCAAGCCGAGCTTGTCGATATGGAAGTTCTTGGAGAATATGGCGGCAACCACAGTGTGTGCTGGCCAATTCAAGACATGGATTGTCCAGATTGCGCCTCGAAAGCTATGAATGCACTCAATCGATTAGAGCATGTCAACACTTCACTTGTATCTGCAACAGACGGAACCGTTACTGTAGATGTCGATTTTGAGAAAGGTAACCTAGCAGAAGCATCTGCGATATTAGCATCTCTAGGCAATCCTCCAAACTTGCCTTTCATGCAACTTGCTGACGTCGACTCCAGTGCGATCGCTTCCCGCCATTCGGTACCAGTCAAGGGATTACCTAGGATCTTCAGAAGACAACCTGGTGTCCTAGATTGTGATGTTGATAGAGATGGCAATATACTGTTACAATTGACTCCTGAGCCAATAGAAGAGTTGCGTATTGCAATGGAAAGAGCTCTCAAGAGCGTGATTGGTGGAGACTACAAGTTGGTTTCAGCAAGTATAACCAAAGTTACCTCGGGCCAATGGAGAATGATAGGGTCAGGAATTGCATTCCTCATGCTACTGGCTTACATCATCACAGAATCATTCATCACAGAAAATCCGTTTGTTCTAGGAGCAATCGGTCTTCTTGGTGTCTCTTTAGGTGGCATAAAGATGTTCAACAAAGCGATAGCATCCGTTCAAAATCGCCAGCTTGGGTTCCAAGTGTTAACGTCACTCGCTGTTATTGGAGCATCCTATCTCCAAGCATGGGAGGAAGCCCTGTTGGTTTTGATTTTAGTTTCATGGACCGAACATATGGAAAATGAGGCCCTAGTAAAAGCAAGGGAAGCTATGCAGGGTGGACTAGATCGACTACCGCGAACCGCTAGAAGGGTTCCCAAAAAGAAGATAGGGAAATTTTCGATGTCCTCTCTATCTGTTATTTCCTCACAAAGCCCCATGACTCCAACCACACATAGCCATTCAGGACCGGAAGAAATTCCAGTTGGTCTGGTAATGAAAGGTGACAATTTGGAAATTAGAAGTGGTGAATTGATTCCTGCCGATGGTAAGATTATCTCCGGTTCAGGTTCAGTCAACCGTGCACCATTAACAGGAGAATCTGTCCCAGTGGATGTGGCAAGTGGAGACGAATTACAAGCTGGTTTGACTCTATCTCGCGGCCCGGTCACAATCGAAGTTACCGCAGTTGGCGAAGACACAAGATTATCGGGACTCATAGACAAAGTTCACTCTTACAAGGAAATACCTACGAGATTACAGGGTGCCCTAGAGAATTTCACCTCAATATGGGTTCCAGTAGTTTTGGTTGGAGCAGTTCTCGCTTGGTTATTACAACCAGATGCTGACTGGAAAATCATTCTCTTGCTTTGGGTAGTAGCCTGTCCATGCGCTCTATTACTTGCGTCTCCTGTGCCGCACGCCGCAAGTCTTTCATTAGCCTCTAAATCAGGTGCTATCGCAAGAGGTGGAGACATTATGGAATCATTGTCCAAAGTAAATTTGGCACTTCTGGATAAAACCGGAACTCTAACCTCCGGCAAGCCACGAATAGGAAGTATGACTCTAGCAAGAGGGCGCAGAAGGGATACTGCAATCGCTCTAGCAGCGGGATTGGAGGCATCATCTAACCATCCATATGCGCAAGCAATCATCGCTTTTGCAGAGAACGAATCAATCGAGCCATTGGAGTTATCAGAAATCTCTGATATGGAAAATGGTGTATCTGCTAAACTCAAAGGCTCTGAAGTCGCATTTGTTCGAGCAGAACTTTCTCAAGTTTCAGGTAAATTAGAGGAAGAGTTGCAATCTGCTCTAAACTCAGGTCACGGGGCTAGTTTATTGTTGAAGGATGGAAAGTCAGTAGCACTATTCACTTTTGTCCATGATGATTTGAGAGAAGGAACCGTAGAATTGATCGAGGCTCTGTATGCACAAGGAGTGAACGTTGAGATTTTGTCCGGAGACAATCAAGATGCGGTCGATGCACTCGCTAAGAGCATAGGTCTGCAGGAAAATGTAGCGAGAGGGGAAATGACCCCAGAGGGCAAAGTTCAGTGGGTTCAAGATAGGTCTAAAACTCACATCACAATGATGGTGGGCGATGGATTCAACGATGCTGCTGCAATGGCAGCGGCTGACATTGGAATTGCCATAGGTACTGGTGAATCAGCCAACTTGGAAGCGGCAGACGTTTTGATTCCTGGAGACGATCCAAGATTAATTTCAGATTTGGTAAAATTAGCAAAGCGAACTCACAACGTGTTAATGTGGAACATAGGATATTCGGTAGCAGTGACACTATTCCTTGTATATCTCGTTCTTACGGGTGTTAACGACAGCCTTGCAATCGGCGTACTAGTCCACGAGCTGAGTGTTATCGGTGTCATCATAAATGGGGCAAGACTGTCGGGAACGGGCGGTACTTTGCAACTAATTGTTGACATTTTCAAGTCGATTTGGGACGGTACCATTGAATCATTCAAGGCACTATACGACTCAATCTAGTCTTCGAATTGAACGCTACCTTCAAGCCACATGGCGATTAGGGCTATGCATAGGTGGACACTATTGGCTAGAGTACATGCAGACCCGGTTAGCACTTCTTTGATGCATCCAACACGCCGTGCACTGTATGTTGCACTTCTCGAGGCTGATGAATATACAACTGTACAATTACAGAAAATCGTCGGAGTTGACCGCTACAATTTGTATCACCACCTGAGGAAACTCGAGTCGCTTGGATTAGTAATGAATCACAGAGATCAGGGGCGAACAAGATGGTGGTGTGTAATAGACAGAGTCCCACTCCCTAATGATGGCAGTTCAGGCACGAGCCAAAATTCGCTTGCATCCATCGACTTATCGAATCCAAGGGTACAAGCTGCTGCAAGGACTATGTTGAGGGAATTGGCAGAGTTGTCTGGAACAACTTTAGATTTAGATTCCGCGACTCTTCAAAATTTGGAAATTATCGGTAGAAGGAGTTGAGTAGCGCAATCTCTCAAAAACCAAAACAAGGAGGGCCAAGCATGTCGGATGAAGAGTCTAGCGCAGGTGTGGAATCAAGAATCTCTGCGCCAGATCTTTCTTGTCCTAAGTGTAATCATCTGTTACCCAATGGATTGGGCATCATAACTTGCTTAATGTGCAAATCCGAGGTTAAAGTTGAACATCAAGGCACTAGGAAAAAGTGGAGAGAAGAAAAAATAGGTTGTCCATCCTGTTCCAAGGTGCTTATTTGTGGCGTGGATAAGAGGCCAGCAAACTTGCAATGCGCGTCATGTCAGACTCACTTTGTCCTTAAGCCAAATCGACCAAAAATCGAGGTATCTTGTCCTTCTTGCGATCGAAAGCTGCGAATGAACAAGCGACCTGGAGAAAGAGAAATCACCTGTCCTGCATGTGAAGCCGAATTCAAGATATCATTTTGAGGTGATTTCGTGAAGACCACATTTAGGATGATGGGAATTGCGGATTACATCACCATTGTGAATGGTTTATTTGGTACTCTTGCAATTTTCTTCCTCTTGCTAGCAGTCGATGACATGGGTGAACCGTATACACAAGGAGGTGTATTGACCGATTACATCTGGGCGGCTATGTTGTGCATTCTTCTCTCTGCAATTGGGGACATCATTGACGGACCAATTGCTAGAAGATACTCGAAACAACAACTGCTCGGTGGGTCGCTAGATATTATGTCTGATTGTATTTCATTCTGTGTCGCCCCTGCATTGATGATTTTCGCAATGTTTGGTAGGTGGGGTGAGGCAACTCCAATCTGGACAATTAGTTTGGCAATCGCATGTTCTTGGATGATTGCATGTGGCATGTTGAGACTTGCTAGGTTTCAGCATGAAGAAGGGGGCTATGTTCCATATTTCTACGGAATGGCATCGCCTGCAAATGCGATGTTGATTATTTCTGCAGCAGGTCTGATTTGGCTGCAACCATCCTCTGGATACGGACCAGACCTTACCGAATGGAGTTGTGGGATTTGCTTTGGCGAGGGAGAAAAGCCGTACCTTGATTTCATAATTCTTCCAATAATGATAGTCAGTGGGGGTCTGATGATTTCAGACAGAAAAATGTCTAAATTGAAATCAGGAATTCCAATGAAGTTGAGCGTAGTCCAACTTACTGCACTTTTGTTCGGAATTCTCCATGCGATGTCACTGACACACAAAGATGACGCAGGGGTTGACTTGTCTGGAACATCATTTACCATGTTTTTATTCACAGTTTCTCTATTTCTGATGCTTGTATACATCGTAATGGGCCCACGTTTAGTAGACTTAGAATCAGAGCAGGAAGAACAAGAGTAATGGCAAGCGCGAATGGTCGTATAAATCGCCTCGCGTCGGCGCGTTTTCATCGCGCTCCTTATCTATCATGAGAAAGGCATGAGTTACCGGATGGGAGTATTATGAGTGCTAGCGATAGCAAGTCTGGAGATAAAGTGGGGTTGAGAAGAGGAAGCTCTTCTGGCAATATCGACCTCTCAACATTGCGTGCTCAATTTACGTCTACTCCGTCCCCATCCTTGGATCAGACGTTAATGCAGAATTCACGTTTCAGAGAGGAAGAGAAACTGCGT
>MDSZ01007893.1_pt1 | contig 10939 bp, 10 predicted proteins | sample 811201 | NCBI WGS metagenome assembly MDSZ01 (sample SAMN05326647, study PRJNA326480) | marine metagenome | isolation source: seawater | place: Indian Ocean: North | collected 2010 | reverse complement strand
TTGAATGATTTATAATTTCCTCAACTAATTTTTTTTTTTTTAAATACTCCATTGCATTACTAAATGTACCAACACCAGGTATAACGACTATATCAATTTTTTGCATATGTTTTGGATAACCAATTTTTTTAATTTTTCCAAACTTAGATAACGCCTTTGTAATACTATATAAATTAGTTGACTTGAAATCTATAATCCCAATTGTAGGTTTATAATCTAACATTTACTCCTCTTTTTTTTAAATATTTTTTCAATTCTAAAATTTTATTTTTTTTTTTTTGTTTTTTTTTATTTTCATTTTGAATTTTTTTAATAAAATCAGTATTGCCAATCTTTGGTATCTTATGATTAAAATTATAAACGTAATGGTAATGAAACAAACTAGATATAGCTATTCCATCTATATCAACATTTCTTACTAGATTGTAAACATCCTTAAAACTACCTATGCCTCCAGAACCAATTATAGGCACTTTGCATCTTTTTAATATTTTTTCAAAAAGTAATATATCGGTACCTTTCATTAACCCTTCTGAATTTACCGAGGTAACCATAATTTCACCACAACCTAAATCTTCACATTTAAGAGCCCAATCAAATGGATTTATTTTAAATATTTCTCTCCCTGCATAGGCAGAGGTATAATATTTATTTTGATAATTTATTACTTCTATAGAAACAGTAATATTTGCAGATCCAAAAAAGTTAATAAGTTTTTTCAAATATTTTGTGTCTAATAATGCTTGTGAGTTTACAAAAATTTTATCAGCACCGTAATTAAAAATTTTTTTTGAAATTTCTAAATCCCTAATTCCACCGCCAGCTGTAATAGGTATAAATATATTTTTTGCTAATCTACTTATGATGGTACTAAGAGTGTTTGTGCCATAAAGTGATGCAATTGCATCATTAAAAATCAATTCATCAGCCCCATCCTGATAATATGATAAAGCATAGTCATAAGGATTTCCTAGGACTCTTAACCCCTCAAGATTTATTCCTTTTATTAAATTATTATTTTTTATATCAATCTTTGGAATAATTCTTAAATTTTTTTTCATTAATTTAAATTTTAATTATATTTGCGCCATTAAAATTTTTTAAATTTTTAGTATCAAATATCAATTTCATATTTTTCATAATATTTAAATAGTTTATTTTTTTATGATCAGTTACTAATATTCCAAAATCAAATTTTTGCAGTAGTTTGGGTTGTGTTGAAACACTTTTACTATTAAAATTTTTGATTTTCAAAATTTTTACTTTTTTGATAAATGGATCATGATATGATATTTTACAATTATACTTTTTAATAAGTATATTAATTAGTTTATAGGCAGGACTTTCTCTATCATCATTAATATTACCTTTGTAAGCAACGCCCAAAATTAAAATTTTTTTATTTCGTAATTTTTGATTTTTTTTTTTTTAATTCTATTTCAATTTGTTTACAAATCCATGCTGGTATAGACTTGTTTATTTCTCCGGATAACTCTATAAATTTTGATTTAATTCCGTATTTTTTTGACAACCATATGAAGTAATAAGGATCAACTGGGATACAATGACCTCCATATCCAGGCCCAGGATAAAACGGCATAAATCCAAAAGGTTTTGTTGAGGCTGCTTTAATTACCTCTGAAATATTAATATTAAGTTTTTTTAAAATTACTTTAGTTTCATTTACTAAGCTTATATTTATAGACCTAAAAATATTTTCGTATAATTTTGTCATCTCAGCGACTTTTATAGAAGAAACCATAACTGGCTTATTAATAATAGTTTTATACAATTTTTCACCTATTTTAAGACAATCCTTTGTATAACCAGAGACAAGTTTAGGAATTTTTTTATTATTTAATTTTGAACCTGGATCATCTCTTTCTGGAGAATAAATTAAAAAGAAATTTTTACCAATATTAAACTTTTTAATTATTGGTAAGATATATTGTTCAGTCGTACCTGGATATGTTGTTGATTCAAATGATATTGCCTGGCCAGGTCTTAAATAATTTTTTATTTGCTTTAATACTTTTTTTACTATTCTCAAATCTGGGGACAAATTATTTGTTATTGGTGTTGGAAGGCAGATTATAATTATATCTACATTTTTTACTAATTTAAAATTGTTTGTTAAATAGAATCTTTTTGAATATTTTTTTAAAATTGAACTTGGTAAATTTGATAGATAGGACTTATTATTTTTTAAATCTTTTAATTTTTGTTTATCTTTTTCAAATCCAATAACAGTAAATTTAGATCTTAAAAATTGTATACATCTTGGTAAACCAACATATCCAAGACCTATCACGCCTATTTTAGCTTTCCTTTCAGAAAGATTATGAATTAGATTTTCCATAAAAATCAATATATCTACATCTTTTTTAATAAAATAAAAATGAAATCAAACATCAAAATAACATATTCTATTGATTAAAGTTGTTAAAATGATGCTTTATGCTAAAGAAAATTAAAAATTATGTTTAAAATCTCTAACTTTAAAATTAGTCAAAAATCTAAGACACTAATAGTTGCAGAAGTTGGACAATCACATCTAGGCAACTTTAATAAAACAAAAGAAATAATTAAAAAGATTGGAAAAAGTGGTGCAGAATTTATAAAATTTCAAACACATATTTCTAGTGAAGAATCTACTCTCGATGAGCCTTTTAGAAAAAAAATCTCTAAATATAAGAATAGGATGGATTATTGGAAAGACATGGAATTTACATTAAATCAATGGAAAAAAATAAATTTTCTTTGTAAAAAAAATAAATTAATATTTTTAAGTTCTCCCTTTTCTATCAAAGCTGTGGAAATATTAAAAAAAATAAAAGTACCAGCTTGGAAAATTGGCTCAGGAGAATTTTTCTCAAAATCAATGATTGATAAAATTATTAGTTATAATGAGCCAATCATTTTAAGCACTGGATTATCTACAATGAATGAAATATCTAGAATGGTTAAATTATTTAGGAAAAAAAAAATAAAATTTATTATAATGCAATGTACAAGTGAATATCCTTGTGATTTAAATAATATAGGAATTAATATTTTAGATGATTATAAAAAAAAATTTAAATGTCTTGTTGGGCTATCAGATCATTCTGGTTCAATCTACCCTTCTTTATATGCAATTACAAAAGGTGCATCTATTGTTGAAGTGCATGTTGGAGATAAAAAAAATAAAACTAATCCAGATAATACATCTTCAATTAGTTTTGAAGAATTAAATGAATTAGTTAAAGCTAGAAACCTAATTTATAAAATGAGGGTTAATCCTGTAAAAAAAAATAAATTAAGTAAAAATTTAAAAAGAATTAAGAAAATTTTCACAAAGAGTTGTGCTTTAAAATTATCGAAAAAAAAAGGACAAATTTTAAAAAAGAATGATATTATTTTTAAGAAACCTGGCACCGGAATTCCAGAAAGTAAAGTAAATTTAATAATTGGAAAAAAATTAAAAAATAACGTATCCAATACAAGGTTGCTCAAATTTAAAAATTTTTATTTATGAAAAGAAAAATCAAAGTAGCTGTAGTAATTAATAATAGAGCAAACTATGCAAGAATAAAATCATTTTTACTTAGTGCTAAAAAAAATAATAAAATTGAAATTGAGCTAATTTTGGCTGCGTCCTCTTTAGTTGAAAAGTTTGGAGAATTAGAGAGTATTATTAAAAAAGATAAAATAAAAATTTCTAAGAGACTTTATACAATAATAGAGGGTGACAGACCTGTTACAATGGCAAAAACAACTGCTATAGAAATAAGTGAATTAGCAAACCAATTTGAAAATTCAAAACCAGATTTTGTTTTTGCAATTGCTGACAGATTTGAAACTTTATCAGTAGCTGTTGCTGCAAGTTATATGAATATACCACTATTACATTTACAAGGAGGTGAAATTACAGGGTCAATTGATGAAAGTGTAAGACATGCTATTTCAAAATTTGCAAATTTTCATTTTCCAGCAACTCTAAAATCTAAAAATAATTTGGTAAAAATGGGTGAAAACCCAAAAACTATATTTAATGTTGGGTGTCCATCTATAGATATTGCAAAATCAATAGAAAAAAAGAGAACCTCAGTGGCTGAGATACTATCTAAACACAAATTTTCAGTTCAAAACAATGTTATTGCTAAAAATATAAAAAATTATATTATTATTGTTCAACATCCAGTGACAACTGAATATAATCAAACGAAACAACATATTAGAGAGACAATTCAAGCAGTATCTAAGTTGAACCTGCATTCAATTTGGCTGTGGCCTAATGTAGACTCTGGGTCAGATATAATTTCCAAAGAACTAAGAATTGCGAGAGAGAAAAAATTATTAGAAAAAACACTATTTATAAAAAATGTAAGTGCTGAGGATTTTTTAATTTTATTAAACAATTCAAGATGTATACTAGGAAATTCAAGTGTAGGTATAAGAGAATCATCATATTTAGGCACACCAAGTATTAATATTGGAAACAGACAACATGGAAGAGAGAAGTCTCAAAACGTTAAAAATGTTAAACACAACTCAAATGAAATTACTAAAGCATTGAAAATTCAATTAAATTCAAAAAAATATAAAAAATCAACATTATATGGAAGTGGAGATAGCGGAAAAAAAATATTAAAAATAATTTTAAAGCTTAAAATAACAAATACGCAAAAAAAATTATTCTATGCAAAATAAAAAATTAAAAGATCATGTAAATACCTTAAAGAAGGAAGTTTTTTTTACTAATTCAAAGTGGCCGCATTTTAACCTTTTGTTCAAAGATATTAAAAAATTATCAAATACAAAAAAATTTAAAAAAATATTATCGCTCGAAAGAGGATCCTTATATGGAAATATAAGCTTATTTGCTCCACTTTTTTATAAAAAAAATTTTATTTCTATAGATTGTAGTACAAAAAAAATTTTATCTAGAGGATCATACAACAAAAAATTTGTTGAAAATAAAAAAATTATTAAGGTACCTTTGACGTTTCAAAACGATTACCGAAATATTAAAATAAAAAATAACTCTGTTGATTTAATTATTATTCCTAATTTAATGCACCATATATATGATCATAAAAAACTTATAAAACAATGTAAAAAAATTTTAAAAAAAAACGGAAAATTATATATTTTTGAGCCTACCCTGAGAGAAATACATCAGTATCCAGAGGATTATTTTAGATTTACACCTTTTAGTCTAAAAATGGTTTTAAAAGAAATTGGATTTAAAAAAGTAAATTATTCATTCAGTGGTGGGCCTTTTACAGCTATTGCATACTGCTTAGATCAAGCGTTGCAGTATTTGCCAAGAAATAAGAGAGATACTTTTAAGAAGAAATATGTGGGAAATATTCAAAATTTTGAAGGTTTAGATAAAAAGTATAAAAAAAATTTAGTAAGAAAAAACACCATTTTCCCAATGAGTTTCTCAATAACGGCTTCGGTATAAATTGTATAAAAAAAAAAGAATTTTAGCAGTTGTTTTAGCTAGGTCGGGGAGCAAAGGTATTAAAAATAAAAACTTAAAAAAAATTAATTCAATACCTCTGGTTGGTTATGCTGGAAAATTACTAAGTAAAATTAAAATTGTAGATAAAAAAATTATATCAACAGACTCACAAAAAATTGGTAAAATCGGTGTTCAATATGGTTTAGATTATTTTTTTAAAAGACCAAAATATTTATCTGGATCTAAAATAAGTGATGAAAAAGTTTTAAATCACGCTCTTGCAATAACAGAAAAATTAAAAAACAAAAGATTTGATGTGGTAGTTTCCATACCTCCTACTTCTCCTCTTAGAAAAAAGAATGAAATAGTTTTGTCTATAAAAAAATTAATTAATGAGAAATATGATTCAGTTTGGACTATATCTGAAATTGATAGTAAATTTCATCCATATAAATCATTAATTACAAAAAAAAATAAGTTAAATTTTTTCTCAAAGATGGGGAAAAAGATCAAATATAGACAACAATTAAATAAGATCTACTACAGAAATGGTGGGTGTTATGTCTTTTCTAGAAAAACTATTTTAAAGAAAAAAATTTTAACTAAAAATACTGGTTTTGTTATTAGCAAAGGTGATCAGGTCTCGATTGACAATATTAGTGATTTAAACCAAGTAAGAAAAATAATGCAAAAGTAGTTATTTATGATTTTTAGTTTAATAAAACAAATTGATAAATTTTTATTTCTTGGATTTTTTTACAAAATTTATAGAAAAATAATTAACAAGAAAACTCTGAAACTTTATAATACTAAAACAGGAAATTATTTTTTACCAAAATATGCATATAAAGATATTATAAGAAATGAAATAATTAAGGGTAATATATTTGAACAAGATTTATTTGATTTATCTGCCTCATATATAAAAGAAAATTCAATTGTAATTGATGCGGGTGCTAACTATGGCCAAATGAGTATTTTATTTTCAAAGGCAAAAAAAAAAGTCTTAGTTTACAGTTTTGAAAGTTCAAAATATATTTTTAATATTCTTGAAAAAAATATAAAAATTAATCAATCTAATTGTAAACCAATAAATTGTATTTTAGGAAATGAAAGTGGTAATTACTACAATATAAAAAAATTAGACTTAGAAAATTTTAATACTTATGGTAGTAATAAAGTTGAAATTATTAGTGATGTAAAACCTGAAAATGAATTTGAGAAAGTTCAAACTTTAAAAATTGATAACATAAATTTTGAAAAACAAATCTCATTTTTTAAAATTGATGTTCAAGGTTATGATTTAGAAGTATTAAAAGGGGCAAGAGGGACAATAAAAAATCATGAAATGCCAATAATATTCGAATATGAAAAATTATTTGAGAAAGATTTTAAATATAATTTTAAAGAGTTTGAAAAATTTATTAAAAGTATAGATTATAAAATTTGTGAGGAAATAAATCATAATTATTTAATAATACCAAAATAATTTAATTAAGGATTTTATTAAAATTCATTTTTGGATAAATATATTTTTTAAAATAATATAAATTTAATATTTTCCAGTAATTATCCCTCGTAATTTTAATTTTATTTTTAAATATATTTAAATTATCATAAAATTCTTTTTTATCTCTTTTGTTTAAAAATTTTGAACTTTCATTAGGAAACCCTGAAAATCCTTGTTTTTTAAACACTAACTTTTTGGGAAAGAATGTAACAAAAATAATTTTTAAAAGTTTTTTTAATGCAAATTTATTATTTACTTTCAAATTAATTCTATGCTCAATTGGAACATTAATTATTTTAGATAATATTGTTTTATTTATAAAAAAATTTCTTACCTCTACTGAGTTTTCTCCACTTAAAATATGCCATGAAAAATTATGGACACCTATGCCTTGTATAAAATAATCTACAAATAATGAGGCTTGAATTTTAGAATCTTTTTTATTTAAAAATTTACTATATTTTTTATACGCCCTTAACCACAATTTATCTGTAATTTTTTTACTTTTAGTATCTTTGGTATTAAAAATTTTTTTAAAAGAGGAGTATGGAGATAAATTACCATAATAATTTTTACTCCAATTTGTTGACTTATACAGCTTATAACCACCCCAAATTTCATCTACGCCTCCTCCATTAAATATAACTCTTAATTTATTTTTTTTTGCATATTTAAAAACTTCATCAATCCCAACTAAATCATGTGAATGAAATGGTAATTGAAGAGATGAGTAAATATTTTTTAATTTTAAAGCATATTTTTTTTCATCGAGTTTTAAAAAAAAAATTTTTTTATTTAAATATTTATTAAACTTTCTAATTCCATGAGAAATTGGGTCCTTTTTATTTCCATGATCAACAAAAATTAGTTTTTTAAGATTTTTTGAGGAGCTTAATAATTTAGAAGATAAGCTACTATCAATTCCACCACTAAAAAAAGATGCAAAAGGAATTTTTGGTATCATTTTTTCTTTACTTTTAATTAAAATATTTAAAAAATAATCTTTTAAATCACCTTCATTTAGATTTTTCATTTTTAAGTAAGTTTTCTTTTGAATCCAATTTATTGGATCATCAAACTTTTTAAATTGAGTTTCAAGTGTCTTCAAATTAAATTGATAGATAAACCCTTGCTTAAAATATTTTATATTTTTATAAACTGTATTTCCTGCAAAAATAAAATGTCTTGTTTCAAAATATTCTTTAAGTTTTACATAATCAATGTCTTTAGTAAATTTCAATATTGGTTGTAAATTAGAACAAGCAATGAAATAATCATCATTTTCAAAATAAAACAATTTTTTTTCACCTTGTACGTCCGTTGCAAATTTTAATACTTTTTCCTTTTTATCATATACGCAGTATGCAAACATACCATCTAATTTTTTTGCAATTTTATAATGAGTATCTGTATTATACAGGTTTACCAAAACATCTGTATCATTTAAAGGATATTTATTTTTCAAGTATTTATTTGATAAATTTTTATAATTGTAAATTTCCCCATTAAATGAGATCGCATACTTGCTATTTTTAGATTTATACAAATTACTATTTTTTTTTATTTTACCTGTAATTGAAAGTATTGAATTTGCGATAAAGAGTTTTCCAGAATAAAAATATTCTTTTAAAATTTTATCTGGACCTCTATTATAAATTAACTTACTTAACATTTCACAATTTTTCTTGTTTAATGTTTTTTTTTTGAATAAACTATTAAAATTCCACACATATTCTAATTATTATTTAATATATATTGGTAAAAGATCATGAATATTTGTGATGCCTGGCGTACCAATGAAACGTCTAGCATTGTAATCATAATCAATTACGTGAACACCTGAACTTATATTTATTAAATCTCCTTTAACAATCATTCGGGTTAAATACATAGTTTCACTTTGACCTAGAAATATATAACCATTATTTTCTTTCATACCTCTAATAAAACCATTAAATGAAAAATTCTTTTTGTGTGGACCTAAAATTAATTTTTTATTTCCACTGTCAACAAATGCTATCTCCCCATCTATAATGGTTGGACTATGAGGCTGAAAGTAACCTTTTTCGATTATATATACCTTTTTTGTTTTTAAGGAAACTTTAGCTATACCACCATCATATAAACCTTCTTTCCAAGTACCACTTTCAGAAAAAAAAGTAACATACAAATTTTCTTTGTAATAGAATAAATCGTTTATATGGTGAAAGCTCTCTTTATGTTCACCCGAAAGGCTAGAAAAATAGATTTTATCTACTATTTTTTTTTTCGTTATGTCATAAAAATAAATTATATCTCTAGTTTGATTAGATAAAACAAAAGTATTTTTATTTTTAATATAATCAATTCCACAAAGGTTTGTAATTCCGGTATTATATTTTTGGATGACTTTGTATTTATCAGATAAAATAAATATCTTGCCGTAATAATCAATCGATGCAATTCTTTTTTTATCAATTTTAATTATTTGTTTAAAAGATCCATCTACTAACTTTTCTACTTTCGAACCTAAAGAATTAAATTTTAAAGAAAATATCCCTCCTCCCCTCATACTATATCGTGTAGCCTTTTGAAATTTAGTTTTTTTTTGGGAATGTGTATGGTCTGAAGATGTAAATAGAATCTCACCAGATAAGTTTCGAATTTTATCTAAATATGCGAAATCTTTAAAATCAGGACAACAAATAAAATCTTTTTGTTCTTTATAACCTTTTAATTTTAATTCTTCTATAACACTTCTATAATTTCCAGAGGTTATTACAAAAAATATATTTTTAATTTTTTTTAAAACCTTTGCTTTATGAACTACTCTAATATTTAAAAACTTAGTTTCGTCTAAATCTTTATTTGAGTCACAAATTAAATATGGATCTCTTTTTAATTTTCTAAGTAATTTTGGAATCCAATCCTCAGATCTTCCAAAAAGTATTATTTTTTTATCTTTAGGTAAATTATTTAAAAATTTATAGTTTTGCCAATAATTTTCAATTTGATTCATGTTAAATTAACCAATTTTAATTTTGTTTAAATTTTTTGTTTTTTTTTAATAAATATTTTTTCATTAGAAATTATTTTTTTAAAATATACAATAAACTTGTAGAAACCTTGTAATTTTCTAAGTTCTTTTCTGTAAGTTTTGTTTTTTTTTTTATTAATTTCATTACTATAATTTTTTACCCTTCTTCCAATTTTTATATATTTAATTAAATGATTAATGGTATACTCTTGTAGTCCCGCTTTCATATGCACTTTAAGTTTATTTTTTTTAAACAAAAAATCTGCACTTTTTTCAGTAAAGTAATAGTTATGAGATGTACGAAAATCATACTTTAAAAAATCATAACCTAACAAATACATATATATATTATTAAAGTTTGGAATTCTAAAAACTAGTAGTCCATTTTTTTTTAATTTTAACTTAAATAAATTAAGAAATTTATTTAAATCAAATTTATGTTCAATCTCTGCTAAAGATAAAATTATATCGAATTTTTTTTTACTTTTTTTTAATTGATTTAGTGAAGAATAAAAAAAATGTTTTTTTTCAACATAATTTTTATAAATTTCACTATCTAATCCAGTAGTATCCTTAGCCTCCTTTTTTAGCAAATCTAAATTTGAAGCTGCGCCACATCCACTTTCTAACACTGATTTATTTTTAAAATTTATATATTTTTTTAATTTATTTAGCTTTAATAATTCTCTTGATCTATTAAATGAAAGATATTTTTTTATGGAATTATCACCGTCAAATATTTTTCTAAAAATTTTATTATCAATTAAATTTTTATTTCTTTGATTTAAAAATATTAGGTCACATTTTTGACATCTTGAAATTTTTTTATTTTTCTTCGTCCATGAATCTTTCCCGGATCTTAGTTTATCGTTCCAAATTAATTTGGTTTTTTTTGATTTACAAATTGGACATTTCATAAAAAAAAATATATTTACAACTATAGATAATAAAAATAAATGAA
>MDSZ01182777.1_pt1 | contig 10940 bp, 12 predicted proteins | sample 811201 | NCBI WGS metagenome assembly MDSZ01 (sample SAMN05326647, study PRJNA326480) | marine metagenome | isolation source: seawater | place: Indian Ocean: North | collected 2010 | reverse complement strand
TTTTTATATTCTTATAGTTTTTATTGTTTAAATCAATAAAAAATTTGATATTAAAGTTAATTCTAGATGTAATATAAAAAATGTCTGAAGAAAGAATTGAATCACGTTCTATGAATGAAACTTGTGATGATATGGATATTGAAGTAGAATCATTGAGTGAAGATAATATTAAAATTATGACTTTACTTACCAATTGGTCAAAAAAATATTTCCTTAAGAAAATGACTAAACAGGCAAAAGAAATTGCTCGTCTTAAGAAACGAGTTTTAAAATTAGAAAAGACGTTGGAAAGTAATGAAAGTAAATCTAAATCAAATAAATCAAGTGAATCAACTGAATCTGATAAACCGGTTAAGAAAGGAGCTATTATTGTATCTGAATATAAGGATGCATTTTTGATTACAGGATCTGGAACTTACAACATTAAAGATATTCTTAAAAGCGAATTTTCAGCACGTTGGAACAGTGATTGTAAAGGTTGGAAAATTTCTAAATCAACTGAAATGACTGGTGGAGGTGGGGAAATGATTATTACAATTCGTGAAAAAGTAGAAGGTCAGGTAGATAAATTTACATATGCCGATAGTAATAAAACAAAAACATTCGAAGAACTTTATAGTTAATAGTTTAAAAAAATTATTGTAAAATAATATAATGAAATCTATTAGAGTAGATACAGAGATACCTTTGATAGCATTACCTACTATTTTATTATCGTTTCTATCATTTTTTATTTGGATATCAATGTTTTATTTTAGAATGTTTATGGGTATACCTTTTTATATTACATTAGTTCCTTCAACCGTTTCTACGTATTTAGCATTTACACCTTTACATGATGCTATACACGGGAGTATTTCAAAATATAAAAGAATTAATAATATTCCAGCTTATCTAGCAAGTGTTCAATATTTTTATTCCCCATATTCTATTTTTAGAATTTTACATTTATTACATCATAGACATACAAATGATAGTGAATTAGATCCAGATTATTATTCCACTTCAAGATATACCTTATTTTTACCAGTAAAATGGTTATCACATATATTTCATTATTTTACACATTTTTATAATATAAGACATAAATATCATAGGGAAAGTAAAGATTTGTTATATTGGTATCTAATTTTTGTATTACCAATATTAGCAGTATTTCCAACAACAGATTTATTAATATTATGGTTAATTCCATCGCATATTGCGATTACATTTATGGTTTTTATGTTTGATTATATCCCACATAAACCGCATGTGATTACGAGAAAACAAAATAAATATATGTGTTCAAATATCGTTGATAGCGTATTTAGTGAAGATATTAATATTGGTGAAATACCACATGAAAGTTTTTTATTATCTATTTTCACCTTAAATCAATCTTATCATAGTATTCATCATCTATTCCCTAGAATTCCATTTTATAAATATCATAAAATATGGAAGAAGTATAGTATCGATTTTAAGAAAATGGGCGTCCCCAGCGTTCCAATAGTAGAAAAACCAAATATAGAATTACATAGTTGTTTAAAATATACTGATTAATTTATGATATTATCAATGTTTATGAATGGTGCGGCATATGTATTTATATTTGGAATATTTTTATGATGATTAAAATGATCATTTGGAGATACTAAAAATTTATAATATTTTATTTCAGATAATTCACTACAATGAATAAAAATATTTAATAATGATACTGTTATTATAGATAAATTTAATGTAATTAACGATGGATTAACAATAAAACTTCCTAAAATAAAAGGAAAAGAATATGCTATAGTATATTCTACAAGTGTGACAGATACACCTATACTTGGAATAATAACATTTGTAAATTTATGATGAAATTTATGAAATTTTCGCAATGTTCTGTTCTTATGCATAGAAATATGTATCGTGTAATACCCAATAGATTGAATTACTAATAGTAAGAAATATTTAATAATATTAAAACCTCCATTGATATCAGAAATTAAATGATTTACAATTATTCCATAATATATTGGATTTAAAATTAATAAATTTACTCCAGTATAACAATAAGCCTTTGTTAATAATTTTTTATCTTTTTTGATTAAGTATTTTTTAGATTCATATGAAACTGTGTTATCTAATAATAACCCAAATAAAAATATCCCCAACCCTACCATAAATCCATTAAAATTATAATACATAATGTATAAATATTAATTATATATACATATATTTATAGAATACTTTATATTTTTTTTAAAATATAGTTTATGAAAATATCATTAATATATTTATATAATATATATGAATTACATTATAAATCCAGTATCAGGTGAGAAAGTAAATATAATTTCTCAAAGTGGTAAACAAATATTGAAAAATTATATTAATATTTATAATAATGGAGGTTCCCTTCGTGCTGAGAGAACTGGTGATACAACAGTTCGTATAACATCATCTTCACCATCAGACTTCGCTGAAGATATTTATGTCCCTGAAAATGACGAATATTTTGATTTGTTTGAAGATCAAATGGAAAAAATAAATAGTAATCTTAAACAAATTAAGGATACAACAAAGCATCGAATTAATAAACCGTACAGTAAAGAACCGATTGATATCCGAGCTCGTTCTATTACCCCTCCTAATATAGACTATGTTAACAGATATGACAAAACGAATAAAAAATTAAATAATCATTATCAAATGTATATGGATAAAGCAGATATGTATCTAACCCACGCTTTAGAAAATGGTTATATAGACCTAGAAGATATCAGTTATAGACTAATATTAGGCTATACTAATGAACAAATTGCTAAGGGTGTAGCTGATAAATATTTTCATGATAGTCGTTGGTTAGGTGAAAATGCTTTTGAATATTATGGAAAAGATTATGCTTGGTTTCATAGTCCATTTGTGAGAAATAGTTCCCCTCCTCCTAAAAATACAACTGATTTTGAAGACGAAGAAATATCTGACCTTGAACTTGATGGAGGAAGTAAACGAAAAAGAGATACAGATGATAATTTTAAAAAGTCAACTCGTCATATAAAACGAGCAAAACGCCGTGGTAGTTTTGATATTCCTTTTTTTAGATCATCAACTGAACTGGAAGCAATTGAAAAAAAAGCAAGAGATAAAGGAATGGATGGAGATGGTATACTTACAAGTCCAGTTAGCGAATTTATAAAAAAAGGAACTCTTGATGAAGAATCTAAAAAAATGCTCGATCATTTAGATAAATATTTATCACGATTTACACCATCACCTTTACCAAAATTATCACCATCACCAACACTTCCACCACCTCCACCAACAATACCTAAACCTACACCAAGAAGATCTAACAGATTAAAAAATACCTTACTTACAGGTGGTGATGGCGATGAATATGAAATAGAACAAAGAGAGCTTCAAGAACTAGCAGATAGACTTTATCCTCCACCACCTGCGATGGTGGCGTTAATGAGGATACAGAAACAAGGTGATGAACATGAAATGGCCTGGCCCAATCATAGATATACCGATACACAATATAATAGTACAGTTATGACTACAGTACCGGTTTCGAACCCACGCAATGATCCTAATAGCCCGTTATACGAGCGTTAGCGGGAATAACCTCATTTAATTTCTTAATAGTAAATAACTCATAATAATCATTACAAGATTTTCAGATAACGTTACATAAGATAACGGAATGTGAAATATAGAACCGACACAACCACAACGTAATTGTACTCCTTTACTCATACTAATCAATACACTTACTATACTAATACTCATAATTACTATTATAGTGTAATATATAGTATCTAATTTATTACCTTTCAACAAAGCGAAACCGAGATATATTTCTAAAAATGGGTATAAGTAAGCATATAATCCAATATTATTAGCAATTATGTCGTATTTGGAAAATACTTCAGCAAATCCATTTAAATTAACTAATTTTAAAAATCCAAGAACAATTAATATATTACCCATAGTATGTCTCATGATATCTTTGTTCGTATAATTTTTTACATTTCTATAAAAATAAAAATAAGTGGTGAGATAAATAGACAGGAAAATGGTAGTTATTAATAAAAAGGAGTCTCTTAAATTTAACATTATTTAATATTTACTTTGAAAAAAATAAATATCATTTAATATTATTATGCCTATGACTGATTCACACGGTTGGGAAGTATTGGATATGAATAAAATTACTGTTTATTTAGCTGATTTAAAAAATACAATAACGGGTGCTCAAGAAGAAATAAACGAACGCTTAGACCATTTATCTAATCGCTTGGATATAATCGACATAAAACTCAATAAATGTGAACAGCATGTAAAAACTGTAAATGAAACTATAAATAGTAATTATAAAATTTATGAAAGAAATAAAATGTTATATATGGAAATATTAGAAAGATTATCCGATACAAATGAACGTGTGAAACCTTTATTAGAAAAATTAAATCGAAAAGATGCTTTAACTAACCCTTTTGTTCAATCGTCTCGTGTCTATAATAGATTTTGGAGAGCATCTGTAATACCACAAAGAAGTATAGATAAAAACATTTCACCTTCTCTATTAGAAGATATCGTTGAAATTAATGAAGATAATGAAAAGGATAATATAAATGAAATTAGTTTTGATACAACTTTCGTATAAAATATATAAAAAATAACTTTTAATATTAAAATGTCTAATATGAATAAATTAGTAGAGGTTTTAAAAACAGGTTTATTATCGTTATCAAAAGAGGTAAAAGAATTGAAAGAGAGAATCGCTGCTTTAGAGAGTGATGGTGCTAATGGAGTTCGTGGTCCACCTGGTCCAATTGGAATGACCGGTCCAATGGGTCCACAAGGCCCACCAGGACCTGCCGGGAAAATATTTTATGCTGGGGCAGGACCAATGGGTCCACAAGGCCCCTCTGGCCCCAAAGGAGATAAAGGTGATAAGGGACCAAAGGGAGACAAAGGAGATATCGGTGTTCGCGGTCCAAGAGGACCTAAAGGTGAACCTGGAGAACAGGGAATTCAAGGACCCGTGGGACCAACGGGTCCACAGGGACCACAGGGTGAACGGGGAGAACCTGGTAAAAAAACTAAAAAGAAATTACTATTTTAACTTAAAGATTTTACAGTCTAAATTATGTATTCGTTTAAATACTTAAAGATGTCTATTATAGTTCACAGTAAAAATAAGACTTATCTTAAGCAATATGGAGTTTCTAAACCAAGTAGTTTATTAATGGTTTCTCTTACAAAATTCTTTTCAATTAAAGAAAATTTCGATATTTTGCTACCTATTATCAATGGAAATAGTAAAATATCTCTAAGAATAATTGATTGGTTTGTTACAAACTATTCTAAAAAAAATAATACATCGTATAGTATACGTGATTCTAGTAATAAATTACAACAATTTATAGTTTATCTTAAATATAAATTACAATTAAAAGCATTTTCTAAAAAACAATTTGATCCATTTTGTCGTAGAGAGAGAATTGCTTTTTATTATAATAAAAACGGTGAAAATAAATTTATACATACAACCGTTGGACAATTAAATTTTTTCAGATGGGCTATTCGATATAAAATTATTGAATTTATTGAAAAAAATATTGAAATTATTGAGAATGATATGAATACTATTCAAAAATCAGTTTATTCCACTGAAAAAAAAGATGGCAGTCGTAGAAAACGTAAAGAACTAAGCCGCTCTGCTACTAAAACGATAAATAAACATAATGTTAAAATAGTTTTAGAATTTACTTAATTTTAAGAAAATATTTATATATTATAAATGTTTGAAGAAAAGGAAGAAACACCATCTTTTTTGTCTGTTATTTTCATAATCATAGCATTTTTGTGTTTCATATTTATCGTTATATTGTTTTATAAAATACTAAATGACGATTCTTTATTAGGAGATATATCAGCTTTATTGAATTAAAAAAATATATAAATATTTTTTCAAATCTATAATATTTTTAAGATATCAATATATAATTATCTATATTGGTGAAATAACATTATTAAATAATAACATACACACCAATTTATGAGAAATTTAATAATTCGAGGATGTCTTTCATAAACACCCTTCATATTTTCACATACTACATTATAAGATGTCTTTAAACTAACACAGTTTCTTTTAAATTCTTCAATATTTGGTCGTTCACTTTCTAAATATTGTGAAATCAATTCATTTATAGTTTGTTGTTCATCATCAGAATCATAATCATCAAAATAAGGATTACCATTGATTTCTTCCATAAATTCCAAACTAGCATCTCTTAAATTAATAATTAGTTGTGTTAATTTACTTCGTTTCCTGCGAATAATAATATGTTCTTCACTTTCTTCATCATGACTATCAGGATGGTCTTCACTTTCTTCAGATCGTTCTTCACTCTCACTTAATTTTTTTATTTCATCTTTATATTCATAACATTTCTCTAAATGTGCTTCTAAACTATGTTCGTATAATTCATCTGTGCTTGGTATACGCTGAAACATATCCTCCTCTTCTATTTTACGTTTTTCCAAAATTCTATTGTATTTAGAAACCGCGTCTTCAATAATTTCATCTACAAATTTTGAAACTGTATCTCGTAATTCTGTATCATCACATGATGACGACGTTGTTTCATGATCATTATTTTCTATGTCGTCTGTCGGTGTACAAATGGGAATAGAGAAATTACCTTTATCCATAAGACGTTCTTCACTCAATTCCTCCTTGATATCATGCCATTTACTGTAATTACCATTTGTTTCATAATTTATTTCATCATCTTCAAATGTTTTTTCAATTGAACTTGTTAATCCCATAGTAGTTTATATTAACTATAGAAATATTCTTTATATATAATTAACTTAAAACATTAATAAATTATTTATTACAATGATTATTAAGAAAACATTACTTTTATCAACAGCAGCTATAGTTTTATTATTAAATTTATGTTTTGTTACCTTTGGATTTCAATACATATATCTAGGTATATCTTATTGTATAGTTGGTGTAATTTTTGTAATTTCATTATTATCGTCAGTGTTTGATAGAGATAATATATTTACAACTATTCTATTAGGTGTATTTATTGTAGTGAATTTGTTATCATATCTTTTAATTAAAGGTTGGATATGGTTGGATAATAGTAATTCCAGTTTAACACCTATGATGAGAATAGCAATTACAGGTGGTGTTGTCGCGGTTTTATCTAAATTAGGTAAAGAAACATATAAACAAATGTGGAATTGGTGTCATCAATATTTAATAACAATGTGTACTATTGTAAATACCGATGAAAATGGAGTTTTTAAATATGTAATGAAATATTTAATTACACACGGTAATTGTTTAGAAATTCAACGTGCCAGAATAGGTGATATACAAACTAAAATGAAAAAGAATTTTTGGACCCATAGTATACAAAAATATTCTAATATTTGTTGGACACCTGATGAAGGATTTCATTTATTCTATTATAATTGGGAAGGTAAACGTGTAAAGATATTTTTAGATATTACAACTGAAGTAATGCCTTTTAATGCTGGGATGGATAGAAGACCATTTGAAAAAATACGTATAAGACTTTGGGTGTTTGGTAGAGGTAGACGTGATATTTTAAAAAGTTTATGTGAAACTGCTAAAAGAGAATATTATTCTGTTCCAGAAGGTTATATTTCAATTATGACTCCAGATAGATGGGCTAATAATTGGGAAGAAGATAAACTTATAGAATATCCTAATATTGATAAAACGTATTTTGAAAAGAAACATATTATATTAGAAAAATGCTCAAGATTTATTAGAGGTGAGGAATATTATAATGTAATGGGTCGTGATTATAGATTAGGTTTACTTTTTCATGGACCACCTGGAAATGGAAAAACAAAAATGTCTACGAATATTGCTGCCTATCTGAAGTTTTCACATATATGTGTATTACATCTTCAACATACTGGAATTGATAGTTCTAATTTACAGAAATTGTTAAGAGATACTCCAGAAAACGCAATTATATTGATAGAGGATATTGATCGTAAAAATATAAAAATAGACCGTTCGTTATTGTTAAATACTATTGATGGTCTCAGTGCTTATGAAAAACGAATATTTATATTAACAACAAATGACATAGACTGTATAGATGAAGCAATACGTAGAAGATGTGATTTAGAAATACATTTTCCATATGCGACCAGTAAAGCAATACGTAAAATATTACAAGACAATTATCCACATATTACAAAAACTACACTTGATAATTTCATAAATTTAACCGATGAATATAATTTACGCATGTCTGATATAGAAAGTTTTGTATTATATCAAAGAATTAACTCGAGAATTCCAGATAATATCTGTTCTAATATTGATAGTTTATTAGATAGAGGGGTAAAAAAATAAATATATTTTTCGACTTGTATTATAGTATGAATTCTACATTACCAGAATATTCTGTTGAAATAGAACCGAAAACTTCTATGTATACTAGTATTATTCGATATACAGCAACATTTCCACATATTAAAATCTATTTTTCTAATTCTTATACTACACGAGAAATAGAAAAATATAATCCACTATTAAAAATAGGGTATGGTTTATATCAAATTAATTTTGAAAATAATAATATTTTTGTAGAGCACTTGATAGATAGAAATAAAGTTAAAGGAACTTCATTTGGAATCTCTTGTTATAAGACACTAAAAATTTATTCAGACGATTTAGATAATATTATTCGATTTATAAATACAGCTAAACGTTATTGTTCTCGTGATCATGATGATAAAGTAACTACAAAAATATTAAAAGATGGTTGTTGGACTACATTATCTAAATTGGCAAAACGTTCTTGGGATACAATTTATTTAGACGGTTCGCAGTTAGAAGATATAAAAAATGATATCAATAATTTTGTTTCAGAAGAGGAAGAATATATAAAATTAGGTATACCCTATAAAAGGAATTATTTATTTTTTGGATTACCAGGAACAGGTAAAACATCATTGATTTTTACGATTGCTTCAGAATTAGATATGGGTGTTGGTATTATTAGCTTAGGACCAAGTTTAAATGATAGTAGATTAATGGAAGCGATATCTGAATTAGATGATAATTACATTCTTGTTTTAGAGGATGTTGATTCTCTCTTTATTAAAAGAGAACGTCGGGCGACTGCTCTTAGTTTTAGTGGATTATTAAATGTTTTAGATGGATTAGGTAGAAAACACCGTATGATTACGTTTATGACTACTAATTTTAAAGAACGATTAGATACTGCTTTAATTAGACCAGGTAGAATTGATTATCAAATGGAATTTAAAAATGCGACTCCACATCAAATATCTCTTATGTTTAAAAATATATTACCAGCTGAATCACATAAATATTTAAATAAATTTTTAAAACGTGTCGAATACTATGAATTTACAACAGCTCTACTTCAAAAATTTTTATTTGAAAATAGAAAATCAAATATTTTAGATAAAATTGATATATTAAAAAATTTAATAAAAAATGATGATAAGTTAGATGATGATATTAAACATATTTATTCTTAATTTCGTATAATTATTAGTTTATTTGTATTGTAGAAAATATATATGGCATATTTTGATTTAGAAGATAATATATCAAGTAATACATTTGATATACTTGAACCTAACTATTCTGAACATTACAAAATAATATATATAATAAAACATAAATCTTTTGGTGTTTTAAATAAAATATCAGCCCATATACCAAAAGAGAGTGAATATTTATATCAAGTTTACAGTGAGGAAGACATAATGAAATATGATTTAGATGATTTAGATAGTGAATATTTAACATTTTCTAAAAATAAAAATCCAATTCACTATACTTACAAAGAAGTTATGAAAAACTGTTATTCACCAGTTTATGTTTCACCAACAACAACTTTTACAAATAGATATTATTATAAAGTGTTTTGTAATAATAAATTATCAGATTTGGTAATAAAAAAACTTAAAAATATTAATATTTGGAGTGTATGTTCCGAAGGCAAAAATTATTTGGATATAATATTTAATAATGGATTAAATATTAAATATGACAGACCTGATGATGTACACTTATTAAAACCTAAAATTATAACAGGTATAAACACTATTCCATATCATAGTAAAAGTTTATATGATTTATATTATATACGTTCAAGTCCAATTATAGAAGCATATACCAGTAGAAATCCAAACTGGTGTCCTAAAAATGAAAGATATACATTAAAATTTCTGATTCATCCTGGTATAAGTTCTATTAAAAATACAAATTTAATCAAGGATGGAAGTTCTCAAAATAGTAAATCTCATATGGAATTATTAAGATTATCAAATAGAGTTGTTAGTGTTATTTATAAAGAACCTTTTACATTTTTACATGCATTTTTCTATGGAGTAGCCAGAGCTCATTCAACTAAAAGTATTAATCTTATATAAAAATTTGATATAATACATAGTATGTTCTACTATATAACACACTCAGTATGTTTACTCACACAGATGGTTTCAATACTTATAAAAAGTTTATGAATAGACGATGTTTAGATAGTATTCGATCTAAATATTGTTTAAGTTTAATGGAGGGGGGAAAGCACTTGGATAGTGTTAAAAGTGCTGTAGATATTGCTGTTTCTGTACCAGAAGGAGTTTACAATATAATCGCAAATTTTCTAGCGTGGTTGCCTAGAAAAGGTGATAAATGTGATGTATTAGATATATTTACTATGATTGGAACAAGAAGCATTAAAGAAGAAAAAATTTGGAGACCAGCGCGAGTTTTAGAAATAACAAAACCATTTAGCAATTTACCGGCATTTAAAATTCATTATGAATCTTGGGGGCCTCGTTATGATACTATATTAACAGCTGTAAAATTAGATAGAATACAACCACCTTTTAAAAAAACACCAAATTGG
>MDSZ01016720.1_pt1 | contig 10940 bp, 14 predicted proteins | sample 811201 | NCBI WGS metagenome assembly MDSZ01 (sample SAMN05326647, study PRJNA326480) | marine metagenome | isolation source: seawater | place: Indian Ocean: North | collected 2010 | reverse complement strand
TTTACCCCAAGAGATTGCTTCCCAGCCCCTTTCATGTGCATAGTAAATGACCATCTTCAGTGGGAATTCAATGAGGATGAACATTCCAGCAGTTTCAATTTCGCCTGTGAGTAAGAAAGTAACGAGCGCTCCTGTAAGGGTTGCAATAATCCTCCAAACAAATGATTTTGCTAAGACCCTATTTCGCGTGTACTTCATATTGAGGCGGGTTAAGAACCTATATTTTTCACTTGAGGGCGTTTGATGCAGAATATCAACAGATTTCAGGCAATAAACAAACATGGAAGTCACACGGTTCAGGTTATTGACCTATTTCAGGAAATGACAATGTTGTTTACTGAAGAACATGTTTTCATCGCAGAGGCGATTGAATGAACTGGAAGCATCTCTTGGGTTCGGGAGCCACAGCAGGTGCAATGATTGCTATCTTGATGATTGTCAACGTGATCAGTGGAGTGACCGGATATGGGTTTGCAGTTGCAATGCTTTCGTTTCTGGCCGTGATTCTAATCCCTCCTTTTCTGATCAAAAAAATATGGGAGGAGGAATTCAACACAGATCTGAGGTTATCCTATCTGATTCCAGTTTCATTTCTGACGTTCATCATTCCCATCCTAGGCCCTGCTTTTGGGGGATCTTCCATGGGTCTTGAATGGATTATTCTGATTCCAATGGGTGCCGCAGGAGGGGCGTTTTGGAGCCTTCCTTTTGCTGCTTGGAGTCAGTTTAGAAGTAGTTCAGATTCAGTTCTAAGATCAAGTGAATCCGAATGAGGTATTGTGAACTAGTTAAGAGATATACAACTCCTGCACTGGCCTGTGAATATGGATGAGGATGGGGGGGAACCAAGATTCCGTGATTTTACCGTAAAAAAGAAGGCTTGGGCAACTGATGGCTATGTGCTTCAAGACCCTGATTCAAGTGAGAATGACTCCGAAAAAAGGGAGATGGGGATGAAAGATGTTATGGAAAAATCTCGTTCATCCTTGCAGAAATTTGATTTCAAACGATCGAAAAAAGTAGCTAGCAGTTTGATTGACTCTGCAGCGGCTACAGCGATGATTCCTTTCGTCATCATGTGGATGGCATTTCTTCTTGCGATGATAGCAGGTGCTGATTTTGGTATGGGCGAGGAAGGACCTGGTGGACCAAGAGAATACTTCGCAGGTGCAACTTTGTTTCTCCTTTTGTGCATTAAATGGGGAAGGTATGGTTCGAAAATGAAGGTCATTCCGGATGGTGCGATGGTATTGAGCAGAAAGTGGGGTTTTTTCTCCAAAGAGATAGCCTTCACCGATCACCCAAACCTAATTGCAGTAAATACAAAGGAGAGTAAAAGGAAATTTGACGTATTTGTTTGGGCAGAGCACGAACCATTTCCACTAGTGTACGGAATTCGTAAATCTAAGGTTAAACAAATGAAAAAGATTGCAAACAAGAAGACTGATCTAGAGGTTACATGGATTGAGAGAGATTTGGATCTTACTGGGATGATGCGAGTTATTCGGTTCTGGATGGTTGGATCGATCGCCATTGCAGTCACAATCGCATTTTTGCTTGGACAACATACTGGAGAATTCACAGGTAGGGATCTCAGTGATATGATTGGTAGCATCGTTGCTCCATTTATTCTCGGAGAAACAACGAGTTTGGATTATCCATGGTATATTGAAAACATCACTTTCATTTTGCTTTTCATCGTGATTTCGCCATTTATTGTGAGGAGTTTTTTGGGATGGAAAAATTTGGCATTGGAAACACAAGAAATATTTCTTCTCTGTGAAGAGAAATTTGGCAACCCTTTAGCTCGAAAGGTATCACAGAAAAGTGAGGGGAAAAGCAGTGAGGCAAATGGAGGCGAGCCTAAGATGGGCCTTCGCCGATTATTGGCGGGTATATTCTCGAATCCGATTGGAAGACAATTCGGTATAGTAATCATAGCCGTAGCTATAGGGCTCATACTCAACCAAGTTGGTTAGTTGTAACATACAAACGGGTCCCGCTTCGTGCATCCCGGCTAACTGTGAGTTCTTTGCAGTGACGTGGGATGAAGAATCCAATCTTTCTTGCTGTGAGCCCGTAATTCTTGAGGCGCCTGTCAATGCTAAGAGCAGCTACAATCTGAGCTGCTGAACAATATGGATGAGCATTCACATAATCGATGATTTCATTGCGAAGACGGTGATATCTGGCAGTCTTTTGGGCACCGGACATAGTGTAGAAATTACACTACTCCCCTATAATACACAGGGATTTATGCTCATCACTTGTATCGACTAACACCCGCACCGTGATTAGCAATAATCAGGTATTGATGGGGAGTATTGTCTTCCAGCGAGGTTCTGCTAACTTCTTCGCATTTGGACCATCCATGGGCAGAGGGGTTTTGTGAGTAAGAACATCATGCATACCCCTCACCATGAATTTAACACGCATCTCGGCCACCATATCTCGTTGGACTAAATCCAACTCATCATCGGCTAATTCATGAGTTGCAAGAGTCCCATGCTCATCATGTTGAATGAGTAAATTGCCTTCTTGCAAAATTAGTTTAGGCGAAAATGAATGATCATTGGGGTCTTTCATCCACACATCGACATCAAGTACGAGGTTGTCCCGCGCCTGGACCCGATTGAGTGTCATCACCTCCATAGTAACCAATTACGGGTACGGGCAGGCACTCTTGAACCAATCGGGAATAGGATGTCTATCAACTCTTACGAAGTTCGGAGAGACGTTCAGAGATAGGCCAGATACTAGTGATTGAGGGGAAAGGGAGATGCACCCCCCTCCATCACACGCCCAATATGGGCGCGACACGGACTGAGCGCGACACGATGGGCGAGGTTGAGGTCCCAAGTGATTGCTACTACGGTGCTCAAACAGCACGGTCATTAGTGAATTTCAATATCGGCAATGACATGATGCCGAAATCATTGATCAGAGCATTTGGAATTCTCAAACAAGCAGCTGCACAGGTGAATTTGGAATTGGGGGAATTAGAGGGAGAGGTTGCCAACCTCATTGTTTCAGCAGCACAATACGTTATCGATGGCGATCTTGATGACCATTTTCCACTCAAAGTTTGGCAGACTGGTTCAGGAACTCAATCCAACATGAACGTGAATGAAGTCATCGCCAATAAAGCAATTGAAGGGGCAGGAGGAGTGCTCGGTTCGAAGGAACCGGTCCACCCCAATGACCATGTCAACAAAGGTCAATCAAGTAATGATACATTTCCAACAGCCATGCATATTGCAGCTGTAGAAGAGATAGTTCACCATTTGAGGCCTGAGGTCGATGGACTACGTAACGCATTAGACATGAAATCCGATGCTTTCTCAGATATTACAAAGATTGGACGTACGCACCTGATGGACGCCGTACCTCTTACACTTGGTCAGGAATTCGGCGCCTATGTTTCTCAACTTGACAGTGCTCTAGAGCGAATCGACACAGCTGTTGAGGATCTACTTGAACTAGCGATTGGAGGCACAGCAGTCGGCACTGGATTAAATGCGCATCCTGAATTTGGTGAGAAAGTAGCGGCAGTGATTGCTGAGACCACTGGTATGCCGTTTAGAAGTGCCAATAACAAATTCGCTCAACTTGCCGCCCATGATGCTGTCATTGCAGCATCAGGTGCCCTCAATACGCTCGCAGCAAGCCTGATGAAGATTGGAAATGATATTCGCTGGCTTGGTTCAGGTCCGAGATGTGGATTCGGGGAACTCGAACTACCTGCAAATGAGCCTGGTTCGTCGATCATGCCAGGAAAGGTCAATCCAACACAAGTTGAGGCGTTGACCATGGTGTGTTGTCAAGTGATGGGGAATCATGTTGCAATTACAATAGGTGGGTCGCAAGGAAATTTCGAATTGAATGTGTATAAACCACTGATGATTCACAATCTTCTGCAAAGCGTTCGGCTCATTGCAGATAGTTGTCGTTCTTTCAAAGAACATTGCGTGATTGGTCTGGAAGCAAATGAGAAAAAAATTGCTTCGCATCTTGAGAATTCATTGATGCTGGTCACTGCACTTAACCCACATATTGGATACGATAATGCAGCGAAGATTGCTAAGCACGCCCATGAAAATGGACTCACTTTACGACAAAGCGCCATTGATCTTGGATTAGTCTCAAATGAAGAATTTGAGGAATGGGTGAGGCCTGAAGAAATGACTGGTGAATGAATTTCAGCCCTGAAACGATAGGGAATACTGAGTTGAGATTTAGCGATGTGCTGGGTTCAGGATCTTTTCACACAGAATCCGTACAGAAGGATTCGTGAAAGTCACACCCATCTAGAAACCCCCTGTTTTCTCAACAAGGTAGCCACACAGAAGATGTTCAAGTCGATGATTCTAGAAGTAATTGAAAAGGGATTGAATCGGCGCGTTCTGGGCGCGTCACTTGACTTCATGCAGTGATCAGTGTTCCTGAACGCATCTGAAAGACTTCCTCCATCTGACCTGACTGGCAGATGAATGCAAGGAGGCCCCCCCTTGCAGCATTGACACAAGCCTTGACTTTCGGACCCATTGAACCTGGAGGATATGTTTTGTCAATGACTCCTTCAAGAGCCTTGTTTGCATTCATCTCTCTGACGCGCTCAGCCGAGGGTTGCCCGAAGTCATTGTACACCCCATCGACCCCTGTTGCTATGACAAGAGCATGTGCGCCTAATTCAATGGCAAGAAGTGAACTAACCAGATCTTTATCGATCACTCCGGTCATACCTTCAAGGCCTTGTTCAGTCTCAATGACAGGAATACCACCACCCCCACAACATATCACAATCTTATTTGATCCATCTTCGTCCACAATTTTGCGAATCCGATCCATCTCGATAATCTGCAGTGGAGGAGGAGAAGCCACAACTCGGCGGGGGCCGTGGATCGTGTTGGCGACATCCCAATCAAATGATTCGACATCTGCTGCAGAGAGAACGGGACCTATCGGTTTAGTAGGGTACTGAAATGATGGGTCATTTTGATCTACAAGAACGTGGGTTTTGAGGACCAAGACCTCGATGTTCGACGATTCCTGTGACCGTGACATAAACTCGGCCTTCAATGGCTGGGCAATTTCATGACCAATCATGTCCTGTGTGACTGCAACCCATTCGTGAAGTGGTTTTTGTTCCGATTCGCTTGCTTCCATCATCAAAGACCCTACTTGGGGCCCGTTCCCGTGCGTTACCACCACATTGTAGCCCTCTTTTCTGAGCCACAATATGTCCTCAATGGCATTGGAAAGTATGTGTTGATGTGAAGAAGACACATTGCCATCTGATTGAGGAGGAGAAAGTGCATTTCCTCCTATGGCATACACTACGATATTCATGAGGGGCACCTTGGAAATCAAGTCCAACGTGTCGAACCTTTCATGTCTTCCCTCAAACGGTTTAACCTCTGAGGGCTCTTCGACGAATTATGGGACTCAGTAAGGCAAGGGCTATCCACCTCTATGATGAAACACTACGAATGGCAACCGAAGATGGAATCATCTCAGAAGATGAGGTGGGTATTCTTGTGATTCTGGCACAAGCTCTCGGCCTTGATGAAGAGCAAAGAGCAGGAGCCCACATACGTATCCGAACCGCGAGTGATTCAGAAGATGGTGTGCAACCAGAATCAGGTGAGGATGAAGTGTATCGTGCTGCACTTGTAGCTGCACTACATGACGATACTGTTTCTGATGATGAATTAGCACTCCTCAACACACTCGCCAAGGCCATGGAATTGGGAGATGAAGAACGAAAGGCTGCCGAAACAATGGTCCGATCTGATACAAATGAAGGGTTGGAAGGGAGTCGTCTCGATCGATTGGAACGATTTCTCAATCGCGACTGAGTTCTTCGCGGTGTAATATCTCGATTGCCACGACTGACATCGCGGTCTGTAAATTGTATGAAGGGACAAAGCCTCCAAAAGGCAGGCTGATGACAGCATCTGATTTTTTCAGAAGAGTGTCAGGAATGCCATCATGTTCCCCACCGACAAGCCACAATGCCTGATCGATATGCTCGACCTCTCGGAGTGCCGTTGTACCTGAGGTTTCAAGGGCAAAGATGGGCCTTCCAGCTTGCTTAGCTTCCATAACCACGTGTTCTGCATCATCTTCCCAGAAAACTGGAAGAAAGCGATCTGAACCCATAGAAAAATGCCTCATTGATCGCTGTACTCGGCGAGAGGCAACAGGAGTAATCACAACTCCTGCTGCTCCACTTGCTTCAGCAGTCCGTATCGAAAGACCTAGATTTGAAGCATACGCCACACCACACATCATCCAAACAGGACCTGAAGAAGCCATTAGACCACCAAGGTGTTCTTGGTAAGGTTCTCTTCCAATAAGTGCCAGAATTGTGGGGTCACCCTCATTGGTGGCTCGCATACGCCACATGTCTTCTTCAGTGACTTCAATCACCTTGACACCAAGGCGTTCAATCCGTTCGGCCAGCCCTGGATGTTCTTCCCCTTCTTTCATGAGGATAAGATGTACCTCCTGGCCCCCTGATTCCATAGCATCCAACGCTTGGATTACATGTTCTCTACCTGTGCATTGCATCGGAATGGAGTTTCTTGAATATGTCACATTCACTCATCCTTGCGTAATGCTCGAAGGCGCGCCAACATAGACGAGCGTTCCTCAATCGCCTTTGCTTCTGTCTCGAGAGAGATTTCATCTTTGGAAAGGCGGCGGGCAAGCAAATCCCCTTGTAGAATGTACACCTCACCTGAATCAAGACCAAGCACGAGAAAGTCCTCTGTCAAATGCAAACAATGAATCGTTGATTCAGCATTTAAGTGACCAACCACTTCACCATCAATTGCATTGAGGAATGTGAGGGTTGCCATGGCATCTCGCCCATGGAATACAACAACAAGTGGATTGGAACCCATTTTGAATCCAACATCCATCCCTTCAATCGTTGTGGGGGCAGACCAGCGCCAACAAACCTCGCTATCTGAATCTAGAAGCAGTACATCAGTCTCAGTTGCAATCAAGAGATCAGTGTCACGTGTGGCCATGATCTGAACTCCAGTCTCTTCCTCATGTATAGGATCAAAAACATCGGTAGGGGAATCTGCTGACTGATCAATAGACCATATCTCGCCCCCTGAAGTGCCGACGAATAAGGTCCCGTCAAGCAATTGCAATGCAGTTGCAGGAGATTCGCCTAATGGGATATGGCACATTCCATCTGTATCCCCATACAATAGACCGCTGCGAGGGTGAGCTAATGCTAGGTAGACGATTGCATCTGAAGAAAGAAGGTCCCATGGTCGCTCATCGAAATGTTCGACATGTAGAATCTGACCTTCAGAATCTAAACACCATAGAGCACCTTCCATGAAATCACCATGTTCGATACTCCAGACAGCGGACGTCGCACAAAGGGTATCTCCTCGATATTCAACTAAATGGTCGGAGGTTCCTTCAAGGCCAGTGGACCACCGCAAGTCGCCATCCATGGTGATTTCAGAGATATCCAATCCAGAGGTGCAGCCAATTGTACCTCGACTAAGAGCCATGATGCGACCCACTCGATCCCCTACATCCATTGACCAAAGACGATTGCCTTCTACATCCCAAGCGGTAAGACAGCCATCCCAATCACCTGCCAACACAATATCATCAAAGAGATGCACGGAAGACACCGCGCGGTTCATTCTACGAATCGCCCATGCCACTGATCCCAGGCCGAGCTGTGGTGACATCGGCCCTTCGACGTGGGTCCAGCCTATGGCATCTGTCCCACTCAAGATGGAAGTGTACGGACCTCGACCTTCTTACCCTTCGACGTGGCAATCTCAATCGTCTTGTGAGTCCAATGGCTATGCTCACCGGGCAGGGCGAGGATGTGAGTGGCGGCGTCAACAATACGTTCGGTCAAGGCGGCTTCAGCATCCTCGCCGTGCCAGATTGCTTCAGGCTTGTGAACAACAATGCCATGATTGTCAGCCCAACGCTCAGCAAGTGCATCCACGCCAGCTGCACCACCACAAATAATGCGGGCGGGCAAGCCATGAGCTGCTACCCAAGCATCCAGCAACGTCTCAAAAATTCCGTAATCGTAGAATTTCCTCGAGCCGACCACTGCGAGAATATGAGCCATGCATTACAACATGGTCATTCCCATTATTGAATCTGTTTATTCCCATGGGCCCGTCCAAGTTCCCTTCGATTGGTCCACGGGATATTTTGCTTGATTCTTCAGCAACTTATCACGCGCTAATTCAATCAAATCGAGGTCCATGACACTGATGAAGCGAATGAGATAGAGGAATACGTCTGCAATTTCCTCCCCTAAATGTTCCAGACGCCTAGGATTAGAACGTATCTCGTCCGGAGTAGGGTCATCCCATTGCACGCATTCCAACAACTCAGATGCTTCGATGATGAGACCGGTAGCGAGATTCTTGGGGGAATGGAATTGATTCCAATCTCTCTCATCAACAAAAATCTGCATCGCGTCAATCAATTCGGCTATCGACATGAACGCGTCTGGGAGAATACGGTGCATCAATCAATGGTAGCAAGTCTTTGTTCTGCAAGCGTGATGTATTCGTCATTGATATCATAGCAGATGTATGAACGTGATGACTTGGCAGCTGCTATGGCAGTAGATCCTGAACCCATGAAGGGGTCTAGGACCACATCTCCTTGAAATGTGAAAAACTCAATGCAGCGGCGCGGAAGCTCGACTGGAAAGGGGGCAGGGTGGCCGATTTTCTTCGCTGAAGCGGTGGGAAATGACCAAATCGACTTTGTCCAATCAATGAATTCCTGTTTTTCGATTGTATCCACTCTTCCAGCTTCCTTCTCATCACTAGTTCGATTGAGTTTGAACTGGCCTTTGCTGAAGATAAGGAGATACTCATGGATATCTCGAAGACAGGGATTGGAGGCAGATTGGAATGATCCCCATGCCGTGCTTGAACCCGCAGATGCTGACTTATCCCAGATCACCTCACCACGCATCAAGAAACCAATTTCTGACATCAGGACATTGACATGACTTGCAAGGGGGATGTACGGTTTGCGACCCACATTCGCAATGTTCACGACTGCCCTCCCCCCAGGCGCAAGAACTCGATACACCTCAGAGAAGACGTTGTGAAGAAGTTCCAGATATTCAGATAATGTGAGGTCGTCATCATACTCTTTGGTAACATTGTAGGGTGGAGAAGTCACCATCAAATGGACTGAATTATCTGGTATCTGCGACATGTCTTGGGCATCGCCATGAATGAGGGTGTCCCGCAAATGATCTGGGAAATGTTGTGGTTCTCCAGTGTCGTGCTCACGCTGGATTGAGCGATACATGTTCGTGTCATAGTATCGAGATGAGTCATGCCCCTCCCGCTTCGATATCCCGAATTCGGATGTCGACGTCCCCCGTCTTCGCTCATCAGAGGTCACACAAAACGTGTGAAGCAGATGGCTCATGAGGATTCGCGTGGAGTTTTATAGGAATGGAATCAATGTAGATCGTGTGGTATGGACAATATTTGAACACAGTTGACCGCTTTGACATCCTTTTCAGAGAAAGCGATGGTTGAGGGGGGCAAGACATTGCGTCTCAATGACGACTTGGCAAACCGATGGTTGCTAACCAAAGAAGAACGCCCATCAGACACCCACTTCCATAATATCCCAGAGTAAGAAAGGCAAATGCACAGGATGTGCGTAACATCCCCGGGTCCCCACTTCGGCCACCAATCAGTGCAAGAATGAATCCGATGGCTGAAATGATGATGAAGGAATATCCTGCGAAAATGTAGAGTTGGGTTGCTCCTTCATCATATGGCATTTGCCTAATCTCGGATGGTTCTGGTTCGAGGTAATTGACATTAGGCTCGGAATCCAGTGAAGCGTTCCAAGCATCTGGATGAGAAAGTTGTATGTCAAAACGAGTGAAACCATACGGCTCAAAACCAGCGGGGCCTGAAAGAAGGAAAACGTAGCGTTGCCCCCTCGTACCGTTATGGGTGCGCACCCAAACAATCCCTGGATCAAGATTTTCAAGTTTGAACGAGCCATTCGAATCAGTCGTTGCACCAGGTACGGCTTGGTCTGCTGGTTCGATAATCCAATCCACTGCGGGAGTTCCATTATGGTGCAGAACACGTCCCATCAGGATTGCAGTGCCAGGTTCAGCATTCTTTGCATAATTGTAGATGATGTCACGATGCTTGTATAGGCCAGTATCTGGGTGAGTGAAATCAACGCCATTGATCAAGCCACCACTGCAGACAATGAGCAACACCACTGCAATGAGCCGAGCACGAATGGGTATTGGTAATGAGGAAGGAAGAATGAGAGATTGTTCGGACGAAGAGAAGGTAGCCTCGGGCATTGCCCGTACAGTTTCTTTATTCTCTTCGATTGATTGAGGGTCTTCCATTGAGTCGATCACCTCCAATAATTTCTCTTGATCAGAGATGGAGGGGGGGTCATCCGAGCCCGACTCAGGCTGCACAGTGGAGCACAAGTGGACTCGCCACTTGAGACCTCCTCGATGATTTGAACCTCATTTCGATTGCCATGTTGCCAAGAAACGGTCTACTAACCGATCTAGGAGACTACTTTGTATCCTTGTCAAAAGGCGATGAAGCATCTTAGGATCACAGACATGGAAATATGTCCTACGATCACGGTTCTCACGAATGATGAGACCGAGTCTGGTAAGACGAGTACATATCTCTGAGAGGGTTGATGCAGCTACGTCGAGTTTCTCATGAAGTGTGATGAAATCAATACCGGGCTCAAGAGCCATTAACAACAGGGCTCGACGAACTGTGCCTTGGCGCAGAAGCGCCAGATTTGATCGCTCATCTGAAGTCAGGCTTCCAGTGATGAAATGATGTTGTTGTCGTCCATTCTGCAGAATGACAATCTGTTCAGATTCTACAAGAGTGCGAAGATGG
>MDSZ01067043.1_pt1 | contig 10941 bp, 9 predicted proteins | sample 811201 | NCBI WGS metagenome assembly MDSZ01 (sample SAMN05326647, study PRJNA326480) | marine metagenome | isolation source: seawater | place: Indian Ocean: North | collected 2010 | reverse complement strand
ATAGTTGATAATTTAGAGAATATAAGAATATTAAACACCAGATATGTTTTTTTACAACATTTACCAAGATATTTGCTTGAATTTTTAGTTGTTATTATTTTTTGTATAATAATATTAACTTTCTCTTACAGTAAAATACTAGGAGTAAGTAATTTAGTTCCAGCTCTAGCGTTATTTTCTGCTGCGGCATATAAAATTTTACCATCAATAAATAAAATTATTCAAAGATTGCAAAATTTAAAATTTGCTAAGTCAGCAATAAAATTAATTTCAGAAGAGTTAAAAGGTGAAATAAAAATAGAAAATAATTTTGAGGCTCAAACAAATAAAGAAAAATTAAAATTTTATAATCTTATTATTAATAATGTTTCTTTTAATTTTAATAAAGAGAGTAAGCCTATTTTTTCAAATATTTCTTTAGAAATTGTTAAGGGAAAAATTTATGGTTTTATTGGTCCAACAGGTTCTGGTAAGTCAACCTTAATAGATATTTTAATGTATTTGCATAATTTAGAGGGCGGAGAGTTAATTTTAAACAATAAAATTAATCTTAAAAATAGAGAAAATGATTGGCATAAGTTAATTGGATATGTCCCTCAAAGAGTATTTTTACAAGATGATAGTATTAAAAATAACATTGCTTTTGGTGAACATGAACATGAAATAAATAAAGAAAATTTGTTAAAAAGCATAAGATCTTCACAACTAGAAAATTTTATTTTAAGTCTTAAAGATGGACTAGATACAAAAGTTGGTGAAAATGCCTCAAAGTTATCTGGTGGACAAATTCAAAGAATTGGAATTGCTAGAGCGTTGTATTTAGATCCTGAAATTTTATTTCTTGATGAAATTACTAGTTCATTGGATGCAAAAACAGAACAAGAAATATTAAGTTTAATTAAGTCTTTGAAAAAAGAAAAAACAATAATCTTTATTACCCATAACAAAAGTAATTTGGAAATTTGTGATGAGGTTTATGAGGTAAATAATCAGAATTTAATTAAAAAGAAATAATTATGACTAATAATGAATTAGAATTTTTTAAAAATAAATATAACTTTTACAAAAAGAAAAACAAAACCAAAAAGCATATACTCTTAGTGGATAGACAAAGATACGATGCTACAGTTATAAATTCTATTATAGCTCTAGCTTTAAATAAAAAGTATAAAATGAATGTTATTTTATTGAGTGATTTAGAAAAAGATAATTTTATTATAAAAATTTACAACCAACTTGGTTTTAAAAAATATTTAAAAGGAATTAATTATTTGCAATTTTTCAAATACCCTCATATTTTTTTTTATTCATGTTTATTGACTGCATATGGAGTTTTTAAAACCTTAAACAATGGATTTTTATGGTTTATAAACAATTATAAAGTGGACAGAGTTCCATTTGGTGATTTAATATATGATGCCAATGTAAGGTTTGATCACAGATACTTAAAACCAAAAGTCGATTTTCGATTTATTAAATTATTGATCATAAGCACTTTTAGAATAATTTTAATTTCAAAATATTTCAAAAAATATAATGTTAATAAGGTTGTTACTGGGGAAGAGAACTATTCATTTAATGGTGGTATAGCTTTAAGATTATCAATTTTTAGAAAAATACCCAATTTTGTACCTGGAAGAACAAGTGACAAGGAATTTGAAATTCAAACTTATGATAAACAAAAATTATATTTAGGTAAAGATAATATCATGGTAAAAAATATATACAAAAAATTTTTAAGATTTAGACCCAATATAAATGATATAAATAAATTTTATAATTTGAGAAAAAATAAATTAAACAAAAAATTTTTTTGGACACAAAAGAATTTTACAAAAGCAAATACAGTTTCAAAATCAGGATTAAACTTTATAAAAAAATTATCAAAAATTAAGAAAAAAAAAATACTTTATGCATCACACGGATTTTCAGATGCAGTTCATCAAAAAGGTTTATCTTATGCTTTTAAAGATTATTATGATCAATTAATTTTAACATTAAAATTTATAGTTAAAAATGATAAGGATAATATTTGGATTTTTAGGACACATCCTTCATCAAAAATTTATGGTGAGGACAGTATATTTTTAAAAGCTATTAATAAATATAAAAATAAAAATATAATGTTATGTCCTAAAAATGTACCAATCAAAAAATTATATAATATTTGTGACATAGTTGTAACTGGAAGTGGAACAGTAGGTTTAGAATTCATTTGTGAGGGAAAACAGGCTATATTAGCTGGCTCTTCAGGATACTCTAACAAAGAAATTACACCTTTTTTTGCCTCAAGCCAAAAAGAATACTTCAGTTTTTTAAAAAATATAAATTTGATTAAAAATCCTACAATAAAGCAAATTAACTTAGCAAAGAAAGCTCTTTATTTTTTTGAGTCTGGAAAATTTATCTCAAAAAAAATAACTGCAAAAAATTGGGTTAAAGATAAAATTTTTAAATCTTTTTTTATCAATTTTTTTGGCATGGGAATGAAATACAATGATTATATTAAATTAATACATAATATGTTAATAAAAGATATTTTTAAAAGTAAAGTATTTAATGAAATAAAAAAATTAGTTTAATTTAGAGGTTATTTTGTACTACAAGATATTAAGAGATAAAATAAATAAAAAAACTGCAACAGTTGCTATTATAGGACTTGGTTATGTAGGACTGCCACTACTTGTTCAGTTTTATAGAAAAGGTTTTAAGTGTATAGGATTAGACTTAAACAAAAAAAAAATTAAATCATTTACAAAAAAAAAATTTAATAATGATTATTTTGGCTCAATTTTAAAAAAAAAAAATAAACATTCCAATAGTGAACTTTATCAAATTAAATTTACAAGTGAATATTCAACATTATCAAAAGCTGACTGCATAATAATATGTTTGCCAACACCCATCACAAAAACGAAAAAGCCAGACTTATCGAAAATTTATGTGAGTTTAAAAAGTATGGGAAAATATTTAAAAAAAGGCCAACTAATCTCATTGGAGAGTACAGTAGCTCCAGGTACTACAGAAAGAGTTTATGGCAAATTTTTAATTAAAAAAAAAGGTTTTGATTTATCATCAAATTTTTTTTTAGCTTATTCTCCTGAAAGAGAAAATCCCGTAATTCAGAATTTAGGGCAAAGATATAACTTTTATAATACACCAAAGGTTTGTGCAGGATATTCTAGAAATTGTACTAATTTAGCTACATTGCTGTATTCGTGTGCTATAAAAAAGGTGGTAAAATCTTACTCTTTAAAAAGCGCAGAGATGTCTAAAATGATTGAAAACGTTTATAGGTCTGTAAATATAGGGTTGGTGAATGAATTGAAAATGATGTCTCATAAAATGAGTATCAATATACATGAAATTTTAAATCTAGCAGAAACAAAACCTTTTGGGTTTACAAAATTTAAACCAGGTCCAGGAATTGGAGGACACTGCATACCAATAGATCCGTATTATCTCATCTGGGAAGCCAAAAAGAATAATTTCAATTCAGAGTTTTTAAAGAATGCAGTTAAAACTAATGAAAAAGTTACGAACTGGTGTTTAAGAAAAATTAAAAATATTTTTAAAAAAAATAGATTAGTTTTAAAAAAACAAAAAATTTTATTACTTGGAGTTGCATATAAGTCAAATATCGATGATTTGCGAGAATCGCCTGCTTTAAAATTTTTTGAGTACTTTAAGAAAAACCTCATTAACTTTGATTATTGCGACCCCTATATTAATTATATAAAAAAAATAAAAAAAAAATCTATCAACCTAAATTATAAATTATTCAATAAATATTCGGCTATAGTATTAATAACTGACCATAAGATTTTTGATAAAAAGAAAATTTTAAAAAATTCAAATTTAATAGTTGATACTAGAGGATATTTCTCAAAATATACAAATGACAAAATATATTTTGTATAATAGCTTGTTTCTTTTGATTTAATCTAAAGTGAGGATAAATATTTTTCTGATAGCCATTTAATATTTTTTTGTTTATCTTCTTTAAGATATTTAACAAATTCTTTTGTTTTATTTTTTTCAACAGCACATAAAAAATACTTATTTTGTTTGTTTTTTACTATTGCAATTTTAAACTTATTTTTTTTTAATCTATTATTAATTGATGAACTTATATAAAAACCCCATTTTTTTTTAACAATGTCATACTCCCTTTTATTTTTTTTTCCATAAAGGGTTATTAGTTCATTGCTATCTAAAATTAAATTTCCGACTTTACAAATAATGTCTTTATTTACTTTGAATGATCTTTTTTTTTTAACAAATTTCATTTTATGTTTATAATTTTTTTTTGAAGATTAAAGTTTGTAAATTTATTTAATATTTTAAAAAAATTTTTTTCTTTTATTCCAATAAAATTAATAAAATCTTTATAATAAAACTTTGTTATTTTTACTCTGTCATATTTTTTTACTAGTGTTATAGCCATTCGTCTATTAATTTTACCGTTTCTGATATCTTCGCATGCATGGTCTGTTGCTCTTCCATATCCAAATTTTAAAAATTTAAGATATTGATGAATTCTGTTAATTTTTTCATCAATACCAACATAATTTCTATATGTTCCCTCACTATTAGATTTCAAAGTTTTAAAACCATATCTTTTTGCGATTTTCAAATTATTCTCAGAACTCCATTTAAAAAAGTAACTACAAAAAATTGCTGTTGTTTTTGATAAATCGTTTTTTGAAGGTAAATCATAAACTTTAATTTGTTCATATGGAATATTATGCCTTTTGGCAAATTTTAAAGGGGTATTATTACTGTTTGCAGCATATTTGTTAAACCACTGTGCAGTAATTTTTTTTGGATCAAACTTTGTATCTCCACTATACTCAAAAGCAGAATTTTCACCTAAAAAAACCAATGGGATTTTAAATTTTATTGCAGTTCTAATTGGAAGAGCGTGAAGCATGCAATGAGACATCAAATCGGGATCTCCATATTTTTCAAAAGAAATTTTAAGAATTTTTTTATGAATCTTTAAGTTTGGCCTAAAAGTAAATAGAGAGGCTCCCATTTTTGGAATTAATTTCAAATTGTACTCGCCTATCCTTGTTTTAAAACCATAATCTATATTTAATGCTAAAACTCTCAAACCATTTGTAACTAAATGATGAACTTGGGTAATGCTATCTTTGCCTCCACTGACTGGCACTAGGGCATCAAAATTTTCTGATTTTATTCTTTTTATTTTTTTTATTAAAAGTTCAAATTCTTTCTTTCTTTTGTTCCATATTATTTTTTTTTTTTTAATTTCATAATGATATTTACAACTTTGACAGATATCCTTATCAAACTTCATATTAGGTTTTGAATTTGGCATTACACAGTAAGAACAGTATTTTAAATTCATTTATTTTCTATAACCTATTATTTTAGCGGGAGAGCCAGCATTGATAGAGCATTTTTCAGTATTTTTATTCACAAAAGAATTTGCACCTATAACAGATTTATCTGAGATTTTTACTCCTTTAGCTATTACCACATTTGCTCCGGTCCAACAATCATTTCCAATTAAAATTGGTGCATGAATAAAACCTTGATTATTGATATTATCATCTTTATTTATTTTATGTTCATTTGCATTCATAATATTACGAGGACCAAAAATACAATTCTCACCTATAATTAAGTCTGCACCACCATTAAATATAGATCCGGTTGTTATGCAAGTGTTTTTTCCAATTAAAATTTTCCCTTCTCTTGCTGCTACAAATCTACAATTATTTTCGATTTTGACATTATCCTCAAAAAAAATTGATCCATTTTCTCTTGTTCTTATATCGATATCACCTAAAATCTGAATATTATTTCCAAATTCAATCAAGTTTTTCTCACCATTTAATTTCAATTTTGGAATACCCTCAATATAAAAATTTTTACCAACCTTGATACCTTTGGTTTTTAAAATTAACTTAATTAAAATGCTTAAAAAATTGTAAATACTTTTTCCAAATATAAGACTTAAAAATTTTATCATTTTAAAAATTATTATCTAAAAATAATTTTAAATTTAAAATATTAAATAGAAATTTATCAAAATCACCCGTTTTTTGATTTTTGAAAATTTTCATGTGATTAAATAATTTTTTAAAGTTAATAATATCAGATAAATTGCTTTTATCTTTCAATAAAAAGTTCTTTATTGTATTTATATCTGTTAATGATGAAAGTGAAGCATTAAAGCCAAATTTTTGTCTATCCATTCTTATCTCATCTAACAGGATACCTTTTGATGCATCTCTTAATATTGACTTTTGGTATCCTTCTTTAATTAGATATTTAGTAGGTATGTTGATACTGTAATTTAATAGTTCCTTGTCTAAGAATGGACTTCTGTTTTCTACCGAATACATCATCGAGTTTAGATCATCATGATGAAGAATAACTGGAACTATTTGGTAAAATAGTTCATTTAGCATACGGTTTCTTAAAATATTTTTTTTGTATAATTGTTTTTCTTGTAAAACTTTTCCGATAGGTTTTTTAATAATTTTTTTTAAACTTTTATTTAAATCGAATACTAAATTGTATTTATTTTTGTTATTTAAATAAAGATTTGGGTCTTTTAGTAAATTATTTCGAATTTTGGGATATACATGTTTTTTCCAATAAATTAATTCATTATTTTTAATTCTAAAATTATTAACTGATGCAAAATACAATAAGTAATGATCATAATAACCTGTAAATATTTCATCAGCTCCTGTTCCCGATATTGCAACTTTAAAACCAGATTTTGAAATTTTTTCGCTTAAAAAAGAATGAACGTAATATGATATTGTTGATATGGGACTATCATGCTGTATAATCAAATCTTGCAAATGATTTAAAAAATTTTTGTTTTTTTTTAATTTAATTTGAGTATTTTCGCATTTAAGGTCTTGAATAATTTTATCAATATTTCTTTTTTCATTATATTTTTTGTTATTATCAATAATGGAAAAGGTTTTAATTTTTTGATTAAATTCTTTAACAGCCAGTGAGGCTAAAAAAGCTGAGTCAATACCCCCACTTAAACAAAAAGCAATGGGTACATCAGATCTTAATCTCAAACTTAAACTTTTTTTTATTAATTCTTTAGTATTGTACACAATTTCATCATAAGAATTTTTTTTTATTTTTTTTTTTTCTAACTTTTTATTGTTTATTTTTTTAAGACCAAGTTGTGAATTAATGATAATTGAATGACCTGGTTCAACTGAGTAAATATTTTTGAAAAAAGTTTCATTATCATAATGTAAAGATTTATAACCTAAATTAAGTGAAAATTTGATTTTTTTAATGTTTGGTTGATTATTTATTTTTTTTAATGAATTAATAAATTTTATTTCAGATGCAAAAATAAACTCATTATTATTGTAATAATAAAATAGAGGTTTCTCCCCAAAATAATCTCTTGATAAAAAGATTATATTTTTTTTTTTATCATAAATAGCAAAGGACCACATGCCGGTAAATTTTTTGACACAATTAAAACCATACTCGATGTATGATTTCAATAAAACTTCAGTATCAGATTTAGTTTTAAATTTGTGTCCTTTATCAAGAAGCTCTTTTTTTAACTCTAGGTAATTATATATCTCACCATTAAAAATTATAGAATAATCTTTAAATCTAAATGGCTGATTGGATGAATTCTGTAAATCTATTATGCTTAATCTAGAGTGTAGAAAAATTTTAAAAAATTTTTTATCTTTATCTAAAAAATAGTTTTGATTATCTGGACCTCTCTTATCCATTAAATTTAAAGTACTTTTAATATTATTCAAATTTACTTTATGTGGTCCTATATACCCTGCAATTCCACACATTTTAAATGACCTGAATTCTTTTTAAATCAAAAAGATTTGTTTTTGAATTATTAAAACCATTAATTTCAGAGGGACAACAAATTATACCAAATTCTTTAAGAATGGATTTAATTTTTTTGTTAAAATCTTTTTTTTGACCCTCAGGGTACGAATAATGCCTTAATGCGATATTAGCATTTTTTTTAAATAAATTAATGCTTTTAACATAATGCTTTTTAATATTATTTTTATAATATTTATTTTTGAAGTAAATTTTTTCATATTTATCCCTTAATTTTATAGACTTATTATTTATTTCAAAACTAAATTTCGGTTTTTTTTCTTCATAGATAACATCTAGGTTTGGATATTTTTTATAGATATTGTTGTTAAAAAAATCATGATGTTGTGTTTTGGTCGTTAAGACTAATAATTTCATTACTTTATAATTTTGCTTGTTAATAGCTCCCCACTTAAAATATTTCTTTTTGCAGTTTTGTTTAAAATAATTTTCAATTTATTTATACTTTTGCCAAGTGATGGTCTAACAAATTTTATTTTAGACTTATCTAATATTTCTCCCTTTTTTATGAATTTATTTGCATAATATGACCTTCGCATCTTAGGTAAATTTAATCTTTCATCTGCATAAATATCAGTATCTAAAGTTTTTTTGATCATATTTAGTTCTTTAAAATAATTTACTAATTTTGTCATATCGTTGGGGTTTAGTGAGATCCTATGATCTCTAAATTTAGAAAAATTATTATCCAAAGTAAAATGTTTTTCAATAATTTGTGCACCAAAAAAGTATGCTGCTATAGATGCAGTAAGGCCCATTGTATGATCCGAAAACCCTGGTACTACTTTTAAATTTCTTTCTATATATTTTATTCTTGCAAGATTTATATTTTTAAAGTCAGCTGGGTAAGATGACACACAATGTAAAAGAGAAATATTTTTAAGAACTGATTTTTTTTTTATAAATTTATATAAATTATTAAGCTCTTTAATATTTAGTAAACCTGTCGATATAATCGTTTTTTTTTTAAAACTCAAAACTTCTGAAATAAGTTCGTAATAATTATTATCGCCTGACGAAATTTTAAAATAATCTACTATTTTATTTAAATGATTTGCACTCTCAACATCAAACGGGGTTGAAATAAATTTAAGTTTATTTTTTTTTGCAATTTTAGAAAGTTTAGTAAATTCTTCAAAAGTTAATTGATATTTAGTTAATTGTTTAAACCTCTTTTTATCTGTATTATTTACTAATAATTCTGGCTTAAAAGTTTGAAATTTTACTGCATCTACACCACATTGCTTTGCCTTAAAAATAAGCTTTTTCGCAATTTCAAAGCTTCCCTCATGATTATTGCCAATCTCTGCTATTATAAAAGGTCTTTTAAATTTTTTTTCTTTAGTTTCAAACACCAAATTCTCTCCAAAAAGTTTTATACCAATCAATATATCTAATATATCCAGTATCAATTGACGTTTTAGGTGAAAAATTCAGTAATTTTTTTGCTTTATCAATACTTAAAGTTCCTCTTTTTGGCATTAATTTATCTCTCTCATTATATTCTACTTCTGTACCAGGAAACTCGGATTCAATAATTTTTAATAAATCATTGATTTTTCTTGCATTTCCAAAAGTTATATTAAAAGTTTCATTGATAGAATTTTCATTTGTGCAACAAATGGCTATTCCCTCTATCAGATCTTGGATATAAGTAAAATCAAGTTTATCATTCCCATTCCCATTAACTTTTATTTTAAGTTTTTGTATTGCATTTTCTATAAATATCTGCCCTACCCTTCTGCTCACACATCTTTCTCCATACAAAGCGGAGGGTCTTATAATCGTATAAGGTAAGTCAAATGTCTGTTGATAAGCTTTCAATATTAATTCACCACTTAATTTTAAGCTTCCATAAATTCCAATTGGATTACATTGACTTTCCTCGTTAACTTCTGCTTCTTTAAAATTTCCATAAACCATACTAGAGGACATAAATATAACATGAGTTTTTTTAGATTTTGCATATTCAAGAGTAGTTTCCAACGTTCTAAAACTATTTTCAAAAGTTGTATGTGGATCTTTATTTGATTTATTAGCGTGAGAAACAGCTGCTAAATGAATAATTATCTCAGGATCTACTTGACTGTAAGTTTCTTTAATATTTTTAAATTCTTTTGCATCTTTAACAAAATATTTTATTTTACTTTCGTCTAGTAGTTTCAATCTATTTTTTAAAATAGAATTGTATAATTTTATGTTTGAAACTTCAGAGTCTGACTCTGAATATAAATTATTAATTTTCAGGCTATCTACGATAACTGGTGTATGGCCTAGATATTTCAAATAAAGAGCTAAATTGTGACCAATAAAACCACAACCACCAACTAATAAAATTTTTTTTTTTTTCATTTGTCTTTATAATTAAGTATAGTTTTACATATATAATCAACTTCCTTATTTTTTAATTTAGGATAGATGGGTAAGGATATATTCATATTTCCATATTTTTCGGCATTAGGATATTTTTTTACATTCAATTTATATTTTTTTTTGTAATAAGTCATTTTCGGGAGAGGATTAGTGTAATGAACGCTAACACCTATTCTTTTCTCTTTAAGATATTTTAATATTGAATCTCGACTTTGGCAAAATATTTGAAAAACAAAATATGAGCAATCAGGGGAATATTGTGTATAGAAAATTCGCTTTGATTTTGTAAAATTTTTTATATATCTTTTTGCAATTTCTTTTCTTCTTTTTAAATTCATTCTATATGTCAATATCTGACTGTTTCCAAGTGCAGCTTGAAAATCTGTCATTCTGTAATTAAGACCCAACATTTTTACATCATAATCACCTTGTTTTTTTCTATTATTTATATCTTTATCTATACCGAAAGCTTTAAGTATTTTTATTTTATTATAAAATTTTTTACTATTTGTTATTATTGCGCCACCTTCTCCAGTTGTGATTTGTTTAGTTGGATAAAATGAAAAATTGCCAGATACTCCAAAATTTCCTGCATGTTTTCCCCTTTTAACTGTTCCCATTGCATGAGCACAATCTTCAATTAAAATAATTTTTTTTTTTTTGCAATAATTT
>MDSZ01036412.1_pt1 | contig 10941 bp, 7 predicted proteins | sample 811201 | NCBI WGS metagenome assembly MDSZ01 (sample SAMN05326647, study PRJNA326480) | marine metagenome | isolation source: seawater | place: Indian Ocean: North | collected 2010 | reverse complement strand
TGTATATATTATTTTGCTATTAGGAAATATTGTTTTGATAAAACCAACATGTAAAAAATTATATGGCATTTTATCTGTAAAAATACTTTTGACTTCTGGATTTGCATCTAGAACTTGGTCAATATATATTTTTTCGAGAATTTCAATGTCATCGATTTGCAGTTTTCTAGCTGCAGCAGTCCCAATAATCCCATCTTTTTTAATTTGAAGGGCCATTGAGCTTATATATGTCAGTTCACCCATTGGATCAATATTTGGTTCATTAGTTATAATGCTCTCAACAAGAGTTGTTGCTGATCTTGGCATTCCAATGATAAATATGGGTGAATAAGGTAATTTATTTTTATAATTTATATCTAAGGGGTAATCATTTAATATTGATTTTGCTTTTTTAACGATTTCTTCAATATTATAGCCACTTTTAGAGCGCAATAAGTCATTTCCAGTTTTGAAAAAATTAAAAGCCTCATCATATTTTCTATTGCTTTCAAAAAGAGCGCCGAGTCCAAAAGCTATTTCAATCTTATCATCATCATTTGTAGATTCTTGAGATATTTTTTTATTCATCATCTCCACTAAAGGATCATTAATTTTTAATTTTTTAGTTAAGCAAACATGTCTAAAAACTCTTGGATTAAAGGGTTTTAAATCTAGTGACTTTTTGTAATACTTATATGCACTATCTCTATCACCACTTTCTCCATATATAATTGCAATATTATTATATACCTCAGGATCATCGGGTTTTATTTCCTTGGCTTTGTTATAATTTTCTAGGGCTTTCTCACTATTTCTAAGACTTTGATATAATGAACCAATATTTATATATAACATAAAGTGATCGGGATTGATTTGAAGGGCTTTATTGTAGCATTCAAGAGCCTTACTATATCTATAAGTTTTTTGGTATGCTAACCCTAAGTTAACATGAGCATCAAAAAATTTTGAATTAATTTCTATTATTTTATTGAATATTTCTATGCTCTCTAGGTAATCACCTTTTCTTGATAGGGCGACTCCGTATGTATTCAATATAATTATATTACTAGGTTGAAGTTCATAGCATTTAGCAAAAAGATTAAATGCTTCATCATATTTTCCAATTTTTAAAAGTATTGTCCCTTTTAAATAAAGGGGTTTAAAGGCTTCCTCCTCGTCTGAATGAAGAATAGCCTTGTCTACAAATTCAATTGCTTTTTTGTAATCTTTAGTAATGTCAAAAAACTTACTTGCTGTAATGAAATATTGAGGTAAAGGATAATTAGTTGCGACTAATTTTTCAATATATTTTCTTGCTTCATTAATTCTATTTTGTTCAATAAGTAATACTGAAAAATTATGATTAGCGTCAGGATGGTTTTCATTTTGTTCAAGTATTTCCAAATATTTTTTTTCTGCCCCTGAAGTGTTTCCATTTTTTTGAAATTCATTAGCTTCTAATAATTTATTTAATATTAACTTATCATTTGTTTGTTTTTGCAATATTCATTCCATATAATTTTAATATTTTTATCTAGTTCATTAGAGAATAACTCACCATTTAGCAGATTAGATGAAAGAAATTTTGTTTTAATTTTATTTTTTTCTGCAAACTTTCCTTTTTTTGCTAATGATTTGGCTAAATTAATATATTCTTCTTCATTTTTTGCAATAAAATCTGATAAACCGCAATTAATCAAAATATTTTCGCTATTTCTAGATAAAGAATCACAACCTTTCATTGTTAAAACTGGAACACCCATAAATAAGGATTCACATGTTGTAGTTCCTCCTGGATAAGGAAAAGGATCTAAAGATAAATCAATTTTATTATAATATTTAAGATACTCGTTTCTAGGAGACTGATTGAAGAATATAAGTCTATTTTCATCGATTGAATTTTTGATAAAAAATTCAGTTATCTTTTTTCTTAATTCATTGCATTCATAATATTTGAATTTTAAAATTATTTTACTTTTAGGGATATCTCTTAATATACATGACCATATTCTAAGAACATTTTTATTTAGTTTTTTTGTATTATTAAAACAACCAAAAATGAAATCGTTATATTTACTTTCTTCTACTTCAATATTTTTATCGATCGTAAAATTTGAAAAACAATAATAACTATTTTCCATCCTTATTGGTTTTTCAGTAAACCTATGCTCTTCATTCTTAGGAATGGATATATTGTCAGTAAGTATGTAATCAATAGTTTTTAGACCCGTTGTCTTGGAATAACCTAACCATGATATTTGAATAGGAGCAGGTTTTCTTTGAAATACACTTAGAGAATTATGCGCAGTATGCCCTGACAAATCAAAAAGAATATCAATCTCATCATTTCTTATTGTTTCAATAATTTGTTCATCATTTAAATGATAAATATCTCTCCAATTATGGAAATATTTTTTTAATTCTGAAGTAAAGCTATCAGTGTAATTATTATTATTATATGCATAAATATTATAATCTTTTTCTTTTAAGAACTTCAATGGACTTTCTATAAAATAACTAACAGGATGGTTATAAAAATCTCCTGACACAAATCCAATATTTATTGTTTTATTTTTTTTTAAACCATTAATTTTTTGTTTAATAATTTCTTGATCTACAAGATTTGCATATTTTAGAGTTTCTTCAAATTTTTCTTTTTCATCCCTTTCTAAAAGATAGTTGTAACAAAGAATATAATTCGAAATATTATTTTGTATTTTTGGAGATTTATCAATTGAATTACGAAAAAATTTAATGGCTTTTTCAGGATCTTGAAAAATGCAATAGATTTCAGCTAATCCATTATTTGCGCTAGAATTTTCTTGGTCTAAATCCAAAGCTTTTTTATAGTATTGTTTTGCTTCAGTGTACTTATACATTTTTGAGAAAATATGACCATATGATGTATATAAATTTACCAAGTTATTGTGATCTAGTAATTCAGTATTATTGATTTTCTCTAATGTTTTTAATGCTTTTTCATAATTCTTTTCTTCAAAATATGTAATCGCAAGATTATTATATATTTCGGCAATATTTGGATCCAAATTTATAGCTTTTTCCAAGTGCAAAATTGACTCTTTATTTTTCCCTAAATGTCTATAAGTATTACCTAAGTTATTGTGGATGACTGAGAGCTCATTATTGATTCCTAAGGCTTTTTTAAAGTAAAATTCAGCATTTATATGATCATTTATTGACGCGTAAGCTGTTCCTAGGGTATCTAGGGCAGAAGCATTATTTGGATTAATTTCTGCGGCTTTCTTTGCTTTTTCAAGGCCATCAGTAAAATTTTGTTTTTTCCTTAATACATCAGCAAATATCCGATAAGCTTCTCCATAGTTTTCGTTTAACTTTAAAGATTTTTTAATTGCTTCTTCAGCTTTATCTAATTCATTAATTATATTGTAATAAATAGCTAGAAATAACCAAGATGTTGAACCGTTTTTATATTCGGAAATCATTTTATCTATGCAACTCTTTAAACCGTGTAGATTATTGGATGTAATATTTTCTATCGCAATATTTATTAAACCTATAGGAGGCTCTATGATTGATTCTTTAATATTTTTTTTCATAGTTTTTTTCAGCCCAAAAAACATACATTGCACTGAATATTTTTTCTTGCTGTTTTTCTAACTGGTCCCAATTATCTAAATTATTCATTTTTATATCTTGAGGGAATAAACTCTTGTAGTGGTTTTTTAAATCAGAATATACATTATCAAATTCTATGAAACTTAGCCCACATTGATCTAGTAATTCTTTAATTTCTTTTAAGTTATAATTAATTTCTTGAGGATGAAATAAAAGATCTCTAAGTTCATTTATAGAATAAAAATCTACAGATTTTTCAATATCTTCCTGATCTGCATCTGAAATTGCTATCTTTTTCTTCTTTATTAAATTTCTTAGATGTCTGATATCTTCAATATTATTACTTATTTTATTTTTATGAATATATTTTTTTATCAAAGCTACATTTTTTCTTGCATAAGAACTATATAAGGCAATTTTCATTACACCATCATTTTTTAGAAGAGAGTTAAGGTTTTTTAGTCCTGCACTTGGATCTTTCATGTGATGAAGGACTCCACAACATGAGATTATATCAAATTCATTTTCAAGTAGCTTCAAATTTAAAATATCAGAATGAATAAATTCAATATTATTTATCCCATCTTCTTTTGCTTTCATTAAACCATACGCAAGACTCTTAAGACTAATATCAATAGCATATATTTTAGAATTTTTATAAATTGTCGCCATACCTATTGCCTCACGGCCAGTACCGCATCCTGCAACAAGTATTTGTTTATTTTCAGATCTATCCAACTTTTTTAATCGTTCAGCCTTATAGTCAATCCTGGTATTAAATTGAGCGCTATCTTTGAAAAAGCGACTTTTCCACAATGGGTATGGAAAGTCTTCATATTGGGCTCTAACTTTTATTGAAACTTTATCCTTTATTTGATCTAAAGATTTAATTTTATTAGCTTCTTTTTCAAGAATTTTTGGAAGTTCTAATTGAATTTTTAGAATTTCTTTTACTTGGGGCGACTTGTTTTCATTGCCCTTAATTATTTTTACTACTTTTTGATTTTCAGCAATATTCTCATAACAACTTAATATAATAGATTTGCTGAATGATAATTTTTCTTGGCTTAAGCCTTTTATATTGTTGATGAGTTTTTCTTCTTCTTTGTCAATACTCCATATATAACCATTAAATTCACATTGAATCGCTAATGAACATAAAAAATTATCCAAATCTTTACTTAGATTATTTTCAGAAATTTCTTTTAAGAAAAATTTTCTTAATTTAACAAATATATTTTCAAGATACTTATTAGATATTACATTTTTATTAATGTAACTAGAGATTACTTTTGAAGTAAGTAGATCAATAAAGTCATCGTTTTTAAAGATTAATGAATTATTATCCACTAAATTTGATATAACTTTTGTATTAAGTTCTATGTCTTTCTCTAAATTATTTTCTTTAAAAATCTTTTCATTATAAAAATCTTTAAATACTAGTTTAATAAAATTGGTATTTAAAATCGGCCTTTCTGAACCTGTATCCAAGATATATTGCAGCGTCTTAATAATATGAGCATTATTTTTTGGGTATTCATTTTCTTTAAGCCTATTTAAGGCATTACAAAATGTAACCAAAGGGGATAGGCTAAATCTTTGATTTGGTTGTAAAGCTAAAGATGAGTACTCAATAGCTTCAATGTTATTTCCTATAATCAATAAAAAGTTACTTAGGTTTGCAATTACAGACAGGTTTTCCTCGAATCTTGTACATTCTTTTAAAATATTAATCGCTTTTTCATATTCTTTTTTTCTCCAATAAATAAATGCAAGATTATTATATGACATAACATTTTTTTTAATAACAATGGATTGATTGTAATTTTTGATTGCTTCATCTTCATTATTTAATTGTTGATCAACAACGCCTAAATTATAGTGAAGGATATGATTGTCTTTTTCTATTTCAACTGCTTTTAAAAAGAAATGCTTTGCAAAATCAAACCTATTTTTATGCATATTAATGACGCCAAGACAGGATAAGGACTCAATACAGCTTGAATTGCTTAATAATACCCTCGCAAATAAACCTTCTGCTTTATCATAATCATTGTTGTTGAAGTTTTCTCTTGCTTCATTTTTGATTTCTTCTTCATTAAAGGTAGACATTACTTATTTTTTTTATTCGGTTTCCAATGAAGGAAAATGAAACCAACCTGTTACAATATATTTTTCTTGCTTTACCACCTGACCTCTATGTGCATGCGTCCATTCTGCCGGCCATATAAGTGTCTTACCTTTTTCAGGTTTTACACTTATATCAAAATGTTTAAAGTCAGTGCTTCCACCTTCATTAACATCATTTAGATAGGTCATCCATGCAAGCGCGCGATGTGCAGTTGAGATAGAGTCTCTCTCTGTATGCCATCTTTTAAAATGACCGCTTTTATTGTATTTTTGAATATTAAATGGACCAATATACATTTCTCCCCATTTTTCTTTTAAAAATGACCATTGATTTATATAATCCCAATAACATTCCTGTAATAATCTAAAATAATCATTAAATATTTCTAAGTTTTTATTTTTAAGATCTTTTGGTAAAATAGTTAGATCAATAGATTCTTTAGCCTCTTTATCAACATCCCCATGACCAGAAACACCAATTTCATGACCTTTTGGATTTGATTCAAAAAAATCTACCATACCATCCATAAGCTTATCATTATCTATTTGCCAAGTACCTATGAAATGGTTGTTTGTTTTTGTTTTTAAATCAATTCTTTTCATATTCAATTATTCCTTAATTTCAAAAGATCCCTCATTTTTATCAGTAGTAAAACTAATAACTCCCGCATGCTTTTTCATAAGCTGCATTCCTTTGTTATTTTTCCCCATTCTAAAATTACAAATTGATAAATTTTGTGATGCATCAACATTTCCAGGATCAAGCTCAAGTGATTTTTCTATTAAATCTTGTGCCTCCTTTAAATTACCAAAAATCAAATTTATTGCTCCTAGCCCCCTATAACCTATAGCTTTTTCAGGTTCTAGCTTTATCATTCTTTCGTATAATATATAAGAATTTTTATTATCGTTAAGGTCCTTGTAAACTTTCGCTAAATTTTGAAGGTAATTATATGTATTTGGTGAAATTTCTAGAGCTTTATGCAATTCTTTTTTTGCGTTATCTAACTCATTTAATGTGACATACATATTTGCACTATTGAAATATAAAGAAGCTTCATTTGGATAGTATTTTTTTGAAACGGAATAAAGCCCTAGTCCTTTTTCATATTCTTTTTTTTGATGATATAAAGACCCTAATGCTAGAATTACATCAATATCTTTATCATTAAGTTTGTATGATCTTTCAAAAGCATCAATATTTTTCTCAATATCATAACTATTTTCATCATTTTCTGCTAATTTTAAATGCATTGATCCCAATAATTTCCATCCAATAGAATCTTTCTTATAATTATCTACATAATTTTCAAATAATATAATTTTTTCAGTAATATTTTTATTATCAACAGAATTATATGCTTCGACTAATTTCATCAATTTAGTTTGTCTTAAAACTTTGGTTTCTGCTTTAGCTATTATATTTTTTTTATAACTTTTTTTATTTGTATTAATAAAGTTTTCAGCTTCTTTAATAAAATTTTGAATTAAATATATATCAACTACTGATAAAAAATATTTTTCAGATTGATTAAGTTTATGAGCTGATACTAAATATTTTTCAGCATCAGAATATTCCTTATTGTGAAAATGAATTATTCCAAGATTATACATTGTTTGGAAGCTCTCTTTATCAATTGAAATAATTTTTTCAAAAAGAGATCTAGCAATTTCTATATTTCCAAGATTATATTCTTTTAATGCTCTTTCATTTAAATTTTTCAGATTTTCTTCCAAATTACTTCCTCAAAAAAGTATAATTTATTTTAATTATAGTATAATTTTATAATAATAATCTATTTTCATAAACTATTTGATTTGAAATGAAATCTTTATTAAAAAAAAATATCTATATAAGGAAAGATGGTCATTATAACTTTCCTGTAATTTTGTCATTTCCTCATTCAGGAAGAAATTATAATAAAGAGTATTGTGAGAGTCTTAACATCGATTTAATTGATTTAAGGAAATCTGAGGATGCTTTTGTTGATTGTTTATTTAAAGATATTATAAAAAAAAAATATAAGTATATTTTTGCTGATTTTCCACGAACATTTGTCGATTTAAATCGAAGAAGAAATGAAATAAATCGTTCCGATTTAACTTCTTTTCCAGAAACTTTCGAAACAACAGAAACCCAATTAGCCCTCTGTGGTTTTGGCGTTATTCATACAAAATCTAATAGTGGAAAAGATATATATAAAGGCAAAATATCTTGGAATGATTATAATAAAAGAGTTTCAAGTTTTTATGACCCATGGTACGCAAGTTTGTATGCTATGATTGAAGAATCTAGAGAAAAATTTAGTGAAATTATCTTGGTTGATTGTCATTCAATGCCATCAAAAGATATTGATGAAAATAATACAAATCAATACGATTTTGTAATTGGCGATTTAAATGGGAAAACATGTTCTAGTGAAATTAAAAGTTTTTTGAAAAGTTATTTTAAAAATTCTGAATACAAAATTGCATTTAATACTCCATTTTCTGGTCAAAATATATTAAGAGAGTTTGCCAGTACATCTGAAGGAATAAATGGCATTCAATTAGAAATTAATAAAAAACTTTATATGAATGAAAATACAATTATGATGAATAAGGATACCAAGAAACTTGAACATTTTTTATCTAAATTTATAAAAGATCTTGGAAATTATTTATTAGTTTTAAATAATTTTATTAATGTAGCTGAATAGGAACAGGAATTTGTATGGGTTTTTTTACACCTAATCCGAGATTTGTTTTTGGTGGTGCACCAAAGTTTAGAGAATTATTAAATAAAATATCCTCTACAGTTGCAGTTAATCAAAAAAATGCACCAGTTTTTGCTGCTGATAATATGATTACTATTGCTAAAATAACTGGTTTTTTAGAAGAGGATAGATTTGTTGAGTATGCAAATAAACATTTTAAAGATGATGATCTTCATTCATCAATCATTTGGAGGATTCATATTCTCGCTTGGGCTATGGATAGCTGCAAAGGCTTAAAAGGAGACTTCATTGAATTTGGTTGTTATGATGCTAAAGTTGCTGAGTTTTTGATAGATTATAATCAATTGGATAAATTAAATAAGTCTTTTTATTTATATGATATTTTTGATGAACCACCAACTGCAAGAGGAGAAAAACATTCTCCTGATTTATATGATGATGTTATAAATAGGTTATCTAAGCATAAATTTGTGAAGGTTATAAAGGGTTTACTACCAAAATCATTTGAAAATAATATTCCAGATTCAATTTCCTTTGTGCATTTGGATCTTAATTCTGCAGAAACAGAAATTGCTTTGCTTGAAAAATTCTATGATAAGCTTGTACCGGGTGGAATTATAATTTTAGATGACTATGCTACTATGGGGTATGAAGAACAATATTTTACTGAAAAGAAGTTCTTTGAAAAGAAAAAACATTCTGTTGTAGAATTACCTACTGGCCAAGGAATGGTTATCAAGAGATAACTCCAAAAAATAGTCAATTTTTCTCCACATCTCATTTCTGTAGATATCTCTTTCCATAAAAATTTCATGCTGACATGAATTAAAATTAATTACTTTAGAGTTGGGTAAGCGTTTCGACATTTCAATAATGTGTTTTGATGAAACAACTTTATCATTTAGGCTATTGATAAATAAAATTTTACTATCAATATTTTCAGCCCATCCTTTTTTTCTTAACTCGATAAGTCGTCTCTTTACTGCAATTGAGAAAGCAATAGTTACACCCCATAATCTAATATCTTTTCTTTTCCTTACAAGCTCTAATGTTCTCGTATATCTTTTCAAGTCATTAGTTAAATCATTATTTTCAAATTTTACTTCTTTACCCATATTTGGTTTTGACCAAAGCATATATCTTTCTTTCGAAAAAATTAAATTACAAACATCTATTAGTGGCATTAAAAATTTTTCATTTTTAAATCCGAGCATTGGAGCAGATAAAATAATTTTTTCAAATTTTTTTCCACTATATTTTAATGATGATAATACAATACAACCTCCCATAGAATGGCCGATAGCAATAACTGGAGGTTCAAAAAATTTAAAAACGATTTCTTCGATAATGAATTGTAAGTCTTTATCATGTATTTTGAAATCTTCAATATATTGTTTGTGAATGTCTTCAATCATCCTTTCAGACATTCCTTGTCCTCTCCAATCAAAAGCAACTACATTAAAATTTCTATCGATAAACTCTTGAATTGTTTCATAATATTTCTCAATAAATTCATTATGACCCTGTTGAAGCAAGACTGTTCCCCTGCATTTCTTTTTAGTATCCGATATTTTCCAAAATGCTAATCGAACTTTTTTACCATCCGGCATAGGAATAAAAATACAGTTAATACCTTTTGGTGCTTTATAGTTTTCTAATTCGAGATAAGGTGCTTTTTCAAATTCTAACATTTTATTAGCATTGAATATTTGATTTTATTATTTATCATGACAAACGAGAGTACTAAATGTCCTGGGAAAAAGAAATAGAAGAGATAAGAAAAAGAGAGAAATTAGCTTTACAGCATGGTGGTAAAGAAGCTGTAAACTTACAACACGCCAAAGGAAGACAAACTCTAAGGGAAAGAATTGATTTTATTTTAGATAAGGACTCATTTAATGAGGTTGGCAAAATAGCTGGATCATCAACTTATGATGATGATGGTAATTTGATTAATTTTAGCCCAGCTAATTTTCTTCTAGGATTTGGGAAAATTAATAATAGAAATATTATAATAGGAGGAGAAGACTTTACTCTGAAAGGGGGCTCGCCCAACCCAGCAGGTTTAAGAAAAAGTATATATACTGAAGAGTTAGCACTTAAATATAAACTACCTCTAATAAGACTGCATGAAGGTGGAGGAGGGTCGGTTACGGGTTCAGGAGGATCAGCAAAAAAACCATCCATTCCAAACAGTGAACCAGTCTTTTCAAAAAATAGATTTCAAACTCTTGCTCAATGTTTAGGAATTGTGCCTGTTGCCACAGCGGCATTAGGTCCTGTTGCAGGTTTACCAGCAGCAAGACTAGTTGCTTCTCACTTTTCTGTTATGACAAAAAATGCTCAAGTAATCATTGCAGGTCCTGCAGTAGTAAAAAGAGCTTTAGGCATAGATATATCCAAGGAAGATCTTGGTGGGCCAGAAGTTCATTTAAAATCAGGTGTAGTTGATAATATAGCAGAGAATGAGGAGGGTGCGCTAAATCAAATAAGAACTTTCTTATCTTTTTTACCGGAT
>MDSZ01007144.1_pt1 | contig 10941 bp, 8 predicted proteins | sample 811201 | NCBI WGS metagenome assembly MDSZ01 (sample SAMN05326647, study PRJNA326480) | marine metagenome | isolation source: seawater | place: Indian Ocean: North | collected 2010 | reverse complement strand
TGTAATAGATAAGATAAATAAAATCTTTTTTAACATTAAAAAGTTGTACCAATATTAAATTGAAAACCTTCAAATTCATCTGTAGTTCTTTTTTGTACTGCATGTGAAAATGTCAAAGACAATGGCCCAACTGGTGTCCACCATTCAATCCCTGCTCCAGTTGAAACTCTAAGATAGTTTGAGTCATCAAAATTAGAAGATCTATAATCAGCACCCCAAACATTTCCAAAATCTAAAAAATAATTAAATTCAAAATTTTGCAATGATGGAGCAATCATTGGTAAATTGGTTGTAATACTTAAAGCGGCAGCATAATTGCCTCCCACGTGATCATCTCCTTGATCAACAGGACCTATTCTTCCAGATTTAAAGCCTCGCAATCTATTTCTTGGTAAACCGAGTCTTTCTGAGATTCTTACATCATCAGATAATCCAACAGCGTTTTTTAAATAAAGTCCCATACTTGTGGTAAGTTCTTCGAAGCTTAGATATTGGTCATAAATAAAACCAGTAGTTATTGTATTACTATCTGAAATAACTGGTAATGTTTGAGTAAATTTAGACCTAAATCCATCTGTAGTTTGAAATTTCTGATTTCTAAGATCATAATCAAAAGCATAACCGATTGTTGAGGTAAAATAGCTACCTTCTTGTTTTTTTATTGAATTGCTGGCCAATGAGTTAGTCTCTAATTTTTCAGCAACAGTTTTAAAGGATGGGTTAAAAAACAAATTATCGTATTGTTCAAACCCTGTTCCAAAACTAAAACCAATTTCACTAGAATCATATCCACTTTCTTCCATCTTGTCAGTATTTATTGCAAAGACACTAGTTGCTAGAGATTTTTCAGTATAATTAAAATTTGGATTGTTTACTGTAAATTCTCCTTTAATTTTTTCCTCACTTAAATTTAGAGAAGTTACTAACCCAATTCCTCTACCCATAAAATTTTTCTCAGATACTGAAAAGCCAACTGTTCCACCGTCATTTCCAACTCCAGCTGATGCTAATATTTCTCCAGTTGGTTTTTCCTGTACAGTTATATTTATATTTTTTTGTTGAGAATTTTCTATAGACACAACCTCGTCTTTTATATCTTCAAATATTCTTAAAGCTTTTAAATTATTAATAGATTTCGCGTGCAACAACTTATTAAATGGATCACCTTCGTCTACTTCAAGTTGATTTCTAATAACTTTTTCCTCTGTAATATTGTTTCCAAAAATATTTACTTTATTCACAAAGAATTTATCGCTCTCTATTACAGCAAATTTTAAATTTAAATTATTTTCTCCAACTTCATCAATTTCAATAGTGGCATCTATAAAATCGTATAGCCTTGCTACTGATATTTTATCAATTTCTTTTATAACCTTATTAATTTTATTAAATGAATATTTTGCATTTTTTAGTTTTTCTATTGACTTTTGAACATCTTTAAAATCTTTAGGATTATAGTCAATTGGTATGTCTAATTTGACTTCTTTTATAAAATATTTATTACCAGCATTAATGTTGTAGATTAGTTCAAAAAAATTATCATTAAAAACTGCAGAGGAGCTTTCTATCTCTACATTATAGAAGCCTTTATTTAGATAAAAATTCTTTAATAATCTTTTATCTAATTCAATTCTATCAATATCTAGATATTTTTTTTTACTAATAAATTTCCAAAACTTATTTTCCTCACTTACAATTGCATTTCTAAGTTTTCTGTCTTTATAATATTTATCACCTGTAAATTTTATATTTTTTATCAAAGCCTTTTCACCGGTTTCGATTGTATAAATTATGTCTAATGTATCATTGTTATTTTCGATTATTTTAGCATCTACTGTGGCAAAATAATAACCAGACCTATTTAAGGCATTCTTAATTTTATTAATATCTTGTTCAGCTGTAAATTTGTCAAATGGGCTTTTGTCTTTTAGTTTGAGTTGTTTCAAGATTTTTGTTGTATTTTCTTTTGACTTAATGCCCTCAATTAAAATTGATTGTATAATTTTTTTTTCTTTGACATCAACTATTAATATTCCATTTTCAACTTTTAGCTTAATATCAGAAAAAAAGTTAGTGTTGTATAGTTCAATTAATATATTATTTATATCACCTTCATTATAGTCAGATCCCAATTCAATATTACCAAATGCAATGATGCTTTCTTTACTTACTCTTTTATTATTTTCAACTTTAACATCTTTTATAATCTCAGCATTAACTGAGCCATATAAGAAAAAAATAATTAGCAAAATTATTTTAATATTTTTCATTTGATGTCGGATATTACACTTAAAGATTTTGTTTTCAATCTTACAAACTCATTTAATTTTTCAATTTGCGCTAAATTATTTACTTTTTTAAGCCTGTATTTTCTAAATAATTTAGAATTTATTATCTGATTCATTTTTGTTGATATTTCATCAAAACTTATCCTATTTTTTAGAAACATTTCTACTAATTCATCATTTATTGAAACTAATAAAGTTTCAAATAATGTATTTTTGTTTGGGATATATTTTAAAATTTTTATTGTTGGGTATTTTTTTGGATCAACTTTATTGAAATTTAAATTATTTAAAATATTTATATTAATTTTTTTACATTTATAATTTTTATTAAGTTTATAATAAATTGAATTAAATATTGGTATTTTCATATCCGTTTCATGCGCAACAATTTTAATTAATCCATTATTAAATCTAATAATAGAATGAATGTAAGATTTAGGATGTATTAATATATTGAATTTTTTAAAATCAAGATTAAAGATTTTTTTTGCTTCTATTACTTCAAAAACTTTATTCATTAATGTTGCAGAGTCGATTGATATTTTTTTGCCCATTTTCCAATTTGGATGATTAATTGCTAGCTTGGGTGTTTTTTTAATTTTATTATTTTTTAAATTAAAAAAGGGACCCCCAGAAGCAGTAATTATTATTTCTTTAATTTCTCTTGGGCTATTGTTCTTTATAACAGACCAAATAGAAAAGTGCTCAGAGTCTACTGGAATAAATTTAGTTTTATATTTATCTATTTCTTTTTTGATTAAATTCCATCCGCATATTATTGACTCTTTGTTAGCTATAGCAATAATTTTTGTCTTCTTAATTATTTTAATTGTTGGTTTCAAACCTTCAAAACCAGAAATTGAACTCATAGTATAATCTAGCTTAAATTTTAATATTTTATCAATATTTTCTAGACTATTTATAATATTAATTTTTTTGAATTTTTTTTTTAAGATTAAAAAACTTTTTTTGTTTGTAACAATTACATTTTTTACATTAAATTCCTTTATTTGCTTTGATAATAAAAAATGGTTTTTATTTGCAGTAAGAAGTATTACTTTAAAATTTTTCTTATCATTTCTAATAATTTCTAATGTTTGTTTTCCAATTGAGCCTGTTGAACCAAGTATGGCTATTTTTTTTTTCATTTTTTATATCTAGAATTTTATATAATTTAAAATTACATAAGAGACAGGTATCGTAAAAATTATACCATCTATCCTGTCTAATAATCCTCCATGACCTGGTAAAATTTTTCCTGTATTTTTTATTTTTGCCTTGCGTTTAAAAAAAGAAATAATCAAATCTCCAATTTGGTTTATCAAGGATATAACAAAAATAAAAATAAAAACTGGAATGTAATGTTCTACTCTTAATTGAAAATTCATCATGTAAAAATTATAAAACATAATGCCTCCAATTATTGGTAAAATAAAACCGCCTAATACCCCTGAGTAAGTCTTATTTGGACTAATTTTCGTTAGCTTGGGTCCTCTAAAAGTTTTGCCAAAAATATATCCTCCCAAATCTGTAAGGACAGAAATTAAAATAATAAAAATAAAAGTGTTAGCGCCCTGATTTTCTCTTATAAGGTAAGCAGAGTAGATTGAAAGTATAATTAATATTGTACCTGCAATTTTAAAAACCTTTAAATTTTTTGTTATATTAAACCACTCATAAACTGAAATAAAAAAAATTAAAGATAAAAAAAATATAAAAAAAATTGACCCTTTAAATATAAAAAATAAAGTTAATGGTATGATCCATAGAGATGTTAATAATCTTTTTTTAAATTCACTTATCATCAAATATTTCCAAAGTTTCTTTTTATTTTTTTATAATTATTAATTATTCTATTATAGTCTTTTTTATTAAAATCTGGCCATAACTTCTTTTCAAAAAAAATTTCTGAATAAGCTATTTGCCATAACAAAAAATTACTTAATCTGTTTGTATTGCCAGTTCTTATAAGAATATCGGGATCTGGAATATTTGCGGTATATAAGTTTTTATTAATAGTTTTTTCGCTAATTTTTAAACCTTTCTTTTTAATTATGTTAAAAGTGTCAACAATTTCACTTTTGGACCCATAATTTAATGCTAAATTAATTTGTAATTTGTTATTTCTAGATGTTAATTTTTCAGATTTATAAATAAGATTATTCAATTTATTTGAAAAATTTTTTTTACCTATTACTGATAATTTTATTTTTTGCCTATGAAAATCTTTAATTTTTTTTTTTAAAAAACTTTCTAGTAAAGAAAATAAAAATTTAATTTCGTTTTTTGGCCTTTTCCAATTTTCAGTTGAAAAAGCAAATAATGTGAGAAATTTAATATTCTTTTTTAGACTTTCAACAATAATTTTTTCTACGGTTTTAAGACCTTGTTTATGTCCATAATTCCTAGATTTTCTTTTTTTTATACCCCACCTTCCATTACCATCCATGATAATGGCAACATGTTTTACTGGGTTCATATGGTCATTATTTCTTTTTCTTTAGATGAAATTTTTTCATCAATTAATTTTATATGTTTATCAGTTAAATCTTGTATCTCTTTCTCACTTTTTTTTTCGTCATCTTCTGAGATTTCTTTTTTCTTTAATAAATTTTTTAAGTTATCGTTAGCTTCTCTTCTTATATTTCTAATTGAAACTTTACATTTTTCTCCCATTGTTTTTACCAACTTCTTCATTTCACCTCTTCTCTCTTCGCTTAAATCAGGAATTGGAAGTCTAATTAATTGTCCATCTATTTGAGGATTCAATCCTAATTCTGATTTTTTTATTGATGAGTCTATTAAAATAACATTATTCAAATCCCATACCTGGATGTTAATCATTCTTGGTTCAGGTGTGGTTATAGTGCCTAATTGATTGATTGGCATTTTCTGTCCGTATACATCAACTTTTACTAAATCCAGCATATTGGCATTAGCTCTTCCTGTTCTTAAAGAACTAAGTTCTTTATCAAATACGTCAATTGTTTTATTCATTTTTTGATTATATGTTTGGGTATCAAACATTTATTCTCCAATTTTAATTCTTGAAAAATCTTTAATAATTAATTTTTCTAATTTTAAATCTTTAATTACATCTTTAACCTTTTTTTTAGGCTCCATAACCCATTGTTGATTTAATAATGAATTCTCCTCTTTAAATTTATTAATTTTACCTAGGCTTATTTTTTCTATAATTTCTAAGGGTTTCCCTGAATTTTTTAATTCTTCTCTTACTAATTCTTGTTCCTTCCTTATATCTTCTGGGTTTATACCATCTATATCAATTGCTAACGGATTTGATGCTGCAATATGCATGCTAAGCTGTTTACCAAAAATATTAATTTGCTCTGAATTATCACTTGTATAGATTGAAACTATGACGCCTAACTTAGACAAATTTTCTTTTATTACTGTATGATGATATTTAAAAACTTTAGAATTTGAGTTATTTAAAGTCTTTGATCTCCCAATAGTAATTTTTTCGCCTATTTTTGAAATTAATGCTAGTAAGTTTTCATCGACTGTTTTTCCATTTTTCATATTAAATAATAATAATTTTTTCTTATCAGATGAAACTGAATTATTTATTTCACTCAATTCTTTAGCAAAATTTATAAAATCTTCATTTTTAGCTACAAAATCAGTTTCACAATTTAATTCTATAATTGAAGTTTTTTCATTATTTTCAGAAATTATCACAACGCCCTCATTTGCTACTCTTGACATTTTTTTTGAAGCTTTCGAAATTCCTTTTATTCTTAAAATTTCAATCGCTTTATCTATATCTCCGCTTGATTCATCTAATGCTGAACTGCAATCTTTAAAACCAGCACCACTTAAAGATCTTAGTTTTTTGATTTTTTCAATGTCAGCCATCAGTGAAAATTTAGTTTATTTTTTTCTTTGCGGCAGAAGTGTCTAATTTTTTTGACTTATCTTCAATTTTGTTATCTTCTATCTTTGGAGCTTCTTTTTTTGCATTATCAATAGTCTCTTTTATTAAACTACAATATAAATCAATAGATCTTCTTGCATCATCATTACCTGGTATAGGATAATCAATACCGTCAGGATCAGAATTAGTGTCTAAAATTGCTATAATTGGTATATTTAATTTAATAGACTCCTTTATTGCCAAAGACTCATAATTTGTATCAATAATAAAAACTAAATCTGGTATTTTTTTCATCTCTGAAATACCACCTAAAGATCTCTGAAGCTTGTCTCTTTGTATACCCATTTTTAGAAGCTCTTTTTTAGTGAAACCTCTATTTTCTGCTTTAAGATCTGTTTCTATTTTTTGCAGTTTCTTAATTGAATTAGATATTGTTCCCCAATTAGTTAGCATTCCGCCTAGCCACCTATAATTCACAAAATATTGTCCAGTAGATTTTGCTAACTCGGCTATGGACTCTGAAGCTTGTTTTTTTGTTGAGATCAATAAAATTTTTCCATTATTAGAGATAGTTTCATATATTTTTTCCAGAGCTTTATTTGTTAATTCCAATGTTTGAGTAAGATCTATAATATGAACTGCGTCTCTTTTTCCAAAGATATATTTTTTCATTTTTGGATTCCATCTTAAAGTTTTGTGTCCTAAATGAACACCAGCTTCTAAAAGTTGTTGGATTGATAGATTTGGTATTTTCATATTTTTTCCCGGTTATTCCGCCATAGTCATTTCCACTTAAGGACCGGAGGTATAAAACCACTAACTATGTGAGTTTTTTTAATTTTGTTTATTTATTAATTTTATTCATTAAAGGCAAGTAATTATTTAAAAAATTAAAGCTGAAATTCCTTGGTTTTTTATAGAATTTAAAATGTTTTTGTCCACAAATCGTTTATTTTTTAATTTTAAAGTATATTTTTTGTTATTTTCTGTGACTTCAAACGTAATTTCTGAATCTCCTCTTGTGTCTAAAATCTCTGATAAAATATCAAATTCTTTAAAATTATTAATTTTAATTATTAAATTGTTGATAGGTTTATTTAAAATTTCGTCTAAAGGAATAATTTTTTTAACATTTACTCTTATTTTTTTGTCTGTTTCATTTATATTTTTAAAAATTGTAATTATTACTGATTTACCTTCCTTTATATTTTCTCTATTTAACTCTAAAATATCAGAAAATATAAATAGTTCAAAAACACCCCCTAAGTCAGAAAATTTAATAATCGCATAGGAGGTGCCCTTGTGAGTTTTTTTTTCTTGAATCTTTAAAATAGTTGCAGCTACCATACTTTCTGAATTATTTTTATCACCAATAAAATCAGAGTATTTGGTAATGTTATATTCATTAAATATATCTTTATATTGATTTAAAGGATGATCTGATAGATAAAATCCTATAGTTTCAAATTCTTTCAACATTTTTTCTTGAAATTTCCATTCCGGAAGATCTTGTATAACACTTTTTTGTTCTGAGTTTTCTTCAGAATTAAATAATTCGATTTGATTTTGTAATTTGTTATCAAATAAGTTTTTTGAATGTAAAATTATGTTTGGAATAGAGTCGTAAAAAGCCCTTCTATTAGAAAAAATATTATCGAAAGCACCTGCTTTAGCAAGACCTTCTAATTGTAATTTATTTATATCTTTTGGGTTTATTCTATTAAGAAAATCTGAAACTGACTTAAATATTCCATTTTTTTCTCTTTCTTTAATTATATTAGATATAGATTCGTACCCTACATTTTTAATAGCACCTAGCGCATAATAAAAATTATTCTCATCTGAGTAAAAATCAGCAAAACATTTATTTATATCTGGTCTAACAATGTTAACTTTTAATCTTTTTATTTCCTCACAAAATTCACCTAATTTTTTTTGATTAGATAATTCCATAGACATAGAAGCTGCAAAAAATTCTTCCATAAAATATGTTTTTAAATATGCTGTTTGATAAGCAATTATTGCGTAGGCTGCTGCATGACTTTTATTAAAACCATATTCAGCAAATGGCTCAATTTTTAAGAAAATTCCTGCCGCAATGTCTTTACTTATTCCATTTTTAAAAGCACCTTCAACAAATCTTGTTTTTTGTCTTTCTAATTCAGCTCTTTTTTTTTTTCCCATTGCTCTTCTGAGCAAGTCTGCTTCTCCGGCCGAAAAACCTGACAAGGTTTGTGCAATCTGCATAACCTGTTCTTGATATATAATTACTCCATAGGTAGGTTTTAATATTTTTTCTAATTTTGGATGTAAATATTCAGGTTTTCTTAAACCATGTTTGCAATCATTATAAATAGAAATATTGCTCATTGGGCCTGGTCTATATAACGCAACAAGAGCTATAATGTCTTCAAGTTGATTTGGTCTCATTTGCATTAATGCTTCTCGCATTCCTGAACTCTCTAATTGAAATAAGCCAACTGTTTTACCACTAGATAAAAGATCAAATACTTTTTTATCATCATACTTAATATTTTTAATATTAAAATCTTTTTCCTTATCTTTTATTAAATTTTGTGTTTTGTTTATAACTGTTAAAGTTTTTAAACCTAAAAAGTCGAATTTAATTAGTCCAGCATTTTCTGCAGAGTACATATCAAACTGGGTAGAAGGTAATAATAAATTGGATGACGGATCTTTATAAAGTGGTACTGTTTCAGATAGATTTTTATCAGCAATTACCACTCCTGCAGCATGTGTAGCAAAGTTTCGATTTAATCCCTCTAATTTAAGTGATAAATTAACTAAACGTTCTACTCTTTTGTCTTCCTTGATAAGTTTTTGCAATTTAGGTTCGGAATTAATACATTGGTTCAGACTCATTGGTCTTGATGGATCAAATGGTATCATCTTACAAATACTATCAACAAAACCATAAGATAAACCCATCACACGACCAACATCTCTAATAACCATTCTTGCTTTTAGTTTTCCAAAAGTAATTATGTGAGCAACAGACCCTGGGTATTTTTCGTTAAGATATTCAAATACTAAATCTCGTTTTTCTTCACAAAAGTCTATATCAAAGTCAGGCATTGAAATTCTATCTGGGTTAAGAAATCTCTCAAAGATTAAATCAAACTTTAATGGGTCAACATCTGTGATAAATAAACACCATGCAACTAACGAGCCTGCGCCTGATCCTCTACCTGGTCCTACTGGGATATTTTTATCTTTAGCCCATTTTATATAATCAGAAACTATTAAAAAATAACTAGCATATTTCATCTTGCAAATTATATTAATTTCGTGATTTAGCCTTTTTTGATATTCAATTAAGTTATAATTGGAATTTTCATCAACAATATTTTTAAGTCTATATTTTAAACCATTCTCAGCCTCTTTTTTAAGAATTTCGTCGGCTGTAAAGTTTTTTTCAGATCCAATGTTGGGTAATAAGGGTTTGGATGAGGTAGGTCTGTAGCTACATCTTAGGGGTAAATTAAAATTATTTTCTAATGCTTCAGGAAGATCAGAAAACAGTTTACACATTTCATGGTCATTTTTAAAATAATGATTCTTTGAAAGCTTAGATCTATTTTTATCGTTTATATAACTTTTTGATCCGATGCACATTAATGCATCATGTGCTTCGTGTAAATCTTGCTCTAAATAATAAACTTCATGTGACGCAATAATTGGTATATCTAATTCTTTGGATAAACTAAGATTATAAATTTCTAAATTTTTTTCATTAATATCATTATGTCGTTGAATTTCTATATAAAAATTATTTTTTAATAAATCTTTTAAGAAAATATAGATTTGTTTTATCTCATCAAGTCTATCTTTTTTAAACAACTCTCCGACTAAACTATTTAGGCCACCAAGAGTAACTATAAGTCCATCTTTGTATTCTATGAAATCTTTAAATTCACAAAATGGTTCATTAAAATCCTTATGTTTTAAATAAGAAATTGATGATAATTTTACTATATTTTTGTAACCTAAGTCATTTTTTGCAATTATCGGGATTAATCCTATTAAACCTTTATATTTGAATTTAATTTGAGATCCTATAATCGCTTGAGTTTTTGATTTTGATACTGTCTCTGAAAACTGTAACACGCCACATAAATTAGAAGTATCAGAAATGCCAATAGATTTTATTTTATTATTTTTACAAAATTTTTCCAAATCTTCAATTTTGATTGCACCTTCACAAATAGAGTATTGGGTGTGTAGTTTAAAATGATTGAAAGATTTTTTAATTTCTTGCATTAACGGTTGATATATTACCATTAATCAGACTTAATTTACAATCTGACATATCTGCAAAATGTCTATTGTGAGTTGCAAAAATAATTATTCTTTTTTTATTTTTGAGACTAAACAATAATTTAAAAATATCTCTAGCATTTTTGTGATCCAAATTTCCAGTCGGTTCATCTGCCAAAACAATATCGGGGGAATTTATTAAAGCTCTAGATATTGCCACCCTTTGTGATTCGCCACCTGACAATTCACTTGGAAAATGACTTAATCTATTACCTAAACCAACTTTTTTAATCATGTTTTTTGCATCTAAAACAGCTTTTTTTTTATCATTATCTAAAGATAATCTTGCCATATAAACATTTTCAAGAGTTGTAAAATCAGATAACAAATTTTTATCCTGATAAATTATACCAATCTTTTTTGATCTAATGTTATCTCTCTCGTTATTATTTTTGTCATCGATTTTATGTTTATCTA
>MDSZ01267978.1_pt1 | contig 10942 bp, 14 predicted proteins | sample 811201 | NCBI WGS metagenome assembly MDSZ01 (sample SAMN05326647, study PRJNA326480) | marine metagenome | isolation source: seawater | place: Indian Ocean: North | collected 2010 | reverse complement strand
CTGCTCAAGCGAGTGCGAGAATATCATGATGTGGGTATTTGGCTTGAACGCCGCTAGCCATAGGGCGTATGACATGAAGAAGACGGACTTACCGTGGTCACGAGAGGCCTTGACGCAGTAGTACTGGTGATTCGCCAAACCATCGTGCCAAGATGCGTGGTGGTCGTTGTATAGGAACTCAAGCATCTCAGTGAAGAAATACTCAAACGATTTTTTGGACATCTCCCTGTCCATGTTGAGAATGAACTCTTCCATCCCCTCTTCATTGGACAAAATCAAACCCCCGTGGATTGCTCATCTTGCCTGTTTCTCATCTCTTCAGCAAACTTCTGCCTCTGCTCTTCCTTCATCTCTTGTTGCTTCTCCTGCCTCTCCTTCTGCTCTTCCATCTGCTTGGCCTGTTGCTCCTTTATTTGCTCAACAGGGTTGGGGAGAGCGCTTTGTAAAGCCGCAGAGGAATCTTCAGCCATGCTAGGAGCAGGGGTAGGCGGAGCGATGTCAAACACTTTACCCATTAGAGGGACTTGAACTGGGAAGGTCTGCTGTGACCTCTCGCTTCTTATTCTCCTAGCCTCTGGTGTGTTGCGCATAAATTCAGTGTATCTACGTTGAGCAGGATTTCGGTGACGGAAAACAGTAGGAGAACTAGCAGGAGCCTGAGCATCAAACATTCCCATGTCGGTCTGCTCAGGCATCGCAAATGGTTCTGCTGCTTGGGACTCTGTCAAGGGCTTTCGTAGATTTTCCGCCTGTCTTACCCCAACCCTTGTACCTATATCCGCACCTGCTCTTGTTGCAAGTGGTGATGCAAATTGATAGGCTCCTAACCCACTTGTGCCTAAATTGTAGAAACTCAGAGGCTCACCTGATGCAGTTTGGTCATAAAGATTTTTCAGACCTCCACCAAGTGCTGCTGCAAGACCGCCATACTTACCTGCCGTACGGGCAAATCGACTTGCAGTATCAGCGATATTTTGTCTTGCTTGAGGGAGGAAAGTAGTATCAGGGGCTCTATCGGGTAGAACGCGCCTCCTTCCTGATAGATACTGTTCCATGGCTTGCTTACCAGCCACCGTAGGGTCAACGGGTTTGTCAGGCGATATCAAAAGGCCGCCTTGTGGTCCGCCTACGATTGCTTGGGTTTGTAGATTATCAGGAACGTAGTTTTGGTCTTGTGTTGGAACCTGCTTAACTAGAATCCAACTCATTCACTCACCCCCAAATGCTGTCTTGACGACCTTGACGACCTTGTCGCTGTAGCCATACTTCTTGCTGATTCTAGTCCAGTCGCCCTTGGTGAAGACAATCGTGTGCACATCAATCGGTGCTATGCCCATGCTCTTGGCCATTGTAGAGACATCGGTGTTGGATTGCAGGCTCATCTTCTTGCTCGGTAGATACTTGAGAACATCAGCATCGTTCTTCGCATCCTGAATCTGCATCTGCTCAACGGCCTTCATTAGCCTATCACGAGCGACCTCCGGAGTGTCATCGGACCTGTTGATGTAATCAGTGAGGAATGTCTGGTACGGGTCGGAAACTGTCTGCTGAAACTGCTGCAATCGACGGGGGTCGATTTGTGCTTCCGGCCTGACAGCGCCTATGTCCCTCATGGTCTGCTCGACCTGTGCGGGGCTGGCCTGCGCAAAAGCCTGTCTCCTCTGCTGGAAGGGAGTGAGCCTCGGGTCTGCTACTGCCACAGGGGGCGCTTGTGTGGGTGGAGAGAGTGGTGGACCCCCCGAAGTTACAGCCGATGGGGGTCCTTGAGGTGCTCCTGAAACTGTCGGTGTAGCAATCACAGGCTCCGCTGATGCGGATGGTACTGCTCTTGACACCGACCTAATGTGGTCTGGTATGCCCATGAGATTGGGGTCTGCACCAAAACCACCAACTAGGGTGCTGGTGACATAGGGCGCAAGTGCGTCGATTTCTTCTTGCGGTGGTATCGCTCTTCTCTCTTGATGCCCTCTTGCCCTTGAGTTCATGCTGGCCAAGTATTCTATGACTGCCCTAACACTCTGAGCGTTGTTCATAGCCTCTTCGGATGTGTTCAGACCGACACCTGCCTCTGCTATCTCCTCAGGTGAAAGAGCATCGTACCTGAAGTTGGAGTTAGCGGCTGAGGGGTCGTCTTGTCCTATGTGACCTGATAGTAGGGCTTTGGAGTATATTCTAGCGGCATTCTTGTTAGTGGCGTTGGTTCTTCTTCTACCACTAGCGGTCTTCTCTCCATAGACGTCGGGCCTGTGTTGACTGTGTTGTAGGAATCTGTCTATGGTATTTTCATCATCACCATATCTATCAGCATAGTAATCGTGTAGTTTGTTATGCACACTGCCCTTGGTGGTTCTACCAAAGAGTGCATGGAACGCAGGGTACTTTGCTAGGTCTTGCATGAGCCCTCTCATTTGGTCTTGATTGCTCAGCAGGAATTGCAGTGGTGTACCTCTGTGACTTGCGTCAACTTGACTGAGGGGAATGGTCTCTTTTATCTCAGTGCCTATCATGGAGGTGTCATTACCTAGAACGTGATTCATGTGTTCCATTGCGCTCCTAACTATCCCAGTACTACCAGCCGCACCAGTCTTCGGTAGGAAGTAAGTGTCAGGGAGATGATGTATGACATCCCAAGAGGTTAGGTCCTGAAATTGTTTTTCTGGTAGGCCCATGCCACCGAATCTGTCCATGTGACCTGCTGGTAGTTTATCACCACCCTGAAGATGGCCAGAGGGTATGTGATGAGCACCGGACTGTAGCATGCCTGTTTGTGGGTTGATGACAAAGTGTAGGTTCTCGGGCCTGATGTACGGCTTGCCAACGAAGGAGAAGTCCTGTCTTGGATTTTCGAAACCAGCCTCTTTCATGACCTCGTCAAGTTGGTTGTGGAAAGGTATGGAGTATGACTCCAAGAACGTGCCATACCTGTGGTTCTTACCGTGGCTGTTCGTGGTCGTTGTAATCAAGTTGCCATTGGGTCCGTAGTTACCCCTGTTCATCACATCTCTTTGATACGGGCCAACGAACAACTTTCTCCACATTATGCTATCTACGTCCGGTAGGTGGTTGTCCCTATCGGGATGTTTCTGATTGTACAAGTCTATGGCTCTCTGAACGATGGCTTTAGCATTACCTACCACTCCCTGTCTTGCTAAACCCTCTCCTATTCTTCTAATCACACCATCTATACCGTGAAGATGCTCACCGCCTGACTGGTCTCTATAGACCATCTCACCGTGATTGCCTCTGATGAAGTCACCCGGAATGACCTTACCAACACCGGGTAGACCGGTCTCTCCCTCATGCAAAGCACCAGTGTGAGCGAACGCAGGAACATCAGGTTGGTTGGGGTCATCGTTGTGTGCGTCTTCAGGTGGGTATCTCTGAATGTGGAACCCACCACCGAATAGACCGTAATTACCATCGCCCTTGATGAGCAAGTCACCCATTTTCTTGATTGTGTAGGACTTACGGATGACTCGCACTGTGCTCAAGGTGTTCGTCCTCCCCTACTGGTGTAATGTCCAATGGGGTCCATACCAAACGTGCGCGGTTCGTTGTTTGCATCCTCAGTCGCGCCCTCTGGTCGAGTGGTTTGCTTGGGACCGTTTTCCGGATGCTTTGGTAGGTTCGAACCTGCACCTGCTGTGTCTCTGGTCCCCATCCCCTTTTTCTTAGATTCTTTTTGCTTTATCGCCCTTCTAGCCTCATTGACTAATTGCCTCAACTCCGCTATGTCGTAGTAGGTCAGGCTTCTCTTCTGCAAGTCACTACCCTTGCCTTGGGGTCCAGTCATGATGCCTTGAACTGATGATGTGGGTGTTCTACCGGGCCTCATTGGAGGTGGTGCTGCCATTTGCTGCACACCTACACCTGCTGTTGGCATCGGTGGTGCGCTTGGAATAGGTGGTGGTGTTGGCATTGTTGGTCTTGGTGGCACGGCAGGTGGCATAATCGGTGGTATCCTATGCGGTTTAAGAGCGGGTCTTCTGGGTCTCTGAACACCTTGTAGCCTACCGCCACCAGTCGGACCGGCAGTGTATGAGCGAGCACCGAACCTAGTGGGGGTGGAGGTCACGGTTCTGACGTTGCCCAATCTCTTCCTGCCCTCTTGCTGACCCATGTACTGCCTGTATTTTGCTGGGTCCTTTGACATGGGCTGCTTTGTCTTGACACCTCGATGTGACATCTCAACCGATAGATGTGACCTACCTAACCCCGTCTTCTTGTCACTCTTGATGCCCCTGCTCCTTGCCTTGGCTCTTCTCGATGTGGCGGATGCTGGGTTGACACCACCGGGTGGCATCTTGAACTGTCCAGTGGAGGGACGGAATTTTTTGCCTCTTTCCTTCTTGTCCTTCTTCTCTTTGGCTTTATCGCCCTTTTCTCTCTTGGGTTCAGGGTTTTTGTCAGGTACGAAGCCTTGCGCTTCTTGCTTGAGTAATCTGAAAGCGACATCCATTGGCTCACCCATGGCAACCATCTCACCACCAGCAGCACCGGGACCTCTTGCCCCCATAGCCAGACTGGTTAGGAATCCAAGGTTGCCCGGTGGACCTGTCTGTGCGGATATCTCACGCTCTTGGTCTCTCTTGTCAGCATCATCCCTGCCTTCTTCCTTGTCGTCTTTGAATCGTTGCAGGTCGGAGGGTTTGACTTTTATGTGCTTGAGACTGCTCATTATCTTCCTGCGGGCTCTGTCCTTGGCCCTCTTGCGGTCCATCTTGGCGTCTTTTTCCCTACCGTCCTCAGCACCATGCTTGTCCTCCTCGTAATTGTTGCTGTACATATGGGAGGATTCGCTACGTGGATTGTAGATTCTGGTGTCACTACCAGTTCCCATCCCTCCTGTACCTTGTGGCATTAGTGCTCAACTCCGGTGTAATCAAAACAGTATTCCATTGTCTTCTCGCCTAGTCTTATGTAGAAATCAGTGGCGACTGATTCATTCACTATGCAACTAGCCATGTCCTCGCATAGTTCTTTGAATTTAGTGGCAGACTCGGCCATCAATTCTCTCAGTGGTAGGATTTCAGCAGGGTCATCGGTGTCTGATATTTGGTCAAGCAATGACACGACATCAGTGAGCGACATCATAGTTACATACTCGTGATTCATATTGGCGTAGTGCTTGAACCTCTTGCACACAATCACACAGTATTCCATGAAGAGCGGAAGTTCGGTCTCTAAGTCAATGATGTCCCTCTGGAACAACTGGAAACCGGGATGGGTTATCTGCATCAAGTCAACTGTCTTCGCCATCATTGCTCGATTCCCTCCACCTGCTCTTGCAATTGTGCCTTGATTCTCTTCCAACTCTCAGGGCTTTCCTTTGCTAACTCGACTTTGAGGATGTTGATTGTGTTGTTGACCTGCGCACCCTCGCTGGTTGTCCCCCATTGTGTCTGTAGTCTGACTAGGTCCTTAAGTGACTCCCTAACTTCCTTGTGTAGGGACACTGCATTTCTAATGAATCCGTCTTCATGGACGGAGGACTCATTCATGAGTTCCTCGAACTTTCCGTTCAATCTCTCTAGGTTGTTTCGCATGACGTTTACCTCTTGGCCAACGGTTATCGCTACTTCAGTGGCAGCGGACTTCTGCACTAGTGGTTGGAAGTGATTCTTCATGTGGTTGTAAACTGCCTCCTCTTTGATACCCAACTCCTCTGCGATGAGGTCTGACTCAGCGCCGTTTGTGAAGTATCGGTGCTCGAAGGAAGCCCTGTTGCTATGGGTACAGAGAACGCAAGAGGGATTTGAGGCTAGGTGATATTGACCCATGTGATTTCTGAAATGGCGGTCGGCTGTGTTGGCCCTCCAACCCATTTCCTTGTCTAGTCTTTGACAACTGGTTTCGCCATTCTTGAGAGCCTCCTCCAACTCCTCCCTCTGCTCGCTGATGCAGAAGGAACAAGACCGTTTTACAACTGGCTTGCGCTCAACCATGGTGGAGCCGTGCAGGCATGCAGCAATTAACGTTGCTAACTAAAACCGCGTAATCCTATGGTATACTGACGACAAGAGAAAAAGAGAGAGAAAGACCCCCACAACCATCATAGTCATTTCCGACTGGCTTATCTCGTTCGCTTTGAAGAGTAGAATACCAACAAAAACAACGATTGCACTTATGAGTTGAACCATCACCATATCAACGATGATGCTTCTCTTTGGAGCGAGTAACTGCATTGACATGTCTGCGAATTGGCTTGGTATTGGAATACCGGGAATGCTTCTACCGTTCATCATAATTATCTGCCTCCAGTCATTAGTGTTCTGATGAAGGAGCCACCTGCTTCAGCAGCGCCAGTCATTAGTCCGGGGTCAGCCATCGCTGCCTGAAGTGCACCGTGCATCATGCTGGACTCGGCTCTCTGCATCATCTGCATCCTCTGAGCCTCTGCATTACTGACTGCTGTGTTGACATCATTCTGCAAACCACTCATCTGGGCCATGATGTTCTCTGGGCTCATAGTCTGTAGGTGGCTTGGAAGTGAGGCTGGGTCTAGTTTGAAGACACCAAGTTCATCATCGAAGTTGAAGGATGCTTCCTTCAATACACTCAGCAAGGAGAAGGTCATCAGTTGGCCCATTATGTCAAGGACTAAGTTGAAGGTATTGCTTTGGACGAATCTCTCAACGGGAATCTGGGTATTTAGCATGGTGATTAGGACTTCAGTTTCAGTTGGTGGCAAGACGCCGTTCTGATATTGGGGGTCCATCCCGGTGGCGCTCCCCAAGAACGCGCTCATTAGATTAGGCTGTTGTTGCTGGGCATACCAGTTATTGGCAGGTGCGCTGTACCCACTGGAAAAGCCATTCTGGTATCCACCGCCCATGGGCGCGCCCGTCATGGAAAGGTTCAACGAAGAGCCTGTCTGGGGCTGGTTCTGGTTGAATCCCATCATTACTGGCTCACCTCGCTTGTTTGGTTCGGAGGAGGGGTAGCCACTTGAGGCTGTTGGTTAACTAGAGCCTGAGGTGGCATTTGTTGCATCTGTTGCATTTGTTGGGCTAATATTTCCTGAAACGCTTGGGTGGGAGTCTTCATGTCTAGCAATTCTTTTTGGAACATTCTGTTATCGAAGGTAATCACAGTGAGGTCATTCTCGTCAGTTTCTGGATTCGCATAGAACTGTACACTGATGCCCTTGCTTTTTCTAGCATCAGCCATAATCTCAGCAAAGAATGGTTCGTATTTGTCCACCATTGGGTGTTGCGGTCCGGTCTCAGCGGCACCAGCGAGAGTGGCCACTGGAACTGAAACTAGGCTGACGCCCTTTCTCATTTTGTCTCTGAATCGACTGGGCTTCATTTCTGCCTCTGCCTCCTCCTGCTCCTCCCACTTTCTGAGAAGGTGGTATAGATGCAGGTGCTCAGGACAGTATGTGCCTCTCATCTTACGACCGCTGGTTACACCTTCTCTTGCCACGAAAGCCTCTGCCTCCCCTGTGATTGGATTCTGCCAATATAACTCCCAGAGGGATTTGCCGGTCTCATCGTCACATATCCTAGCGTAAAGATTGTCATGCTGTATCAGGTCCTTGACGTTACAGCCATCAATCACACAAGTCCCAGTGTCCTTGGCATACCTGTAAGGGCTGAATCTCAACCATCGCCTTGGGTCGAAGATAGACCTCTTTGTTGGTTTGAGCAGTTTGTATGCCTGTTTGATGTCCTGTCTTCTTGCTTTTCTAGGGTCGGGGTGGCGAGACGGGTAGAAATTGACCTTTGGCACTTCGATGTTTTTCTCAGCGGCAAACCTCTGCATCTGCTGTTGGGCTGCCTGTTGCTCAAGCAGGGCTGCATGCGTGAAGTTAGGGTTGCCTTGTTGCGCTAACGCCATCAGAGCAGCCTCGTTCATTTGACCAAGACTTTGTTGTGTTTGTTGATTCTGGAAAGGATTCATTGCGTTTATCAGAACTTATTCCCCCTTGGAGGCTGGAGATACGTGAATTATCATGTTTTCCCCTTCTACCTTTAGTTCCCAAGCGATTTTTTCACCAGACATCAAACCGAACTGTTTTACAATCCATGATGGCACTGTTGTGCGTAGAGAACCAGTCCCAGTTGAAGTTAGGGATGTCCTTGTCACACTGCGACCCATGATGGTCCGAGGGGGGACTAGACCAAAAAGGTCACTCATGGGGTCAGGTTTAGTAATTGAGCATATCAAACAGGGTTTGCTCAACATTCCAGCCTATTCTTGTGGCCATAAACGCTCTATTGGTAGGTACGCCAGCCTTTTGTAAACGAATCAAGTCATCCCTGAAAGGGTCGAAAATTTTGTGCTCGCCTATTCTGCCTTGTTGCCAAAGCGTGGCAGCCTTGTCATCGAAGAATCTATCAGCCTTGTTTGCCACCAGAAGCAGCATTTTAGGGGTGTACTTCTTGCCTTTCCACCAACTCTTCAGGTTTCTATATCTGTAGTTTCTATAGAGAATAGCATCCACTAGATACTTGAAACCAGCAACCTGTTGCAGGGCGTCATCACCACCCATGAACGCACGGTCGTCAAACATGAAAACCACATACTCACACTGCCTTGAGACCATGTCGTCAATCCATAAGTTCCAGAACCTGTCCTCTCCGCCTATGTCAGAGGAGTGAACCACCCTTCTCTCGCCTTGCCAACGTAGTCTTTTCCTAGTTGGTTTCGGTAGAACGTACCTCGTCAGTAGTTTGAAGTGGTCAGTCCTCTCATCTACTGGTATCTCCTCCATCTCGCCGGGAGTAGTCATGTATCTGTCAAGAGTGGTCTTACCAACCATGCTTGCGCCGTATATACCAATACGACGTGATTTCCAATTGTTGTATATCTGTTGACCCCAAAGAGCGGCTCCAACCAACGCGCTTCCTGCCATTGCCGCCATGGGCTATCACCTCAAGAAACTAAACCGACTAACCAATCTCCGAGATTATTCACCTGCTTCAAACCCCAGTTCACAGTGTCTTCCCAGAGACTGAACTCTGAGAAGTAGAACTCTGCTGCTGAGATACTGAGCATACCAATGGCAGTCATGATTATCGTTCTTATCCAACCTATGCCCCATTCGTATGTGTTATCAACGGTGTTTGCCATGTGCATGGCTCTGAGTGTCTCCTCGACAGAGTCATCAGCAACGCTTCTGAAGATTCTTGGACCTTTGATTCCGGGTATACCGAAGAGTCCGGGTAGTGGCATCAGTTATCGCCACGCTGGGACTTGTACCTTAAGTCTGGTGTACCATCCTTCTTCAAACGGACACCATTGTTGTTGCTCATCAAGTCGTCAGCCATGGCGTTCAACCCTAACTCCAAGGGTTGGTCTTGACTGGCTTGGTGAGAGGGTATGCCGGGATTGAAACTGTTGTGAAAGTCAGTCGACAACCCAGAGAAGCCACCGCTGTTGAATGAGGGAGAGACCTTATCTGGATTCTCCGCCATCCATCGCAGTTCATTCTCTAACTGTGCCTCTTGCATTCTCATCTCAAGTTCCGCTCTCCTCTGGTCGAACGTAATCTGAGTCTGTCGCATCTGCCTAGACCTCATGTTCTGCATTTCTGCCATTTGCACTCGTTCTTGCATCTGCTGCTCGAAGAACATCTTGAAGAAGTAATACGCGATTGTCTGTACTGCCAATGCCCCCATAGCGTATGTCATTCCGTTTATCCAAGATTCACCTGCCGAGCCTGCTGGTAACCAAATACCAGAATCGTAGACCCCGACGGCAACTCCTACTAGCGCAGATTGGGCTAATATCAGCCCTGTCATCTTCATATCTTGTGAGCCCTCTGTCATATTCAACTCTCCTGACCTCGTATCTGGCACATAGGGTAGCATGATAAGGGTTGTGTCCAGAAAGGCGGTCAGATATTTCTAAAAAATCTAATGTATTGTCTATACAAATACAAATATATACTTATATGTATAGATAGATATAAAGAATAATCGGAATCATACGACTCTGAGAGTTCCTCTGTTCTTGAAATGCCGAGCCCGGTTTGAGTGCTCCCCTTCTAACGTGAGCCTCCCACCTTGTGTGTGACTTACATCCTTATGGTCACCGGAACCGTAGATACCCCTGCGACGTCTTTCTTGATTGAGTTCCTCACGATACTTAACTCGCTCCGGACTCGACTCGTATTTCTTGTCATACTCCAACTTGTGGCGACGTGCCTCTGGTGAGAGTTCCCTAGACTTAACGACTGCGACCATCTTAACAATCGTCGGTTTCCCACCAACACCCTGCCTCTTGGCCCGCTTTCTTTTTGTTGCGGCCCGTTTCTGTCCACTTGACATCGAACCAGAAGTCTTTGGGGTCTTCGATGATACTTTGACCGATGGTCGGCATTTCGGGTAGCCCTTTCCTGACAATTTTGCCTTTGACCTCCCACACGGTGGGTGCTTGCCCGTCTTTGGGTCCTTTCTCGATACGTCCACCCACTTCTCCTTGAACCAGCGGTTCAGGTTCTTGACAACTAATGTATTGTGGCAGGTGCAACGGGAGTTTGAACTCATTTTTTCTTCCCTTTCCCTTTGCCTCTGAATTTTCCTCTACAATATTGTACGGCCCATCCATTAGCATAGGCAGAGGGATAGACCTTGAATTTTCTTTTCGCAGCGGCCTTTCCTTCAGGACAGAGTTTCTTCTCAAGCGAATCCCACGCCACATCCATACCGACGCAGTGACCACAATCACAAGAACCTATCATACGATACCCACCATTTTCTTCATATTTACAGGAGCCCATGCATCACACACGTGGTCAGCACGGCAGATAAAATCATACCAATTGCAATATCCAGTCATGGGGTCATCGGTTTTAGTTGAATCCCAAGCCTTGCAGTTGCCACACTTCTTGCCTGTTGTGGCTTTCCTGTAGTTTGGGGCATCCGATTTGGCCATCACAATCCATCCATGAGTATGACATCACCATGTGGTGATACTTTGACATTGTCCATTT
>MDSZ01207198.1_pt1 | contig 10942 bp, 6 predicted proteins | sample 811201 | NCBI WGS metagenome assembly MDSZ01 (sample SAMN05326647, study PRJNA326480) | marine metagenome | isolation source: seawater | place: Indian Ocean: North | collected 2010 | reverse complement strand
CGATGATGATGATGATGATGATGATGATGATACAGTTGTTGTTGTTCTGAGAGTTGTTGCAAATCTTTGCATAATCTCTCTCTCTCTCTCTCTCTCTCTCTCTCTCTCTCTCTCTCGTTTTTTTATTATTGTGGCGATATTTTCTCTTTCTTCTTTTCGCTTTTCGCTTTGACATTTGACCAAGACGAGCCGAAATACGAAATCCCTTTTTGTTTTCCAACGAAAAAAAGACCGAAGGAACCCACATTATAACCTCTGTGTCTCCTCCACACGATGTTTTCTTCTACCACCGCGACGACATCGACGACGGCAAAATCGACTGTTCGACCGTCGTCGTTGCGCAACCATCGATCGTCTAAAAAGTGTAAGAAGAGCATCAACGTGACGGTACGTTTCAACAACAACAACAACAACAACAACAACATCACCACCACCATCGTCGTTATCGCCATCGCCCTCACCATCAATTTACCCTTTTTGTCCGATCAAATTCTTCCAAATCTCTCTCTCTCTCTCCCTCTTTTTACGAGCGAGCGAGCTTTCGATATCGCGTCGTATTCGCACGCCATCAATGGTATTACCATCGTAATCTAACCTCCTCTTTTATTCTTTTTCTTATTACTATTCATTCATACGTATATACAAAAACAATTAATGTACAGACGAATGCACAGTCTCGTGTGAACATCGCAGACTCGGTCACGCAATTGGTCGGGTGCACGCCGATGGTGTATTTGAATAAAGTAACCGAAGGGACGAAGGCAGAAGTCGCGGCAAAATTGGAAATTATGGAACCGTGCTGTTCGGTGAAGGATAGAATTGGATTAGCGATGATAAACTCTGCCGAAAGAGAAGGAACAATATCTCCAGGGGAGTCTTTACTCGTGGAACCGACGTCGGGGAACACTGGCATCGGCTTGGCGTTTATTGCCGCGGCGAAAGGATACGACTTGACTTTAACCATGCCAGCATCGATGTCTTTGGAGAGAAGAATCTTGTTGAAGGCATTTGGAGCGAATTTAGTATTGACAGACCCGGCGAAAGGAATGAAAGGCGCGGTTATGAAGGCAGAAGAGATTGCGAAAAAGAGCAAAAATTCAGTCATTTTACAACAGTTTGAGAACCCGGCAAACCCGCAGGTGCACTTCGAGACAACTGGTCCGGAGATTTGGGAAGACACAGCTGGTCAGATTGATATCTTAGTTTGTGGCGTAGGGACTGGCGGGACTATTACCGGCACCGGACGTTATTTGAAATCGAAAAATCCAAACGTAAAAATCGTCGCTGTTGAACCGGCGGAGTCTCCAGTCTTGTCCGGCGGTTCTCCGGGTCCGCATAAGATTCAAGGCATTGGCGCTGGATTTATCCCCGGGGTTCTGGACGTGGACATTATCGACGAGGTCATTCAAATCGCCTCGGACGATGCCATCGAGTGCGCAAAGGATTTAGCTTTGAAAGAGGGATTGATGGTTGGTATTTCCTCGGGCGCGGCGGCGTTAGCAGCGATTCAGCTTGCCGGGAGAGAAGAAAACGCTGGGAAATTAATTGGCACCGTGTTTCCATCCTTTGGCGAGAGGTATTTGTCCTCCGCATTGTACGAAACCATCAGGAATGAAGCGCAAGCGATGAGTTTTTAATAACATGACCAACTCACAACACGAAACATTACACAAATACAATTTTATCAACTAAAGCCGGCTAATAAGAGAAGTAGAAACGCTCCGCCTAGCGCTAAAAACGTCGCGTTTGCCGTCGATAAGCCGTCATCGACGGATATTTGTTTCCTTTCCGCGTCTCTCCGTACTTTTTCTATTGGAATTTCTTCAGGTTTCCAATCTAACCGTTCATTCGGATCTTTGGCTCTTTCCAAAACTAACGTCATCGGTCCGTCCATTATGGTACCGCTCGCTAAAGCCTTGAAAACCGATCTCGTTTCTTGATTGTCCACCCCGTACGTGACTACCATTCGTTTGGTGCCGGATAAATCACCAAGTAAAGCCGCCCGCGGTCCATATTTAATGGACACTGCCGTAAACCCTCTTAAGACGTCTCCAATGGCTGGAGACTGCGACATTGACGTCGCTGGCTGTAAACGTTGGATGGCATCGCGTTGGTACGCCTCCGATGTGGGATTAAAATCAACCACTCGTAAAAATCCAGACGTGTCCACCTCGAAAACAATGCCTAACGGTCTCTGCGCTTCGTACGCGATGATGGTGCTCTCCGTGGATAATACTTTCCTGAACAAAAACTTTCTCTGCGATTTTTCCTCGTCAGTCGGTCCGACTTCGATGGTGACTCTTTCTCCACTCGTTCCTTCTTCAACGGTTTGTAACACGTACCCCTGCGGTTCATACACCAATTTTTTAAACTTGTCTTTTTCTAATGTAGCATCTGACTTTTCAATCGCATCCTGTTCTTCGTCTTTGGACGGCATGCCGTCGTCGATCGTCGTTGGCTGTTCATCTCGTTGTTCTTGAAAAATTCGACGAGCAACAACTCCCCGCTTCAATTTGTTTCTGTTTCTGTTGTTTCTCGCCGCGACAGACCTGCGTAATAATACATACGAACAGGAGGAGGTGGTGGTGGTGGTGGAAGAAGAAGAAGAAGAAGAAGAAGAAGAAGAAGAAGCTAGCAACGCGCTGCGGGACTGGTGATACCACGACCGCATGGATGGCGTTCTCTCGTTCAAAGAGGTCCTTTGATGATACTCATGCGTAAAATGACGTGATATCTTTTTGGACCGTGTTGGTCATTGGTTGCACATGATAAAAATATTGAAAAAGAAAACAAAAAAAAAAAAAGAATTGTGGTGACGTCGGTTCGTTTTGTCAAAATCTTCACTTTTTTGTACCTCAAGGAGATCGTAGTTGAAAATCGATACACGTGAGGGATATAAACAAACGATCGAAATGATGTCGCGGACAAATGCGAAGAAATCTTCTCCCTTCTCTTTTCTCCTCTTCGTGGTCCTACTCTTTTCTTCTTGCACCATCTTTAATGCTCATACAACTATTGCTGAAGCGAGAACTTTGAAGCAATTTGCGGGCATGGAACAAGCGATGGCGGAACAAGGAGGAGATCTCTCCGCGCAACAGAAAAAGAACAGCGTGTTGGGTAAAGGCACGATCGTTCCATCCACGAAAGATTTAGAAAATCCAGTAAAAAACGAAAATCCAGCCTTGTTAAACCACATCCAAAACGGCGCAAAGGATGAGAGCGAACAGGCGAAACGTTTGAAAAAGCTGCACAAAGTTTTGAACGTGCACGGACACTTGAAAACGGTGGCGAATAGAAATCCAGATTCGGGTTACTTTGTCGTCGCGTTTGCGTTTATCATTTTATGGATAGGCGTGTACGTGAGGCAAACGGTCGACCACGTGAACCAGGTGCGTACGCAAGAACGCTTGGAAGCGAGAGCGTTGAATAACAAGTTAGAGAGGAAACAGTTCGCTACTGCTAACACCGGTGATTCTGTCGCAGATGAGATAGCCTTAAGATTCCAATTGGAGGAAGCAAAGAACGAAGCAGAGAAGCTTAGAAGGCAGTTGAATGAAAGAGATGGAACGAATAGCAAAGACGTGGACGTCTCCTCCTCGACATTGAGCGAAAGAGCCGCGGCGACGTTAGATTTTATTAAACGAAAAGATTGAATAAATAAATAAATATACTTGACGATGGTGATTAATAAAATTAAACTAGTATACGTTAATGCTCCCATCGTTCGCACTCGAAGAGTTTAACTCGTTCAATTTTGCAATCGGAGCGGGCGCTTCTAAATCTTTTTCCTTCACTTCTTGTTCGAGCTGGTTGCGAATCATGCTGCGAAAATTTTCACCTATGCGTTCAACGGCGCCCGCGGCGAGCACGCGACGAGTCCAGCTCGAGCGTTGCTTCAAATCTTCTTCGTAAAATAACAATGCTTCGCTCCCCAGTGAATCCCATAAACCTCGGAGAACTCCTACGTACGCTCTTCTGTGCGACAATGCGCGAACAAGCATCGAAGAGATGTCGTCCACGTATTTTAAAACCGGGTCTAACACTGCGTCAATGTGTGCATCTGGTCTCGCATCTCTCAAAGCTAAACGTAACGACGGTCCGCTCGCGGCAACACCTGTAACGGCTCTTCGCATGTATCCTGCGTACTGCGCTCTCAACTCGCCGAGAACTTCAACCATTCTTCTGCCAAACTCTTCGTCGCAACCGTGTCCAGCCTCGACCCACTTTGAAAGACGTTGACACAACTCTGGACGAAGCATTTCCATGGCTTTTACTGCACTTAACGCGGCGGCGAGCTCGGAGGGCAAACCTTGCGGTTGACGCTCAAATGTTGCAAACCGTCTCAAATCTTGCGTGGTTTTCGTCACCGTGCGTTTTGCAACCTTGGCTGCCGACGTCGTGGCCTTACCAAACGTCGTCAAAGCGCGCTTAGCATCCTTCGCCATGCTCATGAAATTTTCCATCTTTGTGGCGGTGCGACTGGATTTGCTGCTGGCGATGCCTCGCATGCTCGATTTGTAATTTGTGGCGTTTTTCTTGTGACCATTCATTTGAGCGGTTGTTTCAGAAACTGCATCTCTAAAGTCGCGACCGAGTTGTAAGTGTTCGACCGTTTCGTAAATGCGAAGCAATACCAGACGCTCCGCTCCGACGAGTATCTCCTCCAAAGGTAAACCGACATCTGGCCAACGCGTCACAATTTTCTCAAAACCCTCCAAAGCGATATGCATTTCGGCGTAAATATCATCCATAGCTGCTTCTGAAACGCCTTTATTATTCAATGCGGTCGAACAACCGGCTTCTAAGCGTAATCGAGCGGATTCGATCCATCGATCTATGTGTAATTGAAACAAACCTCTCGCATCGAATCTCGCTGGAACGCTCGGCGATTCACCTTCTTCTCTCAACGAAGCGCTCTCGACTTCACAACAGTAATCAATGCATCCGAGTACTTCATTCGATGGCGGTGCGTTTGGTGGCGTATTCTTCAAAGCGTGGGACACCGTAGATGTCAATTCGGCACAATAAATATCAGAAGAAACTAATGGTAAGGAAAATCCAATCGGCATCAAGCATGAGTCTTGGACGACGTGATCAACTTCCAACTCTTTCAAAATGTTTTGGCACAACGTACCGATGAGCTGATACAATGTCGAGTTCGTCTCAGGGTCTTGCATTGCGAGCATTTGTGCGTCACCCAAAATAACAGCTTTATTCCTCTTGTAACACGTTCGCGCAGCGCTCGATAAGTTGCTCGCCAAAATTTCAAACACTTGGTCATTCGTCTCATTTCGCTTTAACATTCGAAACAACTCCAAAGAAACATCCAGAGCAGGCGCTGGAATCTCATGCGGAGTTGAGTTTGCATCCATGATCCCTCTAAACTCAGATTCATCCAACGATTTGTAATTTTGAAAGCAAACGCACACAAGCGACAGTACGCCGCCTCTCACGTGCCCGTTCAGAATTTGCAATTCCATCCCAGATAATGTACCTTCAGCCTCTTTCCGCAGAGGTAACTTCAGGTGTTGGCATATTAAAGATAAACAATCTGCCGTTGGAGTCGCAACCGCTAACAAGTGCTGGACGTATCGCAAACTTGCGTAGGACTCGGAAACATTGTTGTTACAGCGTAACTCCTCCAATAACCAAGCCCAGTGTCCGTGCAACTGCAAATGTCTCCTCGTAAAGTGTAAGGATCTCAAAGCAGCTGCTAAAGCGATATCATATGCACCAGAAGTGGATAACTGAACGCCAATCTTACTCGAATTCTTGCCAAAAAAACCTGGATCGGAACCTGGCGGCGCTGATGACGCGCCAACGCCAACTGCAACCTCAAAATTCACGCTCAATTTAATGTTCCCTTTATTGTACGTGATATTCTTCATCGCACCGTCGTTTTCTTTATCTTTAACCGTCGCGTTCACGTATAATGGTAATTCAATTTCACCGTTTGCTCTGCACCACTCGTACACGTCCTCCAGGGAAGCTTGCGCGCGAGCCGTTTTCCCAGATCGAATAAACACTTCAACGATTAGCTGTTCGTCACCAGGGCCGAGAGGTAGTCGCTTGATTTTGGAGACCGTGGAAGATGAAGGTGCGCTCTTATCGAGCGTTCTCGGCATCGACATCGATTCGTTGAAATTTTTCATCGTTTTATTCCCATCCTCGTTTGAAGGCTTTTGCGTCGTGGATGCGCCTCCGTTCTTATACAAATTCTCGAGCATGAAATCAGCGACAGAGTCAGCGCTTCCAGGACCACCTGTAGTTTGTATTTTCACCTTACGGCCACGGAGATCGTTCGTGTTCATGGACATTCGTGGATCCCAGCCTTTGGAATATTTCTTCAAACCTCGTTCTGTGATATCCACGCTCAAAACGTCAATATTCAAAGCTGCCCATTTCGTCCCGCCTGCACCACCAAGCGCGCTCACATCGTTACCCGATTTTGATGCTACGTTCACGCCTCCGCTTCCAGCTCTTCCGTTGTGTTCGCCTGAATCATTTGTAGTTTCGTTCGTTACTTGTTGATGCGAAGGCAAATACTCGTTCTGCGGTCTCGTCCCGACCAACACGGTTTCTAAACCGAATCCAACGCGAAGCTCCCGACATCTGTCCGTAAGAAAGCGAACAGCCATGTCTACTTTAGACTGTGCAGCTTGTGAACCGAGCGACCCTTCCAAGCAAGATTGCAAACACGCCTCGTACGCAAGCAAACGAGCTCTTTCTTCGCCTCGCCATGGTCCCAAATAACTCTCGTTTGATAGATGCTCGCGATTTATCTTCTGATGGTGCTGTGGTTTCTTCACGATGACTTTCGTGGATTGACGGTTTTGCTGTTGTTGTTGCTGCTGTTGTTTATTGTGATGGTGCGTACCATCTTGATTTTTGACATGCGCGTATGGAGAGACTGGTCTAGGCACCGCGGAAGTTTGTTTCGTCGGCGTCGTTTTCGTTTTCGGCGACCACGTGTTTCGTATCTTTGCCGGCGATATATTCTCGTTTTGATGCATCGAATGTAAACCTTGCTGCGCTGATGCAATACCAGCAGAGCGAACGGATGGCGAATGAGTTCTTTTCATCACTCCAGATGCCGTTTGGAGCTCATGTTCGCTCTCCGGTACCGCCCAAGGGTCTGTGTCGATAGTTTTTGTACTCACGCCGTCATCTCTGCTTTCTCTCACGTACAATTGTGACGAGCTCTGCGGACTTTCCACGGCGTCTTCGAATTTATCGTTCAAATTCGTATTAGTTGTTCTTGTTTTCCGCGCCATCCCTCCGTATCCTTGTTCCTCCTCACTAGAGGAAGTTGAACTGTCTCTCACAATCTTCGAAGAAGTGTTCGCTTTCACGTTCAAATCGTTCTCGGAGTTCCTCAACACAGTATTATTATTATTATTATTATTATTATTGGTATTCGTATTCATTTGTTGCGTTTGTCGTTTAAGTTGAGAGCGCGTCGTGCGTCTATTCCCGTGCGCCGAGAGCGGTGCATTTTCTCTTTTCGCCACTTCGATGGAAGCGGCGATATCAAACGCGGACGAGCGCTTCACACCTTTGGACGCTTTCGCAGCCGCCTGATGCGAGAAGAGAAGAATGGATATAGAGATAAAAGAAGAAGGCGTTAGCATCAGATTCTCTCTGTCGTTATGATGAGAGCACAGAAGTGTATCGACGACCAGCGCGCACAAGAATTGGAAATTTGACAAAAACAAAAAAATGCGAACGGGAGAGTGAGAATTCTCAGTCACCAACAATACGATGATCCAAACATGTACGTGACACCTACTCCTCTCGTCCATCGGTGTGGATAGTCGGCTTCGTTGTCGAATACCCACGGGTCCGACATTATCTTTTGCGATGTCCACTCGCTTGGGTGAAGTTGTATATTTTTTTGTGACGACATTCTTCTTCTTTATTCTTCTTGCCAGACAGTTTTTGTTCCCCCCCTTTTTCTCTTTTCTTGTTGTCGGTTATGGGTCTTCTTCGTACACCAACGATGCAACGATTTTTGACGTGTATATAAAATTGTGGGTAGGTACATTTTTTCAAATACAAATACTGACGTTATGTGCTTATCTATGGTTCTTCTTGTAGTTGTCGTTGTCATTGTTGTTGTTGTTTGCATTATTATGCGCGTTGTTGGCAAAGACGACGATATCGTTTTTCTCCTCCTCGTTATCGTCGTAATTCATCTTTCGAGAGAGCACTTTAGAACGTTTTTCGAGTTGTTCCTGCACCAACTCGTAGGTGAGAAACGAAAAGCCAGCTTGTGGCATGAGTTTCAAAGATGATGGTAAATATCCACGAAACAAATCCTTCCAATTGGACGTTCGAATGGTGTTCACGATGAGTTGGTCCACCCTCGGCAATTTTCCGTTTGGAAGTAACGGAACTCGTCCCGCTTGTAGGCGAACGGTGCAATAATAGAAAGGATAAGAAGCCGTGGAGGCTAACCAACCAGCCATTAAACCGCACATCAACGTTGGTCCGGATCCAATGCTCTCTTCTTCGTCGATTTTTTGTATTTTCTTGTATTGCGATTTGAACGTATCGTACGCGCCAAATGAAATTCCGGCATATGGAATGACGCCAATCATCGCCGCCGACCAACCGGCATAGCAGCCACGCAATCCCGTCTGTTTGACAACATTGACCATTTGCATCAGCGAGTTCTGTGCATCTCGCGCACGGTTCAAGGACACTCGCGTGGAAATCACATCGAGAGGGTACATGATTGTATCCGAAGTCATCCCTGCTAAAGCGCCGGCGGCAAACCTTTCCCAATTTTCCGGATCTCGATCCCCTCCTTTCGTCAAGAGTTTCTTATAAAAATCGTACGCAAAGAAATCAATAGCTTTCCCTGGGACCGATGCTATAGAATTCGACATGTTTCCTTTGAAGAAACCGCGTAATCCTTCCTTTGCCCAAATAGACGCGAAACCGGAACCTAAAGTTTGAAATGCTCGCGCGGTTGCTCCGTTCATCGTCGTCTGAGCGCCAGCCGCTGCCGCAGCAATAGTCGCTTCAGAGGTAGCTGCGATGCGAATCGCGATGACGTTTAGCGGAGAACTTACTGTTCTAGAAACTATTCCGGAAATACCACCGGCGATCAAGTGACCCCACGGCGCCCCTTCTTTTCTCTTATCCGGAATCGGCAAACGTCTCGGGCCGATATCTAGACCAACTTTCATGTAGTACGGCGTTACCGTCTCTAGCTGACCGGATGGGATGAGAACGAGTAAATCGCGGAAATCGTTCGCATTTAAAACGGTATCATCAGTTATGTATCGGCACATGTTCTCGACACCTTTCCTGGCGATGCGTTTCCGCGTGTTGTTTCTACCGCTTCGCAAAGTTAACGTGCGCAAACTTTGTTTCATTTTCTTCCCGGTAATTTTACCTTCATCGTCCGTGTCTAAGCTATCAAACGCTTCTTCTAAGGCTATTTCTTTGGATCTAACAAATGCAGCAAACTCTTCAAAGTTCACTTTCCCGGTCTCGTCGTCGTCTTGTCTCGAGGACGCTTCAGAGATGAACTCGTGCACGAAAGCTCTCGGCATTCGCAAACTTTGTGCAAACTTTTCTAAATCATCCTGACCAATGGACCCGGCTTCCTTGGAATCAATTCTGTTAAACAGCTCTCTCAATCTCGATTCGCGTTCTCGCCACGGTTTTCTCACGCCTCTGCGCAAGCAACTTACGCGCAAACGCTCTTTGATTCTATCCCATTCTTTTTCTGCCAAAGGGCCCATATCCATACTCGAGACAAGAAATTTACTCTCCACGAAACCGTCCGCCCCAGCTTTCATCACTACTTCTCTTACTGAAATTCCTAAACTATTCAATGCGTTACCTATGTCTAACATTAACCCTTGTCTGTCCCAGGTGATTAGCGTAATCACGTTTAAACCAGTTTCTTCGTCCAGGGCGATGGTGACTAAGGTCTCACCAATCGAAGCCGGCACTTCATCCTTCGACGACGACGACGTCGTTGATGTCGCTTCATTTGTGGCGGTATCCGTCTTATTACTATCATTAATGGTGGTGTTGGTGGAAGTACTTGTTTCACCATCGATATATTCAGATTCCGTCTTTGTTTTCGTTGTTGTTGTAGCTGGAGAAGAAGAAGAAGAAGAAGAAGAAGAAGAATTTTCGTCGTTTGACTTTTGCGAAATGCTGGCCAAGACAAGACGTTTTCGCACGGAGGAAGATTCCCCTTTGCTTCCATTTGTTGTTGTTGTTGTTGTTGTTGTTCTTATCGTTCGCCGAATCAGTCTTTTATGTTCGCGAATCTTCTCTCTCATCTTCTCCGTCTCCCTCTCTACAATCGTTCGTCCTCGTTCGGCGAAAGCGTGCATCCATCTTTGATGAGGATGATGAAATTGCTGACTTTCTCTTGGATTTATCGCCGGCATTTGGACCTACGACTGAAAGAAAATTATCCCACAACGCAAGAAAGAGTTTCCTATCCACTCGATGTGTGCCCCGCAATCGAAGCACGATTACTCTCTTTACAGGGCACCCGCAACGCGCGCAATCAATGAGAGAGTGTCGGGGAATGAGCGAGTGAGCGCGCGCGCTCTTTCTCTTCCTCTTCCTCTCTCTCTCTCTCTCTCTCTCTCTCTTTCTGTTCAGCCCGTTGGGGCGCACACACTTGGAAAGTGAAAAGAAACTCTTCAAAATCGCATCTCAAAAAAAAAAAACGAATTGAAAATTTGTGTGTTTTTGTGCTGTGACAACTTTTTTCCTCTCAAAGTGTCAAATCAAGTCTTTCTTTCTTTCTTTCTTTCTTTCTTTCTTTCTTTCTTTTTCCTCTCCCTCTTTCCTTTTTCCGCGAACGGCACTTTCAACAATAATTATACGCGAGTACACACACACACACACACACACGCACGCAGAAAGAAAGAGAAAAAGAAAAAGAAAAAGAAAAAGAAGGAGG
>MDSZ01074121.1_pt1 | contig 10942 bp, 11 predicted proteins | sample 811201 | NCBI WGS metagenome assembly MDSZ01 (sample SAMN05326647, study PRJNA326480) | marine metagenome | isolation source: seawater | place: Indian Ocean: North | collected 2010 | reverse complement strand
TTCTCTGTTGGTTGTGATTCTTGCCGGAATCAATCAACAGGATACGCCATCCTTCTATCTCCCCGTACACCAGAAATGACCATAACTCCCGCCGCCACCGCCTGGTCCATTTCAGCAGCCCCGGCGGCCGGCACCCGGGCGATCACCTCGCCGGTGGCGGCCTCGTGGACGTCGATCATGTCGCCGTCCCAGGCCACCCAGCGACCGTTGATGTAATTCCTGTTCAGCGTGTTCATGACACCTCCCGTGGCGCGTCGGAGCCTCTCATGTCAGATCGCCGAAACACCGGCCCTCGCGGACCAGGCGTTCCAGCAGCGGTGCCGGGCGCCACGACTCGCCACCCAGCCGCTCATGGTACCCACGGACGGCGGCCAGGATGGTGTCCAGGCCCACCTGGTCGGCCCAAAACAGAGGGCCGCCCCGGTAGGCCGGGAAGCCGTAGCCGTGGATCCAGATGACATCGATGTCCAGGGGGCGGTCGGCGATGCCTTCCTCCAGAATCCGGGCCGCCTCGTTGATCATCACGTACAGGCAGCGCTCAAGGATTTCCTGGTCGTCGATGGTACGGGGAGCGATCCCCTGCGCGCGCCGGAAGTCCTCGATCAGGGTCGCTACGTCCGGGTCCGGAAGCGGTGTCCGGCTGCCGTCCTCGTAGCGGTACACGCCGGCCTGGGTCTTCTGCCCGAGCCGGCCCCGTGCCACCAGCGTATCCATCCAGCTGTCGGGCACCACGACACCGGCCTTGCGCCGTTCTTCCCGGATGCGGTACCCCACATCGAGGCCCGCCAGATCGGCCATGGCGAACGGCCCCATCGGGAAGCCGAGATCGGTCAGCACCCGATCCACCTGCTGGGGGCTGGCCCCCTCGTTGACCAGCGCCAGCGCTTCGGCACCACGGACATGCAGCATCCGGTTGCCCACGAAGCCATAGCCGTTGCCCACCATCACGCCGACTTTGCCGATCCGGCGCGCCACCGCCATCACCGTGGCCTTGACCTCGTCCGAAGTCCGGCGGCCACGCACATTTTCCAGCAATTTCATGACGTTGGCGGGGCTGAAGAAGTGCATGCCCACCACGTCCTCCGGGCGGCGGGTGGCCGAGGCGATGGCGTCGATGTCCAGAGTGGAGGTGTTGGAGGCGAGGATGGCGCCGGGCTTGCAGACCGCATCCAGACGGGCAAAGATCGCCTGCTTGACGGCCAGATCCTCGAACACCGCCTCGATCACCAGGTCCACGTCCCGAAGGTCGTCGTAGTCGAGGCTGGGCTGGATCCGTGCCATGCGCTCCTCAATCTGGGCCGGGCTCAGTTTGCCCTTGCGGGCGGAATGCTCATAGTTGCGGCGAATCACCGCCAGCCCCCGGTCAAGCGCATCCTGACTGGCGTCCAGCAGAACCACCGGCATCCCGGCGTTGGCGAAATTCATGGCGATGCCACCGCCCATGGTACCGGCACCGACGACACCGACACGGCGAACCTCGCGAACCGGGGTCTCCTTGGCCAGGCCCTTCACCTTGGCAACCTGGCGCTCGGCGAAGAAGGCATGCACCAGGCCCGCGCGCTGGGGCGAGGCCATGCAGTCCAGGAACAGGGCCCGCTCCCGTTTCATGCCCTCGTCAAATGGCAGCGTGAACGCCGCTTCCACCGCGTCCACGCACTTGAACGGCGAGAACAGCCCCCGGGCCCGGATCTTCAAAGCATCCCGGAACTGTTGGAACACCTCGCTGCCCCGGTCCGCCTCCAGTTTGTCGGTGAGATCGCGGACACGGCGCACCGGGCGCCCCTCCGCCAGCACCCGTCGGGCGAAGGCCAGCCCCACCTGGCGGATATCGCCATCGGGCTCAACCGCGTCAACGATGCCCAGCGCCAGCGCTTCCTCGGCGCCGATGGGATCACCCCGGGTGATCATCTCCAGCGCCTTGGCGGCGCCCGTCAGACGCGGCAGCCGCTGGGTGCCACCGGCGCCCGGCAGCAGGCCCAGTTTCACCTCCGGCAGGCCGACCCGGGCCGACGCCACGGCCACCCGGTAGTGACAGCCGAGCGCGGTCTCCAGGCCGCCCCCCAGGGCGGTGCCGTGAATCGCCGCCACCACCGGCTTGGTGCTGTTCTCGAACCGATGGATCACCTCCGGCAGGGTCGGCTCCAGCATCGGTTTGCCAAACTCCCGGATATCCGCCCCGGCCATGAAGGTGCGGCCCTCGCAGACCAGCAGCAGGACCCCGGCACCGGCATCCGCCAGCCCCTGCTCCAGGGCCGCCACCAGCCCGCTCCGGACGCCGTGGCCCAGGGCATTGACCGGCGGATAGTTCACGCAAATCACACCCACGCGGTCTTCACGGGTGTAGGTCACGACCTCGGACATACGCTTACCTCGCCACTTATATGGAATGTTGTTTTAACTAGCGAAACATAGGCGCGATTTAATACCAGTTTTTCACGGGATTCAACTTCCGGGGGTGACCGGCCCCGCCGGTATCAGCCGTGCTCGGCCAGCAGCTCCGCGAATATCGCCATGCCTTCGTCAACGACCTCCAGGGGGGCCGTCAGCGCCGGCAAAAAGCGGATTACGTTGCTCCGAATACCGCAGGTCAGCAGAATCAGGCCACGCCCGACCGCCTCCGCCGCCAGCGTTTTCGGCAGCTCGGTGTTGGGTCGGCTGGCCTGGCCGTCGTGAACGAACTCCACCGCCACCATGGCCCCCAGCTGGCGGACATCACCGATGATTTCCGGATGGCGGGCCTGCAGCTCGCGCAGCCTGCCACCGATCCGTTCGCCAACGGCCAGGGCACGCTGGCACAGCCGTTCCTCTTCGATGACCGCCAACACCGCCAGGCCCGCGGCACAGGCAATGGGCGAACCGCCGTAGGTGCCCCCCAGTCCCCCCGGGTTCGCCGCGTCCATGATCTCCGCCTTGCCAACCACCGCCGACAGCGGGAAGCCGCCCGCGATGCCCTTGGCCATGGTCATGATATCGGCCTCGATCCCCGCGTACTCGAGGGCGAACATCTTGCCGGTGCGGGCAAACCCGGTCTGGATTTCATCACAGATCAACAGGATGCCATGTTCATCACAGAGCGCCCGCAGCCGTTGCAGAAACTCGACGGGGGCCCGGTAGAAGCCACCCTCGCCCTGGACCGGCTCAATGACCACCGCCGCCACCTGATCCGGCTCGATGTCGGTCTTGAAGCGCATCCGCAGGGCCTCGAACACCTGGTCGTCGGACACGCCGTGATAGGCATTGGGGTACGGCAGACGATAGAGGTCGCCGGGGAAGGGCCCAAAACCCGCCTTGTAGGGCGCCACCTTGCCGGTCAGCCCCAGAGTCAGGTTGGTGCGGCCATGGAAGCCGCCGTCAAACGCGACGATGGCCCTGCGGCCGGTATGGGCCCGGGCGATCTTGACCGCGTTCTCCACCGCCTCCGCGCCGGTGCTGGCGAACATGGCCTTTTTCGCACTCGGACCGGGGGCGATCCGCACCAGCCGTTCCGCCAGTTCCACGGCAACGGCGTAGGGGGTGACGGTCAGGCAGCTGTGGGTGACCTTGTCCAGCTGGTTCCGGACCGCGGCGATCACCTTGGGGTGGCAGTGGCCGGTATTGACCACGGCGATACCGGCGCCGAAGTCGATGTAGCGCTTACCCTCGACATCCCACAGTTCCGCGTTGCGCGCCCGGTCCACGTAGATCGGGGCCAGGTTTCCCATTCCCCGGGCGATCACGGCTTCCTTGCGCTGTTGCAAGTGTTCGTTGGTCATGAATGAAACTCCATGGTTACGGCGGTTCAGAAACGGCCAACCGCCCGTCAGATGACTCGGCGCCCGGGTCAGCCGGGCCCCGGATGAATGTGTCCGGAAACACCCGGGCGCGTTACAACCCGCCCAGGCACAGGTACTTGAGTTCGGTGAACTCTTCCAGGCCGTACTTGGACCCCTCCCGGCCGAGGCCCGACTCCTTGACGCCGCCGAACGGCGCCACTTCATTGGAGATCGCCCCCTCGTTGATCCCGACCATGCCGTATTCGAGGCCCTCGGCCACCCGCCAGATCCGCCCGACATCCCGGCTGTAGAAATAGGCCGCCAGGCCGAACGGGGTATCGTTGGCAATGGCCAGGGCCTCGGCCTCATCCCTGAAGGCAAGCACCGGCACCACGGGGCCGAAAATTTCCTCCCGGCACACCGACATGCCGGCGTCGACACCGGTCAGCACCGTCGGTGCGTAGAAGCCCGGCCCCGCCGGGTGGCGCTGCCCGCCCGCCAGCACCTGGGCTCCCGCCGAGCGGGCCTCGTTGACCAGGCGCTCGACCTTGACCACGGCACTCTCATTGATCAGCGGCCCCAGGGTCACGCCGGTCTCGAGGCCATTCCCGACCTCAAGCTGGCTGACGGCGTGCACCAGCCGGTCGAGGAAGGCGTCGTAGACGCGCTCCTGCACCAGAATTCGGTTGGCGCACACACAGGTCTGGCCGGCATTGCGAAACTTGGACCGCATCAGGCCCTGGACCGCGGCGTCGAGATCGGCATCCTCGAACACGATAAACGGGGCATTGCCCCCCAGTTCGAGGCCGAGCTTTTTCACGGTATCCGCGCACTGGCGCATCAGGGTCTTCCCCACCGGGGTCGAGCCGGTGAACGTCAGTTTTCGCACCCGAGGATCCGCGCACAGGGCTTGGCCAATCTCCGCCGCCCGCGTGCTGAGCACCAGTTGCAGGGCCTCGTCCGGAACCCCCGCCCGGTAGGCCAGGTTGACCAGCGCGATCGCCGACAGGGGGGTCAACTCCGACGGTTTGAGCACCACCGTGCAACCGGCGGCCAGCGCGGGCGCGACTTTCCGGGTGATCATCGCATTGGGGAAGTTCCACGGCGTGATCGCCGCCACGACACCGACCCCCTGGCGCAGCACGACCAGACGCTGGTTCGCCTGGTGGGCGGGGATGACATCGCCGTACAGCCGTTTCGCTTCCTCGGCAAACCACTCGACAAAGGAGGCGCCGTAGAGCACTTCCCCCCGGGCCTCGGCCAGGGGTTTTCCCTGCTCCAGGGTCATCAGGGTGGCCAGGTCATCGGCATGTTCGACAATCAGGTCGAACCAGCGCCGCAACACCGAGGCCCGGGCCTTGGCCGACAGCCGCTGCCAGGCCGGCAGCGCGCGACTGGCACGGGCAATGGCCGTTTCGGCGTCACCGGCACTGGCGTCGGCCAAGACCGCCAGGGTCTCGCCGGTGGCGGGGTTGGTGACCGCGAAGGTGCGGCTCCGGGCATGGCCGTCGCCGGGGCATTCTCCGGCCCGGTACCAGGGCGCCAGCAGGTGACTGAAATCGGATATAGGGGAACGGTTATTGCTTGCAAACATCGGTCTGATCACTCCGTGGAAGGGGCCGGCCTGTTCGCCCTAAGTAGGGGTGGCCTGCGCGTGCGGATCATCTTAGAGTGGGACCAAAAGTTTTATAAATAACGATGATTAAACATTTACTTTTATGAACGTAAAACAAAATCAGGACACCCCCAGCCCGGCCTCAGCGGTCATGGCGGAGCTGGGACAGGTGGGCGATTACGAGATCCGGCTGTTGCGGGTATTCAAGACCGTGGTGGAGTGTGGCGGCTTTTCCGCCGCCGAGGCCGTGCTCAACGTTAGCCGTTCCACCATCAGCGTGCACATGTCCAATCTGGAACAGCGCCTGAAGCTGACCCTGTGCACCCGGGGGCGCTCGGGCTTCGCCCTGACCGAGGACGGGGTCATCATCTACGACGCCGTACGGCGACTGTTCTCCCAGATGGAGGATTTCCGCTCCACCGTCAACGCGCTGCACGTGCAGGTCAGCGGCGAACTGAACCTGGTCGCCAGCGATACCATCAGCCTCGACAGCCGCAGCTGTTTTCCCGACGTGCTGGGGGCCTTCTGCCAGCGCGCGCCCGACGTCTACATCAACTTCGAAACCGCGCCCATGAACGAGATCGAGCGGCGCATTCTCAACGACGAGGCGGATGTGGGGTTCATCCCCTACCACCGGGAGCTGGACGGCCTGGTGTCCCAGCCACTGTACGAAGAAACCTGCTACCTGTACTGCAGTGACGGCCATCCCCTGTTCGACCTCGACGACACCCCCGACCGGATCCGCGCCCGGGTGGGGGAATACAAACTGGTGCACGCGGGCATTCAGACCAACCCGCAGGTTGCCGTCCAGTTGCAGGGGCTGAACAAGGCCGCCTCGGCCTACTACTACGAAACCCGCCTTGCCATGGTGCTGTCCGGCGCCTATCTGGGCTTCCTGCCGGAGCAGTACGTCGAGCCCTGGGTCCAAAAGGGAAAGCTCAAGCCACTGCTGCCGGATGAGCGGGTGTACAAGCTCGGGATCGCCGCCATTACTCGCCGTCACGGCCGCTTCAACAAACCCAGGGATGTGTTCATGGAAGTTCTGGTTCAGCACACCCGGCCGGAATTTCAGGCCGAGAGCCGGTGATCACGGTCGGGGCAAGCGCCCCGGCTCCGCCCATTCCGATACTTTTTTTACTCTTATTGCATACATAATCCCAAAATAATTCATATTTAAATCAAGGATATATGTAACATTGCCCGGCCTGTGCTAGCCTGTCCGGCAAGCACCCAGTCATGGTCATTGATGGCGAGAGACGGACATCATGATGAAAGTCATCAGTTTCGGAGAGGCCCTGATCGACATGCTCTCCAACCGCGTGGCCGGCACCGCGCCGGACGGGCCGGAAACCTTCACCCGCTTCCCGGGCGGCGCCCCGGCCAACGTCGCGGTGGCCGTCGCCAAGCTCGGCGGCCGCAGCTACTTCGCCGGCAAGGTGGGTCGGGACATGTTCGGCGATTGTCTGCGCGACGCAATGGCGGCGGCGGGCGTCCGCACCGACTATCTGCTGCAGACCGACCAGGCCAAAACCGCCCTGGCCTTCGTCTCCCTCGATGCCCGGGGCGAGCGCTCGTTCGAGTTCTACCGCTCGCCGTCGGCGGACCTGCTGTTCCGGCCCGAGGAGTTTCGGCCGGCGTGGTTTGCCGAGCCCGGCCTGTTCCATTTCTGCTCCAACACGCTGACCGAACCCGGCATTCGCGCCACCACCCTGGCCGGCATCGAACAGGCCCGCGCCGCCGGGTACCTGATCAGCTTTGACGTCAATCTGCGCCACAACCTGTGGCCGGCCGGGGTCGACCCGACGCCCTACCCACTCAGGCAGACCTGAACGCCTAGTCCCGGCGCGTTGCCTGCGGCCTTCAGGCATCGGGGTGAAGCTGGTTCAGGTGCCGGCGGTAGCGTTGATAGGCGTCCCGGTAGCGGGCCACCGCCCCGGCCTCGGGCGTCACCGCCGAATCCGGGTCCAGGGCAACGAAACGGCCACACAGCTCCGCCAGGGAAACACCGGCGCCAGAGCGGGCTGCGCGCACCAGGCGGCCTGGATCGCCGCCCCCAACGCGGCGGCCTCCCCCACCCGGGGGCAGACCACCTGGGTGTCGAGAATCTCGGCCACCAGCCGGCGCCAGAGCGGGCTGCGCGCACCGCCCCCGATCAAGCGGATACTGTCGCAGCGGATTCCACTGGCCCGCAGCAGGTCGAGGCCATGGCGCAGGCCGAAGGTGGTCCCTTCCAGAGCCGCCCGGCAAAGATTGGCGGGAGTCAGATTCTGGGTGTTCAGTCCGAGCAGGCTGCCGCCGGCCCGGGGCAACGCCGGCACCCGCTCACCGTTCAGGAACGGCAGCAGGGTGATGCCGCCGGCGCCCTTGGCGGCGCGTTCGCGCAGCAGCGCAAGGCACACATCAATGTGGACATTCTCTACCTGAGTGTTCCCCCTCGCTGGAAACACGTTTTCAACCTGCTGTCCTACCTGCTGGGGGGCTTTTTCCTGGTCATTGTCTGCCACCTGGGCTGGGGCAAGATGGAAGAAGCCATCGAATTCGATTACCGCCGGCAAAGTGAATGGGCTCCCTCGATGATCCATTTCTGGGTCATGATCGTGGCGGCATCGGCGGTGTTTCTGCTGCAGCTGAGCAGTGATTTCCTGCAGAACCTCTGGCAGCTGATGACCGGCCAGCCATTGCTCGATGACCGGGAGACGGGAGGTTCCGCATGATCAGCGTGGAGCTGCTGACCGCCGTTCTGTTCGGCTGCATCCTGATCGCCTTTGCCCTCGGGGCACAGGTGGGGCTGGCGCTGGGTGGCATTGCCATGCTGGTGGGCTACTTCACCTGGGGCGACGCGGTGTTCAACGTGGTCCCCACCACCCTGGAAGACAACTTCTTCAATTTCATCCTGCTGTCCATTCCCCTGTACATCTACATGGGCCAGCTGCTGACCCGCTCGGGGGTTGGCGAGGCCATGTTCAGCGCCAGTCAGGCCGTCATTGGCCGGGTCCGGGGGTCGCTGGCCATCAGCGTGATCATCGTCTGCTCGCTGATCGGCGCCATCGGCGTCATCGGCGCGGTGCTACTCGCGGTGATCTACCGGCGCTTCAAACCCAGCCTCCTGCGCGTGGCCGGGGTGGAGACGACACTGCTGGTGGCGGTGGCCATGTGGATCATCATCGGCGCGTCGGTGTTCAGCAACTTTCATCTGTTGATGGGCATCCAGGGCCTGGTGGCCCGGTTTACCGCCGATCTGGGGCTGCCGCCCTGGGGGGTGATTCTGCTCATGTAGGGGATCATGCTGCTGCTGGGCTTCATCATCGATGAGTTCATCATCGTGCTCATGTGCGCCCCGATCTTCACGCCCATCGCCGTCAGCCTGGGCTATGATCCGGTCTGGTTCGGCATCCTGATGATTCTCAACATCGAAATTGCCATCCAGACCCCCCCTATGGCTTCGCCCTGTTCTATCTCAAGGGCATCGCGCCACCGGGCGTCACGATGCTGGACATCTACCGCTCGATCACACCCTTCGTGCTGATCAAGCTGGCGGTCCTGATGCTCTGCATCGTGTTCCCCGAGCTGGTGCTGTGGCTGCCCGACCGGCTGATGGGCCCGGGTTGACCCCAGTGTCGCGCCGGCTCAGACCCCCAGCGACTCGATATCGCCCGCCAGCATGGCCAGCTGGTGGGCGATGGTGTCCCGCAGCCGGTCGGCGGGTACCAGGTAGGAGGGTGCGGAGCAGGTCAGCGCCATGATGGTGCCGTCCTGCAGGTGAATGGGCACGCCGGCGGAGTTGATGTTGCGGTCCCATTCCCCCAGGGATAGACAGAAGCCATGGGCCCTGTAGTCCTCCATGGCCTGCGTCAGGCCCTGCCGTTTCTCCGGCCAGTCCTCGCCATACTTGAGCGCCAGGGCGTCATCCAGCAGCGCGCGGTCCTGATCGCCGATGGCACAGTAATAAGCCCGACCGGCGGCCGTGGTGGCCAGGGGCAGCTTCAAGCCAATCTCCATACGCAGCAGCGAGGCTTCCGGCGGCAGCCGGTTCTCCACGTAGATCATGTGCAGGCGGTCCCGGCAGGTCAGCCCGACCGACATGTTGGTTTGGCGGGCAAACTCGTCCATGTAGGGCTTGGCCAGCTGGCGCACCTTGAGGTTGGAGACGTAGGCGTAGCCCAGGGCAAGCACGCCGGAGCTGAGCTGGTACTTTTCCAGCTGGGTGTTGTAGCTGAGGTAGCCCAGTTTGGTCAGGGTGTACGTCATCCGGGACACCGTGGGCTTGGGCAGGCCGGTGATGCGGGCGATGTCCTGGTTGCCGAGGATCACCGACCCCTGGGTGAAGGCGCGCAACACATCCAGGCCCCGGGACAGGGACTCCACGAACTTGCGGTCTTTTTCCGGTTTCACCGGCTCGCCCGCGTCGAAGGCCACCATCAGTTCCGGTGCGTTGTTTTTTGTCCGTGCCATCGTGGGGCGTCCTCCTGCTGATTCGCCAGTGCCGGTTCCGGGATCTGCTCGCATGTCGTCGGTCACCAAGAAGGCGCCATTTTAAGCGGTTAACCGCCGCCAGCACCAGAAACACGGCTCAAAATCCGTACCAACCCCCACCCATTTCGACCCGGCTTTTCAATCTGCCCGTGAATGTCGTGCCCCGCCGAGGCCTGCGCCAGGCTTGCATTCCCTATTCGGTCAAACTACGCTCTGAAAACCACAAATACAAAACTCTGTTTCGCATAACGAAACAGAACCGCAAATCACGCCATCAACAGGAGACTCACCATGGCTTCCGCCCCCTGGGACGACCTGCTCCATCTGGATCAGCAGCTGGACGAAACCGAACGCCAGGTTCGGGACAGCATCCGCAGCTTCTGCAACCAGCGCCTGATGCCCGGCATCCTCGAGGCCAACCGCCACGAAACCTTCGACCGCACCCTCTTCAACGAAATGGGCGAGCTGGGCATGCTCGGCGCGACCCTGCCGGAAGAATACGGCGGTCCGGGCCTCAACCATGTCTGCTACGGCCTGATCGCCCGGGAGGTCGAGCGGGTGGACTCGGCCTACCGGTCGGCGCTCAGCGTTCAGTCCTCGCTGGTCATGTACCCGATCTTCCGCTACGGCCAGGAGGCGCTGAAAAAGCGCATCCTGCCGAAGCTCGCATCCGGCGAGTGGGTGGGCTGCTTCGGCCTGACCGAGCCGAACCACGGCTCCGATCCCGGCGGCATGGAAACCCGCGCCCAAAAGGTCGACGGCGGTTACCGGCTGAGCGGCGCCAAGACCTGGATCACCAACGCTCCGATCGCCGATGTCTGTGTGGTCTGGGCCAAGCTAGAAGGACAGGTGACGGGGTTTGTCATCGAACGGGCGGGCGCCACCGGGCTGGACACCCCGAAGATCCCGGGCAAGTTCTCCCTGCGAGCCTCGGAGACGGGTTCCATTTTCATGGATGAGGTGTTCGTGCCGGAGGAAAACCGGCTGGGGGTGGAGGGCCTGAAGGGCCCCCTGAGCTGCTTGACCAAGGCCCGCTACGGCATCAGCTGGGGCGCCCTGGGCGCTGCCGAGTTCTGCTGGCACGCGGCCCGCCGCTACACCC